>Ga0265297_10010123_pt1 | contig 11928 bp, 11 predicted proteins | sample Munlanlwell13791_FD_192502 | JGI IMG/M metagenome (GOLD analysis project Ga0265297, IMG submission 192502) | Leachate microbial communities from a municipal landfill in Southern Ontario, Canada - Leachate well 137-91 | ecosystem: Engineered > Solid waste > Landfill > Unclassified | place...
TTAACACAACCCCGAACATACTCCACGCGGTCGCCTATGGCTTTATGATATGCGGCTATTCGAAGCAACCCAATATACTGGTTGTTCGTGCCCCAACTTCTTGACTGTTCTGGCTCAACTAATAAAACGTTCATGTTCTTCGATTGTTATTTCGTGTTATTTTTTTGTTAAGACCGATTAATATAAGAAAAATTTCTTTGTAATATGAATTTCTTCCATCTTTTTTACATAGAAAAGGTCGTTCATCTTAAAAAATTGATCAGTCTTCCCAGTGCACAAATCGGTTATTAACATCGCGATGATCATTTCGCAGTGACACTGTATGACCTCATATTTATAGTCATCAAAAGTGTCTTTAAATGCTTCAGGAAATTCGATGACATAATTGAACCCTTGTGGATCGTTATCAATTTTTACAATTTTTGTTCTGTTACTCATTGGTTTTGCCTTCTTTTCTTTCTTCATCATCTAATTGTTCCTTGCATGAACGGCAGAGCTTCCTACCTACGTAAAACAGCTCATCCGCAAACGTCCGGCATTGCGAACATATCCAGTTATGATCGATTTGTTTCTCCAAATTTCATCCCTCCCGGCTAACTAATGGTTTTGGCTTGCTTGTTTCTTCATTAGCTGGGGGAACTTTTGGACAGGTTTATAACTCCTTTGGGAAGGAATTTTTTAACTTGTTCAGCGCCCTCTTAATAAGGAAGTTAACCCTTGCCTGGGATACGTTCAGTTTGCGTGCGATTTCTTGCTGCTTGTATCCTTCAAAGAAGTAATCGTTAATAACTTGTTTTTCTTTTGCATTTAATGTTTTGCCGATGATTTCTCCAATCTCGCTTTTTTCAAGAATTTGCTCATTGCTATCCGAGCTACGGCTTTCTATCGCGCGAAGAACTCCCCTCTGAAACTTATTTTGGGGATCGCTGGACTCTTCGATGTGCCTGAGATCAACGCTAAAAGTCCTTTTTTTAGTCCATGCCTTCCCTGTTCCAACCTCTTTATCAACATGTCGGCATGATTCTCTTCTTTTGCATTGCTTATCTGCACATGTGCTACAAGGTAGATTTAGAGCCATTTCCCAATCCCCCTTCGAGGACTAAGGAAAGAAGATTAAGTGCCCAATTACCGACTTCCCTTAAGTCCTTGGTGATTGGGCCTCTAACCCTCAAATGGCTCTACGCCCCATGTATTAAATTGAAAGAACCAACCCCTACACTTTATCCGTTGCGAATTCAGCGCCTTTCCAGGTATGAAACTCACCGCAACGTTTGCAATAAATGTGAATGACCCCGTTTACGTCTATTCCTAAGAAATGATTGTGTTTATCCCGGATACGTATCTCTCTCCCGCTCACAGCTTCTTTTTCACGCCTTTTCGTCATTGGTTGCCCTCCATTCAGAAGTAGTAGGGGGTTATGCGGCAATCTATAACCCCCCACCGATACGATTGTTAGTAGCCTTTATCTATTGACCCAAGAGGATAATCTGGCCTGATCAGATCAACGATTTTGTTTTCCCTATTGATGTAACCGATAGGTTTCATGCAGTAGGGATCATTGCTGTCATAAAGATTGCCGTTCAAGTCTGTTTTGTATTTAGGCTTTTGTTTATAGTCAGAATCGTCATAAAGATTTCCATTAATGTCCTTTTTATAATTAGGAATTTTATAGTTTGCTATTGGTTCACAATTGCGGTCTTCTTTTGCATAAGGCTCAATAGAAGGCCTGTTTGGCTCAATTGCGGCTTTCCAGCTTGGCATAGGTGCAAAAACACTCGGGCCAAAATGGCGATCAATGCTTGGCCGATATCGATCCATTTCGATATCCATTAATGTCAATGTGTGATTAAACATGTAAGAATTCCTTTCTTTTGATACCGGTTTATTGGTTAAATTTGCAGAACTCCGAAAACCACTTCAAAAATCCGTTATCTTTTTCCTTTGTATCACCCCCTTTTTCCAAGATTTTGAACCTGAAAGAGAATGGTTCATCTTTTCCCCTTAAAGGAAACGTTTGGGAGTACTACGGGAGGAGTTCTTTCATCAGAAATTACGGTTTTTTACCACTTGCCAATGACTACAAATAGAAAGTTTTATATAGCAGGGAGTATTCCTGCGCTTAGATAGATATGGCAATTGACAGGAGGAATGGATTTTGAGCGGTCGGATGGAGCAATTAAGGCTGGAAGATAGAATTATTTACTGCGGGCCGGGAATCAAAGCGGATGAAGTAATTGGGGTGATTAAACCTCTACTTGATCACCAGCGGATTACAACAGCTCCTTCTTCGGAGTCGCTGGATGGTGAATTTCTTACAGGGGTATATCGGGAAAAACCTTTGAATAGGAAATGGAATAAAATGGGGGTTTTGTATGTGGGCTATGCGAGGGATACAGAGTTGCCTGCTGGGGAACAAAGTGCAGGGTCAATTAACATCTCTCCCTATGGGGACAAGCATATAATTGATTTAATTGATGTCCCTGAGGATTATCGGTGTGTACACGTTGACTTTGTTCTGAAATATGCTTCTTTCAGATACAAGAATTATCTGGTGAACATCCACAAGACCAGAAATTATCTTTGGTAGGATGGGTCGGCCCCAAGGCTTATTTATCTTTTGATTGGGATTCTTGTTCTTCACGCATCTTCCGTAACCAGTCTACAGTGTCATCCCCAGGGAGATCTTCTTTATCATCCCTCCACGCTTCTTTCTTGTATTTATATTTTAATTTTTCTCGTAGGAATTTCTTAAACGCATTGACTCCTTCATACTTTATGCGGGACTTTTCTTCTCGAACAATCAAAAATAAAAGTGTTTTTAGCTTGTTTTCGATTCCTTGCGGGTCGGGTTTCCTGTATTCAATTAACTGTCTTTTGGTTAAAAGTCCCTCTGGCACCGAGCCTTTTTTCTTCTGTTCTTCCGCCACGATACTGTCTCTTTCGCTTGAAACGACGCTCTCAATAATAGGAGACGTGAGCAAAGCAAAAAACTTAAGATTTTTTCTAGCATCCTCAAAGTCACTTTGATATTCACGTATCTCGTTCATCAATTCGATAAGGATAGCGCATTGAGCTTCTTCCGAGCCAGGCGTCGCATTCTCACACCATTTCGTTAGGATATGTTTGCATTGGCGGACTTCTCTTAGTTCAATAGATAACTTTACCAAATATATTTCTGCTTTTTCCCAGATACCCTTCCATTGTTCCTTGTCGGCTTCCATTTGAATTCTCTCGATAGCGCCCCTCAAAACACGCTCTCTATTGCTAAAAACTTCTTGTGCGCTGAATTCCAAGCCGTCGATATGCGACTTTTGGTCTGGATTTTTCTGGACAATATCAATTATCGTTTTCCACACTTTGGTTGATTCAGGATATTTTTCCAAAACCATTTTGAGTTTGCTAATAACTTCTGTTGGAGTTCCGTCGTTTATTTTAATTCTTTTGTATAAGTTATTGGCGTCTTCGATGGAAGAAATAATTGCGATATCAGGATTGAATATATATATCCCAGTTCTTTGTTCCTTTCCTTTCACGAGCTCAGGGATTATTGCCTTCCCAGGATCTGCGGATGTCCGCCAAAATTTAATATTTGGTTTTTTTGTCCCCTTCTCTCGCCACTCGGGTGAAACCACATATCCAATTGTCCAATGTACAGTGTTTTTATTGTTAAGCATTTCTTCCGCCAATCGGAATGCCCGATTACTGTCTCTTATTCGACCTCTTTTTGTTATCTTGCCATTTTGGGTCACAAAAAATTCCTTCTTTTTTGAGAAGTCAAAATAAACTTCCATCTTGTTTTTCTTATATTCTATGCTCTTCCCCTTTTTGTCCTCTATCGTAAAAGACTTTTTTATTTCAATTTTTAGTTTTTGTATCTCATCTTTTAGTGTTTTTCCTGTTTTGCTTTTGAACGCTTGATTTCCTTTACTGTTTTTTACCAAAATACTGAGAATTGCAGGGTCGTCTTGATACTGTTGGATTATTTTTGGTACTTCCTTTTGAGGACAAATTTTTTGCAGTAAACTGGCGGCTGTTTCTTTCATCAGATTGTCACCTTGTAATGCCGCCCGCAACGTATCCGTAATTCGCTGTTTATCCCGCTCTTCATAATTTTGTGCTATTTCGTTTAATAAATGTTCCGCATGGAGTTTTAATGCAATAAAGGTCGAGTCCTTTGCCATCTCAAGAAGATTGGGTATTAGGCTGGGAAAATGCCTTATTATCTGTTCAGTATTGTCTGCGATTCCTTCGATAAACCACGGGCTCAATGTTTTTCCGATGGATGTCTGCATCCTTGGGGCCGCAACTATAAATTTCTCTATTGATTGACTTAGATCCTTTTTCCTTTCTTGAGGGCAGTTATGGATTATGTCTGAAAGATTCTCAGCCACAGAGAGGTTCAAATCTACATGGCGTTTTTTTATGATAAGGTTGATGAGTTCGGGGCATTTTTCGGGAAATATTTGAAAAAGCTTTTTGGAGTTTCGATTTATCGTTTCAAACGTATTATAGTAGTTTTCATATTCGGCAATGACCTTTTCAATTATTGGGTAAGTTTCAGCCTTGAGTTCTTTAGAAATATTAAACGGTAGTTTTAGAAATGATTTTATTGCCTTTTGTTGTACGTCGGGATTCTCGTCATGGACAAGAACGGCATAGACCTTTTGAAATTTATCAGGGAAATCTTTTAATACTTCGTCCAAACAACTTGCTATGGTTTTTCTGATTTGCTTGTTTTCATCTTTCGAAAGAGAAAGGATATTATCACTGGTTGCCTTGAGGTCGTAATATGCCGTTGGGTACAGCTTGACGTGTAAATCTTTTGTTACCGCTTCTCGTGTTTCCTTTGATAATTTATCGCTGATGATCCGAAGATTGCTTTCCAGTATCTGGCGTATTTTTATTCTGTCTCTGCTAAGTTGAATTACGATTTCTTCTACCAGCTCTTGATTAGTGTTTGCAATAATGGTGATTACATTTGCGAGGATTTCCCTAAATACGATATTTTGATTCAATAACGCCTTATAAATTCTGGATCTTGTATCACTCGATGGGAATTGCTGCATTAGTTTTTTGAAGAAATCAGCTTGGTTTCTGGCATATGAAAAGGTCAGCGTTTGCCTTAGTATTTCTATCCCACGGTTAAAATCGTTTAGAACGACTTGCTTGATTATCTTAAAAGGCGAGCTTTCCTTCTCGGATATTGCAAAGAAATATCTCCCGTTTTCTAATAGGGTTGGATAAATTTCTTCGAGTTGATTGTCGGCAAGAAATGGCAGAATTGCGGCTACGGCGTTTATTGCTTTTGTTTTTAAGAAGATTTCATCGTCTTCTTTGAGTATTTGCTGAATAATGCGCGGGAATTCTTGGTCGATTCGATTTTTGCTTAAGTTTGACACATTTTCCAAATAAAACAGTTTTGCGGATATGTCGGTTTTAATTGCGGAATGTATGTGGCGTTGTAGTTTCGTAGTAGGATTTTCGATTGATGAATATATGGGTGCTGCCAGAGAAGTCAGAAATGGCTGTTTTCTCCCCAATAAATCAGTCACGACTTCTTCTTGTTTGTCTTTTTCAAGAAGTAATATTGTTTGCGTGTGAACTGCGATTTTAAAGGAATCGAAGGTTTTGACGGCGCATCTGGTCAAATTTTCAATTTCTTTTGCGGAATCTACTTGCTCAAAGTAGGTTAGTGCCTTTGCGGCGGCATATTCACAGAAAGCCTGATGGAATAATTCATCGCCTGTTGTTACCAATATGCCTTCTGATACCAGTTCTTGGTATGCGCTTGGAAAATCCTGTTTAATGTTGTCCCTTTCCTCATGGGTGATTTTCAGTTTTCCTTTTTCAAGTGCTTGGATCGCCACATAAAATACAATTAGTTTCTTTTGTTTGGTTAAGAAAGTATCATCTCTCTTTGTTGTTTCGATTTTTGCATCCCAGAATTTTGAGAAAAGGTTTCTTACTGTTAAGTTGTAGGGCGGGTCAGAAGGGTTGTGGCTTTCTATGAACATTCTCAGCCTTAATGGGTTACTGCATATTTGCTGGAATGCTGGATTATTAAGCAGTTTCTCTTTTATGTTGGTAACTTGTTTTTGGCTGTAGGAATTTAGGAGTAAATACGTTTCTAACGCTTTATCCAATTCTTCACCGCTAAAGTCATCAATAAAGAAGTGTTTGTCACCGTAGCCATGTTCAGAAAATGTGGTTTGCTCTCTGGCTGTTGTGACTATAGTCCATCCCTGATTTGTTAATTTACATAGCTCTTCTCGCAAATGAGTGGTATTGTTCTCGCTAAATAACCTGTCTATGCCGTCTATAAACAGTATTTTGTTTTTGTACTCTTGGGGGAAGAATTTGATGGAGAGTTTTTGTTCAATTGCTGTCTTAATTATGCTGGATTTCTTTTGTTCTTCGTGAATTCCGCCTTGGATGTCTTCGGCGTTTACATAGCTTGCGTTTACTCCCTCTTTCTTTATATATTCCTTTGCAATTTGCCATAATATCCAGCTCTTTCCACACCCTGATTTGCCTGATATGGCGACACATTCGCTGGTTCTTTGCGATAAAAGAGTGTCAATGTGTGTCCTGATTTCTAATTCTATTTTTCTCGCCACATAATACTTGGCGATTGTTATTCCTGTGGTGTTTTTTAAAGACTCGAAATATGTCAATATTTTTTCTTTGTACTTTTCCATATTGGTAGATATTTTATCATATACCCTGAATCATCGTAAGCTAAATGTACGGCATAAGAAATAAGCAAAAAATTAAGAAAAAAAGATAGCGGTCTGTTTTTTAGACCGCCATTTGTTGTACTGCTTGGTTGATTTCTTGTTGTGCTTCTCTTGTTTTTGTGTCGTTTATGTCGCTTAATTTTATCAGGTCTATGGTCAGGTAGTAGTTTCTGTGGTTGTCGAGGTATGCTTCGAGTTCTTCTTCGTCTTTGCTGATGAATCCGACGATGAAGAGTTCGTTCATCAGGATGTAGTCTCTTATCCTTCTGTCGGCTGTTCTCAGGTTGTAACAGTTGTCCATGTGTGTTCTTACCAGCAGTTTTTTCAGTTCGATGCTTTTGACTGCTTTTTGTCCCATGTATGGGTAGAGTTGCCTTCTTGCATCAGTCATTTCTGATTTTATGAAGTCCATTATTTCTTGTTTCCAGTTTTTGCCTTCATCTTTAGCGTACTGGTAAATGTTGAACGCCTTGTTCTGCGTTCTTAGGCTAAAGTTGTTCCATCCCAGAAAATTGTAGTTTAAGATGAGGAACTCTGTGACTTCTTTTTCTTCTTTGGTTTTGGCTATTTGTCGCATGATGCCTGAGATGTCTTCAAATGAAAATACCATGCTGACATAGTCGCCTCTTGATATGAGGGCTTCTACATCTTCCTTTAAATCCCCTCGGAATCTCAGGCTGTTCATTTCAAAGACGAACCTGCTTTCGCATACAAAGCTGTCTGGCAAATCTTCCTGTTTTTTGGAATATAGCCCTTTCTGGACTACTCTTTTGCCATGCGTCTCTGTTGTAGCTTTTAGGATGTCTATTGTCCTGAGGCTGTTGATGAGTTTTACCAAGTCACGAAATACAATGACTTTGCCGTTGTGCTCATAGAGGAATCTGAAGAGGTAAGCAAGGGACATATCACCACTGAATACGGTGTAAAAGTCCTTGTTGTTTTTTATCGGCAGTCCTCTTTCATTACTGAGCTTGAACCCGAGTTCGTTAAGCGTTGCTGTGACCTGATAGCTTTTCCCCAGTCCTGCTTTGCCATGCAGGAACGTGCTTTTGAAGTATCCTTTGGCGGTGAGTTCGACGCTTTTTCTTAATCGGCTGTAATGTTTCGTTATGTCTTGGTTTGTGCATTGTATTGTCTTGTTGAACTCTTCGACGATTTTCTGGGCTTCTTGTTCTTCGTGTCGTGCCTTCTGTTTTTGCTCTTCTCCTGCCTTCTTGTCTTTTCGTTTCGCTTGAGATGGCAAAGGCGTTGTCGCTTTTTGCTTCAATTTTTCTTCTTTCTCTTTTTTGATTTCCTGAATTATTACCGTCTTGTTTTCTTCCAAAGACTTGGCTGGGTCTATTTTGATGTCGGTTTTTATTTCGATATTGTGGTCAGCTTTCATTTTTTTCTTTGCTGTTGCCAATAGCGTTGTCAAGTAGTGCTGGTCTTTGTCGTTTAACATTCATATCGCCTCCAAATCGTTTTCTATTTCTTTTTGCTCTTGTGTCTTTGGGATTTCTTTCTGCCCCAGTGAAATCGCCATGTCAGATGTCTGAATGTGCATGGTCTCTTTCATCAGCTTATCATCTTCTTTTTTGATGATTTCAAAATCTATGTAGTCATCTTCGATTTTGGTTATTCTGCCTATTCCGTAACCGTTGATGAACAACCCTGTCGCTTCCTTTTGATATTTTGCTATGAGTTCTTTGAACTTCATTTTGGTCAGCCTCATCCGCCTTTTGCTTTGTTTGTTGATGTGACACTTTTTGTCTTTTCAAATTTCTCTGCCCACAACTCTTCTTCACTGGTTATGTCGTGTTGGGTCAGGATTTCTTTGCTTCCGTCGTGTTTCTCTATTGTTACGAACCTGTCGCTTCTTAGTTCGGTTTCTACTCTTTGTTGCAGTTCTTCTTCTGGCACGTTTTCTGTGTCGTGTCCGTTTTTGCTTTCAATGTAAAATGGTATTTCCATTTTTGTTTCACCTCACATGGATAGTGTTTGCGGAATGTTGGTATGCCCTCTTGCGTGGTTCAAAAGCATTTGTACGCCGATGAAGGCAACGATTTTGTTCCCGATGTTTATGCGACCTTCGAGAAGGTCGGTTTTTTCTTGGCAACTGTATTTTTTGGTGTCATCTTGGTCTATGAATTTTAGATTGCTTGACAGGGTTTGAAGTTTTGGCGTTGCCATGATTCTTCTGCCTGAACTGCGAAGGTCGAGGAACGGCATCCCTATCTTGTGACACGCTTGGATTATCGCTGTTCTTGTCTGCTCGTTATCCACGCAAAGGACTATGAAGTCATACCCCTTTATTTCATCGGATTTTCTTATTCTTTTTCTCATCGCTTCAATCACGATTCCTTGTTTTGAAGTGTAGTGGTTCTTTTTGCACTCTGCTTTGTTCAGTCCTACGTCTTGGACTTTAAAACTTTGATAACTGAGTTGTTCGGGTTCGACAATGTCATCGTCGGCTATCACGATTTCTGCGTTGAGTTGTCCGTTTTCTATTTGTTTGATTGTTTCGTCTATGAAATGGCTTCCTATCCCTCCGCAACCTATGATTAAAAGTTTCATGCTTCCGCCTCTAAGTTCAGCCAGTGCTTATCCATTTTGTCGCCTCTGCCGAATATTTCGTTTGCTACTTTTTTGTCCTCTGATAGGCATAAGAGCCGTTTGGCGATTCTGTCATTAATTCCTGCTTTGCCTTCGGCTGTTTCTCCTATGTCGGCTATGCAAAGGTACTGGTCTTGTTTTCCGTTTTTGATTGTCCATACTTCACATTTCTCTTCGTTTACGAAATAGGTTGTTTGGCTTGTTCCTTTGACGAAGTATCCGCCTTTGACTTTTCTCGCTTTGCTTAGTTCTACGGCATGGGATAGGAACTCTTTGCTTTTTGCTTCCATCTCTTTGAGCTTTTTCCTGTGCAGTCTTTGGGCTTTTTTGTATTGCTTGATTCCTTCGCTGATGAGCTGTGCGATGTCTGCGGGAGTTACTTTGCTGAGTGCCTTGTAAAGGGTCTTAACTGCTTTGTCGAGGTTGTCGCCGTAGGGATAGTAGTCGTAGTTCATCAATGTTTTTAAGTTCAGAAACGATTTGAGGTTCTTTATCACAAACTCTTTTTTGTTAATCATCACCCAGTTCCTGTTGTTCTCTCGTTTGACTGGGATGGCTATTTTGACTTCGTTTTCTGGCACTTCTAAACAATTTTCTTCCCTATTGGGTCGGATGCACATGGTTGTTTCGAGGTTGCCGTTTTGCAGTATTTCCTGAAATTCCAGACAGACTTTTGATATGTATCTCAGCCATTCTTCGTACTGCTCTTGGTTTGTGTAAGTAATGGCTTCCCAAAGAACGCCCAGGATGTCTTTTTTCCATATCCTGATTCCGTTCACTAAGACATCTTTGTTCCTTTTTTCAATTCTTATCACCATATCGTTTACGGTGATGGTTTCAGTCGTGTTCGTGAAAGTTCGGGCTATGTAGTCTATGAATTTCTCATAGATGTCTATGATGTTGGGGCGGTCATCAAGCAAGATGTTGGTCGAAACCAAAAAGTCGGATATTTTGTCAGATTGGAATGATAAGGTTTCACAGCTAACTTTTTTCCTTGTGTAGATTATTCCTGCTCTTGTGAGTTTTCCTTTTTTGAATTGTCTGCGGATATTTTGCTTTAGTAACCGTTCTGCTTCTTCGGCTTCTTTCCCCCTTTTCTCTCTCAGGTAATCTGCCCTTATGTCCTTGCTTAGTTCCTTGTATTTTTCTGGGGTGAGAAGTGTCCATTCTTTTGCGTGTCTGCTTATCGCTTCCAGTTCATTGGGTGTGACCTTCTCGAAAAGTTCATCGCTAACCCAGACTTCATTAGGATTTTCGCCGTAATGGACTGATGTGGATTTGACAATTTCCCGATTGGGGGAAACGTAATCGTATTCTTGATTACTTGGTTTGTAGCTTTTGATGTAATAAATTAACCTGTCCACTTCTTGACTTCGTCTAAACATTCCTCCGTATGTGTGTGTGAAGTCCTGTTTTTCTTGGATTATCGCAACACGCCTGTTTTTGATTTGTGTAAAGACCCTGACTATCCTGCACACATTGACCCTGCTGGGGATGTCCTCGTTTTTGTATTCTTCACCGAACAGCCAATAAATTGCTTTGAGTTGTTTTTCAACAAGGACTGGTCGCCTCGCCTCGTTCTTTTTTCTGCCTTTGCTCTCGGCATAAACTTCTTCGTACATCTCGCCTAACTCTTTTGGGTATTGGTCTGCGAAGCGGTCACAGATTACCGTTTTTAATTCTTCAAGGTTTTGGGCGATATATTTTACTTCGGTGTCACTGGCTCGGTAGTGGGCTATTTGGTGAAGTGTGTAAATTTCTTCTGGGACATCGAAGCCAATTATCAGGGTCTTGAACAGTATCCTTGCTGGTAATGTAGTTGGGGGATTTAGTTCGAGGTCGTGGATGATGATTTTGTGTTTGTCATCGTGGCTTATGCAAATATAATGCCCTCGCTTTTTTAACATCACTGCCAGTCCTGTCCGTTCCCTGTGCTTTCTTTCTTCCTCAATCTGCTCGAACTCTTGTTCGGTGATTCCCAGCTTATGTGTCTCGTTGAACACTCGAAGGGTGATAATGTCCATTTCAGACCACCTGCCGTTTGAGGCTTATCTTTGTTGGCTGTATGAGTTTGTCGCCTACTAATTCGATGTATTTGATGTCTATTTGTTGTTTTTGCTCGATGTAGTCGGCACTGGGTATTTGGCACTCAACGGTTATCTCCTTGCCGTTGATGGTCGCTTTTCCTGTGATTCTGATTCCCTTATCGTTTTGTTCCGCTGTTTCAACGGTCACAGTCGTCACCTTATAATTTTTGAGTTTGACATAGTTCTGGCTTCGTTTCCCCATCTCATAAAGAGATAATGGTTTTTTCAAGACCACTCCTTCCAAATCTCGATTGATGACTTTTCGCCACGCCTCTTTAAAAGAAAAATTCTCGGCTACTTTGATAAGCCTGTCTTTAGGAATGTTGTTCTGCAAGACCTTGTATCTTTGCTCATAGCTTTTGCTGAGGTAGGTTACGTTGTCTATCATCAGGACATCAAAGGCGACAAGGGTCACAGGATTTTGTTTTACGGTGTCACAATCCTTTAACGCCCTGCTTCGTATCTGTATTCCTGCCTGTACGATTTTTCCTTCTTTGTCTTTTTCGTTG
>Ga0265297_10010124_pt1 | contig 11928 bp, 13 predicted proteins | sample Munlanlwell13791_FD_192502 | JGI IMG/M metagenome (GOLD analysis project Ga0265297, IMG submission 192502) | Leachate microbial communities from a municipal landfill in Southern Ontario, Canada - Leachate well 137-91 | ecosystem: Engineered > Solid waste > Landfill > Unclassified | place...
AAGCCATATGATCCATGCCGGCACCTCCGTATTCAACCGGGATAAAAGGCCCGAAAGCACCTATTTCACCCATTTCCTTTACTAAATGTGAAGGAAACTTCGCCTTTTCGGCATATTCTTCAATTACCGGTTTTACACTTTTATTTACCCAATCTCGGATAGCGGCTCTTACAATAAGATATTCTTCGTTATAAAGTTCATCCACCAGAAAATGATCCGGTGCTGAAAATTGAATATTTGCTGACATATTTCTATTTTTATTAAACGTAAATTTTTAAAGCATCAAAGCTATAAATAAAAATTCAAAAAGTATAGACGAGAAAAAAATCTTTCAGGAATGCAGGAGAATCAGAAATTCAGTTGTTTCTTTTATTCAACTTCACTAAGTATTACCACAAAGTTTTTACCGTATTTTTTGGCACATTTGGGACAAGTTGTGTACCACATATACATTTTTTTCATTTTCAAACCTTTTTCAATTAGGAGCTGGTCGTAATTTTTACACCATTTCCCTGTATCCTTGAACGGCCCTTCATATACCTTGCTGTGGAATCTCCCGCTCATTGTCATATTCTGAGCACCTTCTATCTCCTTATCAATTTCAAGATAAACATTCATATTCCATTGAGAGGTATGATCGGAAAGACAAAGAAAATTTGGACTGACGGCACCTGCCTTTCTCATCAGTTTATCCATTCGTTTCATAACTCCTCCAAAATTCACCGGCATGAAAAAAAATGTAAAAACCTTATCTTTGATAAATTTTCGCTGATTCCAATCAAACAATTTATCATCCCAATCTTCAGGAGAAAACGGGGGGCAACATTCCATTTCTTTATTAATTTCTGTCATTGCTGTTTTATTTACGTTAAAATCCATTACAAAATTAGGTAAAAATAAAACAGGACAAAATCTCTATGAAATTGCCCTGTTATTAAAAATGAACAAATTGCCTATCTGCTTTTCAAAAAATGCAGCAGCTTTTCCCATTGATCTTTTGAAAGAATCAATCTCAGGTTTTCAATAAATTCAAGATGACATTTATGAAGATTCTCCAATATTTTTTTCCTTGCAGGATTGTCTCTCATCGCATTGACCGCTCTTATCTTTAATGCTAACAAGGATTTTTCCAATTCCTCCTTTGTAATCTTCCCTTCCTTATATTTCTGAATCAATACATTCCTTTCTTTATTGGCCTTTCCGATGATTTCCTTGTTAATTGCACGTAACATCCGATGCTGACTCAGCTTACATGTATTGAATTCTTGCAGGGAGTATTTTATCTTAATAGCCTGTTCGCGCGATAGATTTAATTTTGACAGGTATAAGTACAAGGAGTCCTTTAACTGGCTTTTGTTCACTATTTCTCCATTTGATTCACTGAATTCAGGCATGATCTCTTCTTCAATGGTTCCATCCTCAACCAATTCAAATTCTTCCTCCAGACTGGCATCAGATATTTTTGGATTTTCCAGAAGATCATAATTGCTTATCAAAACCAAGGGAGTTAATTCCTTCAAACTTGTATTATCAATCAACTGCTCAATTTCAGTTTCCTTCTCACAGGAAAAGTTAAAAAAAAGCAAGGCGGCAATTGCAACACCTGATAAAATCACTTTTTTCATTTTCTTCTTTTTAGAGGTTTTCAATGCACCTTTGACAAGATAAAGAAAGAAAGGTTTAACCAATCTTATATTTTGATGGGAATCTTTATTACAAATGGGACAGTCTTGCCGCCCATGCGTGCAGGGATAAAGGGTTTAAGATGAGCGGTCATCTCGACAGCAGCCTGATCCACATCTTCTCTCAAACTTTTAATTATTTTCGGATTAGTCACATTTCCAAACGTATCAATGGTTATTTGAATAATAAGTTGTCCATGAATTTCATCCTTGACTGCTTTTTTGGGAATTTTCATGTTGTTGGCAATATCCAGATTAAGACCTGCGGTTTTACCCGGGTATAATGCGGCAATAGTCACTTTCCGCTTTCCATCAGGGGTATAAAAAGAATCCGTTTGCCCATCCTGAGCGTAAGAAAATTCAATCAAACAGATTAAAAAGCAGATTAACAAATGACTCTTTTTCACTCCTGTATTCTTTACCTTTCAAAATTACGCATTTTTTACTTTGATGCATACTGAAAAAAAGCAAACAAACAACTACTCTGCAAATCCAATAAAAGTACTATTCGATAAGAATCTTGGATAAATATTGCTGATCATCGGTCGTAACTTTGATAATGTATATCCCTTTCGGAAAATGAGCTACATTGGTTTTTTCAAAAATACGCATCGTTTCATTTCCCATTTTATAAAAGACTATCTTTCCGCTGCAGTCAATAAATTCAATAGTAAAAGGTGACTCTTTTGGTAAAGAAAGGTTAATATAAAGCGTATTGCTCACCGGATTTGGATAAACAAAATTATTTAACCTTAAGTAAGTTTCATCTATTCCTGAAAAATCACCGATATGAATTCCGGCAGAATCAATCTCAAAGTCTCTGTTTTTAAAAAGAGTATCTGTTTCCGTTATAGTGAGCTGAGGCACAGAATCCTGATATAAGCCCGGTAAATCAATGAGTAAGGAATAGGTGCCTTCTTCAACATTATTGAACTGATAATAGCCATTAATATCTGTTTTAACCGCTTTTACGATTTTGCCAGGCATCTTGCGTAAAGTAACATCAATATCTTTAATAGGTTCAGTACCAGCCCTAAAACCATCCGTTGATTTCACATAGCCACTGATTACTCCTTTTGCAGCAGGATTTTCGGAAGGTAAGCTGAGTGGATTTATAACAATTGAATAGGTAGAATCACAAAAAGCGAGCATCAGATGTGAGGCATCCATCCAATTATCCACATCGCCCAAATAGGTTCCTGTTAATGCAGGATACATCGCCTGATCCGGTTTGAGACAAAATAAGTATTTACCGGCAGATACAAGTTCTGTAATAATTCCACCGCTTGTGATAAGAATTGTATCCGAAATTTCAAAAGACTTTATCCCAACCGGATTGTATTTATAAAGATAAAGCTTTGCAAGGTTTACATTTAAAATCATTTCAACGGAAATCATTTCTTTAAATCGAATGGCTCCCTGATTTGTTGTAAACCAAGGAATACCGGATATTTCACATGTAACACTGTTAAAATCAGAAAAAATGGTTTGCAACACATCCATTTTATGCCAGGTGTCTCCATCGAATTTAAAAACGCCTTCTGAAGTTACCAACCACAAAAAATTGTTTCTATCAATACTGATATCACGAATAGCAGATAAAGAGTCAAAGGGGATATTTACTTTATTCCATTTATTAAACTCAAAATTAAAATTAAATAGTTCACTGATTTCAACAGGAAAACCGCTTGTATCTGTCGTAAAAGAAATTGTAATTGCATAAGGAACATCATGTATATCAACAGCCATTTTTCGCACCTCAAAGGGTAATCCGGAGGTTCTTATATCAGGAAGGACCATAAAATCTGTTCCATCATATCTGGTCACACATCCTTTATAACCTCCCAAATAGGCTTCCCCGTATTTACTAAAGGCTATTGTTTGAATATCATTATCGCACAATCCGTTTGAAGTATCGTAAACAGTGAAGGTGCTTCCATCGAACAAAGTCAGGCCATGACCTGAAACTGCAATATAAATCACACCCTCCGGCCCAATTCTGACCTCATTGACAGTCATACCCGGAAGCCCATTGCTGGTATCAAAAACCACGATGCCGGTATCTTTTATTTTAAGCAATCCTTTAGAAAAAGAACCAAACCAGATGTAATCGCTGTCATCCAAAGCAATTCCCTGCCCCTGCAGTTCAGGATCAAAATACTTTTTCCAAACCGATCCATTATAAAAAGAAATATTTGCCGGATGTTTAAGAACAATATGATTATATTTGTTAATAGCCGCATTCAGAGAATGGGAAGACGCTAGACCTGTTGCAGTCGTAAATGTATCTATCTGACAATTTTGAGCATGTATGTTAATTGTTAACCCTAAGATCAGGAAACAGACAAGCAGAATACGTATTGAATTATTCATAACATTCTTTTAAAAATTTGATAAAATCTAATGTTGAATTACTTAATTAAGTCGCATTTAATTTTTTTCACAGAACAAAACAGCTTTCACCAAAATATCCCTTATAACTTTTCTTTCTTTTTCGAAAACTTAGTCATAATATTTAAAAAATATCGTTATTATGGCTTATATTTCATCAATAGCAGCATAATACGGTTCAATGTGCACACCAATATGAGAATCATTTCCAAATTTAGCGCGGATTGCATTTTCAATTTCCGTGGCTATTTGATGTGAAGATTCAACAGACAAATCCTTATCCACTTTAATATGCACTTCTATGGCAACCGATCCTCCGATTTTCCTGGTTCTCAGGTTATGATAGTCCTTCACTCCTGCTGTATGTTTAAAAATCTCTATTATTTCTTCCTCCATTCGCTCAGGAAGAGATCCTTCCAACAATTCCCTGACACTTGGTTTCGCAATATCCCAAGCCACTTTTACAATAAAAAAGCTGACAATGATTCCAGCAACCGGATCTAAAATCCTCCATTTTTCTCCCAGAAATATAGCTCCGGAAATACCTAAAGCTGTTCCGATAGAAGAAAAAGCATCCGAGCGGTGATGCCATGCGTTAGCGATCACTGACTGGCTTTGGTATTTAACTCCAACCTTTTTGGTTGCCCAGAACAGCAATTCTTTACTGACAATGGAAATAATTGCAGCCCAAAAAGCAATGATACCCGGTTGTTCAATTACCTGGCCGTGCAAAGAATTAATGATTTTTTTTGCAGCTCCCCAAAAAACACCAACGGCAACAATCATCAGAGCAAAACTGATCAGCATGGTGGCAAAAGTCTCAAATTTCCCATGCCCGTAATGGTGGTCCTTATCTTTATCTTTCGATGAGTATTTAACAAAGACCAGAACGATGATGTCCGTTAGCAGATCTGAAAACGAATGCACACCATCGGCAACCATTGCAGAACTTTTCCCGACAATCCCGGCTATAATTTTGGCAACGGAGAGAATCGTATTGATTATTGAACCAATCAGAGTAATATTTACAATTTCTTTTACTCTGACTGTTTTATTAACTACTGCCATTTTACAAAATCAATTTGCTCGATTGGGTAGTTCAAGACCATACCCTTTCTTTTTATCCTCAGCTTTAAGCAGAAAAGCAAAAATCAAAGCGAGAAGACCAAGTGTCATAAAAATAAGCATGGGGTAAGTATAATTGTATGTGTTTACTTCTACATTGTCAACTATTTTCGTTCCCGTGATACAATATTTATCCAAAACCCAGCCTATCAGAGCAGGTACGCCCATTAATCCCCAGTTTTGCACCCAAAATATTAATGCGTAGGCCGTTCCCAACTGTTTTTCAGGGATAATCTTCGGGACAGAAGGCCACATCGCAGAAGGTACCAGCGAAAACCCCACTCCTAAAATCACGACTAAAATAAAAGCAATTATCCAGTTGTCTAAAAACGGAATAGAGAACATAGCATGAACAAAAATAAGAAGAATGGCACCAAGAATCATAATTGAGGCGCCTTTCCCTTTTTTATCATATAAATTTCCGAAAGTTGGAGTAAGAATCATCGTTCCGAATGGTAAGAGACCGGGGATAATGCCTGCCAATGACTCATCAATCCCGAACTTATTCACCATCAGGTCAGCAGCATATTTTAAAAAAGGAAAAACTGCTGAATAAAACAGAACACATAATATAGCAATATACCACCATCCTTTATTCGTCAGGATTAATTTTATATCTGATAATTTAAATTCTTCTTCTGGTTCCGAACTTTTATCACCTGTTTGAATTGAAGCATCAAGTTTTTTATCCATGAAGGTATAAACAATAAAGGAAATAAGCCCGATACAAAGCAGTATAAGGCAGATCAAAACAGGGACGGCTACATTGCCAAATGCTTTTGCCACTGGTGCCGAAGTGGATAAAGCCAGTGCCGTTCCCATTCGTGCTGTTGCCATTTCAAGTCCCATGGCAAGTGCCAATTCTTTTCCCTTAAACCATTTCACTATTATTTTGGATACCGTAATTCCTGCAATTTCAACACCCACCCCGAAGGTAGCATATCCAAGGGCAGCTACGACCACCTGTGCCTTCCATCCAATAATGGTCATTCCATCCAATGCTGAAGTAGAAATAGCCCAATATTTAACCGCTGTGCCCACAACCATTATTGAGGCAGCCATAACTCCGGTGAATCTTACCCCCATTTTATCCAGGATAATTCCCCCCAAAATTAGCATGATAAGAAAAACATTAAACCATCCATAGGCACTTGTAAAAAAGCCATATTCAATACTTGACCAAGCTTTTTGACTTTCAAGTAAAGGTTTGAGCGGAGCCATAACATCAGCAAGGTAGTAACCGCAAAGCATAGTGAAGGCGACAACACCCAAAGCTGTCCACCTCGCTGTTTTTGATTCATTTAAAGCCATTCTGATTTTTTCCATATTGTTGTTATTACGTTAATTAATTAAAGATTTTCCAAAATAAAATTTGTCATTCTTGTAAACAAGTGATACCTGGTTATACCGCCAAAGATACCATGATTTTTATTGGGATAAATATGCATTTCATATTGTTTATTGGCGTTGTTCAACGCATCAATCATTTCCATGGTGTTCTGAAAATGGACATTATCATCGGCACTGCCATGTACGATCAGGTACTTGCCTTTAAGCTGCTTTACATAATTTATCGGGGAATTGCTGTCGTAACCCTCCGGATTATCCTGCGGCTTGCGCATAAAACGTTCGGTGTATATATTATCGTAGTATCGCCAGTTTGTTACAGGTGCAACAGCAACAGCCATTTTAAAGACGTCAGAACCTTTCAGTAAACACAAGGAAGATAAATATCCCCCGTAACTCCAACCGTATATGCCAATTCGATCTTTATCAACATATCCTAATGTTCCCAGATATTTTGCGGCAGCAATCTGGTCTTCGGTCTCCAATTTGCCCAACTGCAAATAGGTGCTTTTCTTAAACTCTTCGCCCCGATAAGCGGTTCCCCTGTTGTCCACCGACACAACTATATAGCCTTTACCTGCCAGATGCTGGTACCAAAGGTCGTAATATTCCCACTTGTTGTTGACCGTATTGCTGCCGGGCCCCCCGTAACAAGTCATAAAAACGGGGTATTTCCTGCTCTTTGTGAAATTACATGGTTTTATCATCCAGCCGTTCAACTCAACACCTTCGTCTGTTTTAAAGCTGAAAAATTCCTTTTTACAAAAACGGTAATCTTTCATACGCTCGACAAGCCTGCTGTTGTCTTCCATGATGCGCACCAAATTCCCTTTGGAATCGGTCACACTGATAACCGGAGGCGTTGACGCATCGCTGTATGTTTCGATACAAAAGTCAAAGGTGGCACTGTAGTCGGCACTGGTACTTCCATCCCCTTTATGGATCTTTGTTTTATTTTTCCCGTTCAGGTTTACCGAATACAGATCCCGGTTCATGGGGGAGCTTTCTGCGGATACGTAGTAAATCAGTCCGTTTTTTTCATCAATACCTTCTATTTCAACCACATCCCAGGTCCCTTTTGTCAGTTGCATCACATCTTTGCTTTTCGGATTCACAAGATATATATGGTAATAGCCATCTCTTTCGCTGGTCAGGATGATGCGGTTGTCTTTCAGAATAAAGAAATTGTCCGTGATGTCAATATAATATTTGTTCTGTTCGCTATACACTTCAGCAGATTTCCCTGTAACGGCATCTGCAAAAAGAAGATCCATTTTGTTCTGAAGTCTGTTGAGCCGGATAATAGACAGTTGATTCGGATCGGATGTCCATTTTATCCGGGGAATATACACGTCCTTTTCAGTTCCGACATCCATGGTCACAAAGCGGTTGGTTGACAAATCATACACATGCACACTGACGAGTGAATTATCCTCCCCTGCTTTCGGATACTTGTATTTCATAAGTTCAGGGTAGAGTTCGCCATACATGGTGATATCATATTCCTTCACTTTACTTTCATCAAAACGAATGAAGGCAATCTTTTTTCCGTCAGGTGACCATTCAAAAGCCTGCGAAAAGCTAAATTCTTCCTCATACACCCAATCAGGTATGCCGTTCAGCACTTTGTTTATTTCCCCGTCCTGTGTGATTTGCCTTTCATTGCCACTTTCGATGTCGAAGAGGAAAATATTATTATCCCTGACATAGGCCAATAACTTTCCGTCAGGAGAAAAAGTTGCCAGTTGTTGCTTTTTTCCTCCAGCCACCGAAATAAGCTGACCGTTTTCCAGCTTGTACACATAATTCTGAGCACGTGTGGAATGCCTGTAAATTGCTTCTGTATTGCATGAAATCAGGATCAGTTTTTCATCATTGCTGAAATAATAATCATCAATGGATATTTTGGTGTTTTCTTCCACATCCTCTTTGTTTTGGCCCTCATAGGTCGGATCGGGATAATCTTCCAGTGCAGGTGCCGGAATACCTGTCAGTTCGTGTTCATCAAGAAAGGTCTCCACCAGTTCACCACTCTTGTAGCTGAATTTGCTGATTTTACCCTCTTCAAGTGTGGTATAATGCAAACCGTCTTTCATGGATTTTAGACCGGAAACATAAGCTGGATAAAAGCGATAGGTCAGCCACATATCTTCCAGTGTAACCTCTTTGCTACCTTTATCCGAAACTTTGGACACTTCCTGCGCGGGCGATTGATAAAATGTAATGCTTATGCAAAACAAAGCAAGCAGAATACTCAATTTATTCTTCATTATTTGTTTAATTTTCATGGTGTAAAGATAAAAAGATTCCACATGCAAATGATGTATGTAGCTTTTTTTGGTCCTTTAAAAAAATATTTAAATAATGATAGTAAACAGACTTTTAAGGCAATCAGATGTGCCCCGGTGGCAATTTAATATTTACTTTTACCGCTTCAAAAAAAGGGGAAAATGCAGGAATTTAAGAAGATCATCCTTGGATCAGGAAAAGATCAAAGTATGAAAAGATATCATCCCTGGGTGTTTTCGGGAGCGATTAAAAAGATGGAAGGACATCCCGATGAAGGCGACATGGTGGAAGTACTCAGCAATAAGGGAGAGTTTTTAGGAATGGGACATTACCAAAAAGGAAGTATTGCGGTGCGTGTGTTTTCTTTTCTTCGTGCGGAACCCGATTACGCCTTCTGGAAGGCAAAAATTACCGATGCATGGCTTCACCGACAATCAACAGGACTGTCCGGTCATCCCGAAACGAACATGTACCGTTTGGTTTTTGGAGAAGGTGATGGCCTGCCCGGAATGATCATTGATATTTACAATGATACGGCTGTTTTTCAATCGCATTCGTGGGGTATGTACGGGCTGAAAGATGTTTTCTGCCAGGCGGTCAGGGAAGTGCTGGGCGAAAAGATCGTTGCAGTGTACAACAAAAGCAGCGAAAGTCTTCCGAAACGCGAAGGCATGCTGTACGAGGACGCTTATTTATGGGGACATCCCGGTCGCGAACATACTGCAATGGAAAACGGACTTCGCTTCCATATCAATTGGAAGGAAGGGCAAAAAACAGGATTTTTCATTGACCAGCGCGACAACAGAAGTCTTTTTGGCCGCTATGCCGAAGGAAAGACCGTACTGAATACCTTTTGTTACTCAGGTGCTTTCTCAGTATATGCTTTGGCAGGAGGCGCCCTTCATGTTGATTCTGTGGACAGCTCCAGAAAAGCCATTGAGATGACTGAGAAAAACATCCTTTTAAACGATATTGATCCCCAAAAGCACCAAAGCCATGTGTCGGATGTGTTTGATTTTCTGAAAACGGCCGGCCTGCAATACGATCTTATGGTACTTGATCCGCCCGCCTTTGCCAAACACCACGATGCCCGGCACCAGGCCGTGATGGGTTATAAGCGCCTGAATGCCGAAGCTATGCGGATCATCAAAGCAGGGGGATTGATCTTCACCTTTTCGTGTTCGCAAGCCATTGACCGGCATCTCTTTAACAACACCATTACGGCTGCAGCCATACAGGCAGGCCGGAATATCAGGATACTGCATCAATTGGCACAACCTCCAGACCATCCCGTAAACATTTTCCATCCCGAAGGCGAATACCTGAAAGGACTGGTGCTGCAGGTGGAGTAAAGCGGCAGGAAAAACAGGCATTGACCACTGACAACTTCTGAAATCTGACTTCTTCATTCTTAAATCAAAGTTCAGAGTTCAGAAATAAGAAACATGACTTCCCGACTAGGCGAAAACCTTCGGACGTGGACGTCCGAAGCGGGGAAGAGCAAACCATCCCTGTACGATCGTATAATCCTTGCCGGAAAGTCCAAACTACCCCTGTACGACCGTATAACCCCTGTCGGAAAGTTCAAACCACCTCTGTACCCCCGTATAATCCTTGCCGGAAAGTCCAAACTACCCCTGTACGACCGTATAATCCTTGCCGGAAAGTTCAAATCACCCCTATATGATCGTATAACCCCTTCCGACAAGTTCAAACCTTAAAACATGAAGCTCATACTCTAACTCAGTAAGTTCGTTATCCGACTTTTTAAGTTCATATTTCAACTAAGGGAGTTCAAACTTCAACTTTGGACTTCAATAGTTCAGGTTTGGACTTAAATAGTTCAGGTTCGGACTTCAATAGTTCAGGTTTGGACTTCAATAGTTCAGGTTTGGACTTCAATAGTTCAGGTTTGGACTTCAATAGTTCAGGTTTGGACTTCAATAGTTCAGGTTCGGACTTCAATAGTTCAGGTTCGGAATTCAATAGTTCAGGTTCGGACTTCAATAGTTCAGGTTCGGACTTCAATAGTTCAGGTTCGGACTTCATAACAGGGCTTTCTTTCTGACTCACCCCAACCCCTCTCTACTTCGTAAAGAGGGGCTTAACCTGTGTCTTTGACAATTAGCAGTAAAAATATCTGATTTATGGTGTAAAGCTATTTCGGGATGAAAGTGCGATTCACCCCCTCTTTGATTTATCAGAGAGGGGGAAGGGGGTGAGTTAATTTACACCTATCTGCGAAAATCTGCGTCATCTGCGGGAAGAAACCTTCGAATGGGGACTTCCGAAGCAGGGAAGGTATGATTGACATACAAACAAAAAGGCACAAGAACCGCTTCGCTTAATCTTGCACCAGTTTTTGTTTTTTAAAAAATCTTTTATATTAAAAATGGCTAATGCTGTCTGCTTTTCAGTTCGCAATACCGCATAAAAAAACCTCCACCCGAAACGAATGGAGGTTTTTTTTTATTAACCCGAAATTTTATTCAACAATCAATTTGGTAGCAAAAGTGTTGTTGCCTGCCTGTGCTTTCAGAATATAAGCACCGGAAGTCAGATTGCTGCCGTCTATCTGAATGTAGTTGGTTCCGTCTGTCAGATTATTTACCTGTTGCGAAAATAGTTCCTTACCCATCAGGTCGAAAATACGAATCTGCATGGCGGGGGTATTAACCAGTTTTACTTCCAGAACAGCCTGATCTGAAAAAGGATTCGGATACACATTTCCGAAAACATTACCAGTGCTCACATTTTCTTCGACACCTACACCCGGATCGCCACCGATATTGTCGGCCAGCACATCAGCCACAGGTACCTTGATGTAGAACAGGTAATTGATAGTTGGGGGATCTCCGTTCTGAACATCGGTACCCGGTTCTTCATCTTCCTGGTAAACAATATGCAGGTAATCGTCAACATCTTTGGCAATATAGGCAAAAACATCCTCCTGAGTGGTATTCTTCGTCAGGTTCTGCGGTTCCGACCAGGAATTACCGCCATCCGTGGAATAAATAACATAAATATCCCTGAAGTTTTCCCCGTTGATGGGCGCAATGGCTTCTTCCACCGGAGCAGAATATACGACATACAT
>Ga0265297_10010125_pt1 | contig 11927 bp, 15 predicted proteins | sample Munlanlwell13791_FD_192502 | JGI IMG/M metagenome (GOLD analysis project Ga0265297, IMG submission 192502) | Leachate microbial communities from a municipal landfill in Southern Ontario, Canada - Leachate well 137-91 | ecosystem: Engineered > Solid waste > Landfill > Unclassified | place...
CCGGATACTCATGCGGCTGGACCTCTTTATCCGGAATCCATACTACAGATGCTTCAAGCATAAGCTCTTCCTGTTTTGGCCCCAGCTTCATACTAAGCACTACTTCGTCGCCAAGCCTGAATTTATCGCAGCCGAATATAAACGCGCCCACCGCGCTTAAATTCAATATATCCACTTTAAGGCAGATTGGCGAGCCATGTTTTTTAGACTTTAATTCTATTTTTAAATCAATGGGCAGGCGCTTGAACCTGCGGCGCAGCTGCATCTTTTTGATATTCTCAATCGCCTTATCATCCCTGAAACTATTCAAAGCCAGCTCTTCTGTAGCATAGACCTCGATGACCCTATCCATGCCCGAGACAGCAAGCACGCCTTTAAGATGCGCCGGGATATTCAGGAATTTCATCCTGCCATGGTTATTGGCCACCTCTTTATAAGCGATGACCATCACGGATATCCCCATATAATCGATACCCTCGACCTCCTCTAAATTACAAAGCATGTCTGTATACCCTTCACGCAGGCACTGGCCGACCACCTCCACAAGGTTGGCGGAATTTACATCTATCTTTCCGGATAAATCCATGATAATTATATTATCTTTCTGTCTCAGCCTGATCTCTAACATAATAAATTAAATTCTATTGAAGAGCCTGCCTTAACGCTAAAAGACATCTCCTGATTATGCAAAACTTCTATTCTATACATTTGTCCCCCTCTTTCTGCACATTAATAAACCCTGGCCGATTCATGCTTGCGCCAGAAATTAAAAAGCTCGATATTTTCCTTTATTGATACTGCCGGGGTAATCCTGATTTTACTTTTTGCCATCTGTCTTAACTGCAGGTTAGATACCCGTAATTCATTAAAACCATAGTTCTTGGCGGTTTTAATCGCGCAGCCAAAAACAATACGCCGGAGCCTTGCCCAATGGCATGCCGCAAAACACATCGGGCAGGGTTCGCACGTAGAATAAATAACACAGCCCGATAAATCAACTTTCTTGAGTTTCTTACAAGCATGGCGGATTGCCGTTATTTCAGCATGAGCCGTAATATCGGTATTTCCCCAGACAAGATTATGGCAGCAAGCAACGACCTTGTTTTCTTTTACGATGCAGGCGCCAAAAGGAGTTTGCCCTTTCCTTACCCCCTCTTTGGCTTTTTCTATTGCCATACGCATGAATTTTTTATCCTGGCTTCTCATTTTACAAAAATATTAAATTCCTTTCTTTTGGCTGCAGGAATATCCTTTTCCCATTCCCGGACATACTCCAAAATAACAGATGTCTTGCCGCTTTCAAGTGTCTTAAAACTCCATTTTTCTACGCCCCCGGAACCAATTAATCCCCCCTCGTCAGGAAAAAACTCTTTTTTTACAAATTCCAGCACATTTTTATCCGATATACTAGCTAACCGCCAGCTAAATCCGGTTGTAGGGTTAGCATCCAAATCTATAGTAATAATTTTATCATGAGGAACCCGTATAACTTTGAATTCATGAGAGTAATCTTTTTGCGCAAAAGCCAGACGAAATAAACCCATCAAGACAATAATAACGAATAACTTAAAAATAAAACTTCTCATCTTGTTTTACTTATTAATAACCCCAATATGCAGGAAAAAGAGGTCCCTAAATTAACCAAAATAGTCGTTGCGCACATTTTTTCAAGCAGCAACTTGTTCTTATATGCCCCCCTGAGCATTAAAAATGCCGCAATTGCGGCGGCAATCAATACCGGAAAATAAAAAAACGCACTCTCCAAAGGCAGCCCTTTGGTTAATGCCAGCAAGAAACTTGCCGCCGCGCAAACAACAAGCAAGGCATAAAGAAAAGCGCCTTTTTCTTCTCCCAGGCGTACCAATAAATTTCTTTTAGCCGCCTCTTTATCCACCGGGTAATCCGGGTATTCATTAATCAAAATTATATTTGCCACGGCGCAGGCGGCAGGCAATGATATAAAAACAGCTAAAATATCAAACTTGGAAACCTGGATATAGAACCCGGCGTTTACCGCTAAAAAACCAAAACTATAAACAATAAAAATCTCTCCTAACCCCCTGCTCACCCAGCGCAGGGGCGGCTTAGAGTAAAATAACCCGCAGATTATTCCTGAAGCGCCTAAAAGAAGAGTCCATTCCCCTGTTTTAAAATAAAACTGCAGGATTATTCCTATTGCCAGTGCCAGCAAAATAACCGCGCGGATCAGAATTTTTACCTTACTCTCTGGAATTAAATTCTTAACCAACACCTGGCTGCCGCCGCTAAAAGGGCTCCTGCCTAAAGAAAGCCCCAGGCGGTCTTCTTTAATATCATAAACCTCTCCGCTGTAATGGGCGCATAGTTGTATAAGGATTGTCCCCAATAATCCCAGCCAGAAAACAACCGGGCTAAATTGTCCGGTAAGCCGCTGCGCAAGCAGAGTGCCCAAAATATAAGGCAGAATAACCACGCTTAAAAATGGCAGGCGCGAAAGCAATATCCAATATTTCATCAGCTCAGGTCCTTATTATTGCTGCGGCGGATGGCTTTAACCATACGCTCATAAGCTTCTTGCACTGACTTGCCCTCGGTAAGATGGTCAAAGCAGACAGCCGCGTACCCCTTGCGGTTTTTAATTTTAAAAATCTGCACCTTAAGATGGCCAATCCTCTCTATCATGTCTTATTTGCCTATATCCTCATTCCATACCCGAGGTTTATTCTTAATAAACTGCCGCATCAATTGCTTGCAATCCGCTGAATCTAAATTGACGATTTTGACCCCTTTTTTCCTGGCGTAATTCTCCGGGCCTTTGAAAGTTTTATTCTCGCCGATTACCACCTTAGGTATCTTATAAAGCAGGATCGCGCCCATACACATATCACACGGTGAAAGAGTCGAATACATTACACATTTCCTGTAATCTGCGCTTTTTAGCCTGCCGGCATTCTCCAGGCAATCCATCTCCGCGTGCAAAATCGCAGAACTTTTTTGTATACGCCGGTTATGGCCCCTGGCAACAATTAAACCTTCCTTCACCAAAACCGCTCCGATAGGGATCCCCCCTTCGGCTAAACTTCTTTTTGCTTCTTTAATTGCCTCCCGCATGAATTTTTCCATAAGCGCCTAACGCGATATTTTAATTATTTTATATTTCAGCAAACCCGCCGGGACCTTTATTTCCACAACCTCATTTTCCTTATGCCCCAGCAAACCCTCCCCCACAGGAGAACTCACCGAAATCTTATTTTGATTATAATCAGCCTCAAGCTCTGAAACAAACGTGTACTCCATCTCTTCTTCTGTATCCATATCCATCAACTTCACTTTCGCCCCGATTAAAACTTGATCCTGGGGCATATCCTTGTCCAGTATGCGCGCCCGCGAAAGTTTCTCCTCAAGCTCTGCGATCTGCTTTTCATTATGCCCCTGGGCGTCCTTAGCCGCGTCATACTCGGCATTCTCGCTGATATCGCCATGCGAGCGGGCCTCCCCCACCGCCTTAGAAAGCTGCCGGCGCTTAATCGTCTTTAAATACTCCAGCTCGCTGACTAATTTCTCATAACCTTCTTGAGTTAAATAAACATCACCTGACATATCCATCTCCTTTACCCGCAAGGGTACACCGGCCACTTCCTTTCAGGCCGGGTGTTAACCCGCTAACAACTGTTTAATAACCTCAATATTCCTTCTGGTGGCGCCCCTGTTACTGACGATTAAATCATACGCGCGCTCAACCAGCTGCTTAGCCAGCAAACTGCTTTCCAGTATTTCTTTTATCTTCGCCGCCAATTCATCGGCATCATGAACCATGATACCGGCTTTCTTTTCCAGAAACAGACGGCTGATATCCCGGAAATTATGCATATGCGGACCGAAAAATACCGGTTTTCTTTGGCTGGCCGGCTCAAGGATATTGTGCCCGCCGGTCTTAACCAGGCTGCCGCCGACAAAGACAATATCCGCGGCAGAATAATAATTTAATAACTCACCCATAACATCAAGGATGAACACGGGACGGTTTATGCAAGTAGGGCATGAGCCGGATATACTCGAAACAAATACCGGCATAAAATAATTATCCAAAACCAGCCTGCCGATATCCTTGCCGCGCTCCGGATGCCGCGGGGCAAGAAGAAGTTTCAGTTTGGGAAAACTAATTAAAAGTTCTTTATAGGCCTTAATAATTATTTCTTCTTCATGCGCATGCGTACTGCCGCAAACCCATAATTTATCATCCAAACCCAGCCAAAGCTTCTGCCGGGCTGCCGAAACATCCAGCCCTGCCAACGCATCCAAATTAATGTCAAACTTTACATTCCCGGTAATCTGGATATTTTCTTTAGCCACACCCAGGACCTTCAGGCGCGCCTCATCAATATCTGATTGCACACAAAAATACCTGACCCTGCGCAATATCGGCCGGATCAATAATTTTATCGTACGGTATCCGGAATAGGAACTATCCGAAATCCTGCCATTAACCGTCACAACCGGTATATTTTGTTTATGCAAACAGGTAATTAAATTCGGCCAGATTTCAGTTTCGGCGATGATAAACAAACAGGGATTAATTCTTTTTATTATTTTTCTTACGATAAAACTAAAATCCAGCGGAAGATAGGTCAAAAAGTCGCCATCGTTGGCTAATCCGCGGGCGATTTTATTGCCCGTAGCTGTTACCGTAGAGATGACTATTTTTTTATGCGGATAAACCTTTCTTAATTCATCAACCAGCCCTTTTATCGAAACAGCCTCTCCCACGCTTACCGCATGAACCCAGATAGGCCTGTCCAGGTTTAGCCCCTCCGGCAAGAACCCCAGCCTCCTGGAGAAACCGCGATGGAACTTGCCCTTGAATAAATACACCGGCAGGTAAATTAGAACGAAAATTAAGAATATGAAATCATATATTATAAACATACCCACCCTGCCTGCCGTCAGGCAGGCTGTTTGCTGTTTTTCTACGCGTGAGGATGCGCCTTATCATAAACACTTTTTAACTTTTCAGTTGTTAAGTGCGTGTAAATCTGCGTCGTGGAAAGGTTTGCATGACCTAAAAGCTCCTGGACTGTACGCAGGTCCGCCCCGCGGTTCAAAAGATGCGTAGCAAAAGAATGCCGGAAGGTATGCGCGGAGACTCCCGGTTTTATCTCAGCCAACCTCAAATATTTTTCCAGGATGAAACGCACGCCGCGCGTAGTAATGCGCGATGAGTTTTTATTTAAAAATATAACGCTCGACTGCTTCTTCCTTCTATCTATATATTTCCTGATGGCTAAAAGCGCTGACTCCCCCATCGGCACGATTCTTTCCTTTTTCCCCTTGCCCCTGATCTTTACAATACCGCTGATAAAATCAATATCTTCTGAGTTCAAGCCCACCAGCTCCGAAATACGCAGGCCGCTGGAGTAAAATGCCTCCAGGATTGCCCGGTCGCGTAAGCCCAAAACATCTTTTTCATTCCTGGCAAAAGCTGATTCGATAAGCTTCTTAACCTCATCCTCGGTCATAAAAGAAGGCAGGTGTTTATCCAGCTTCGGGCTAGAGAGCATAAGAATGGGGTTAGTTTTAATATAACCCTCACGGGACAAGAATCTGAAAAAACTGCGCAAAGCTGAAAGCCGGCGGCCGACTGTGCGATTGCCTAAATTCTTTTCTTTTAAAACCGCCAGGTATTTCCTGAGCGACAGGTAATCTATCTTTTCCAATTCCGCCCCGGCAAGAAACCTGGCGAAATCCTCAAGGTCAAGTCGATAATTGATGACCGTGTGCCCCGAATAATTCTTTTCTATCTCCAGGTAGCGGACAAATTTCTCAATATATTTTTCCATATAATTTCTTAGAAGATTTGCTAATCTATCCCTGGATCAAACATTATTATATCTAAATTCTTAAACATACCGTGAAGATTTATAGCTATTTTCCTTTTTGTTTTTAAAATCAAACAAGGCGACCAGACAATTGTATGGATAACCGCTACTTTATATCCGGTATTATCGAAATTACCGTAAATCCTTTCAAGCTTATCGGTTGCCATGCTTTTAAGAAGACGGGCGTTTTTATATTCATTGATTTCTAAATTATTCTTCAACTTCCATCCGTCAATTTCTTCCGGAGTAAAATTAACCGGATACCTAATTCCAAAAGATAAAATCGCCGGGCCCTTCTTTGACAAATCAAATTCTACCAAACTATTCTCAATCCTTTTTATTTCTTCGGGGTAATTACTGCCAAAAATAGAACGGCCGGCCGTTTGAAAAACGCCATTACTCAATAGCCCTATGCCAAAGATAACGAAAAGGCATAAAATTAAACTTAAAATTATTTTCTTCCCCATCTTGACTCCTGTTGCTTTTACGATTCTTCTTTATCCTGCGGCAAAGTCCGCGAAGTAAAGGTGCACTTGGGAAAGTTTGAACACCCATAGAAGAACCCGCGCTTTGACCTGCGTTCGATCAATTCTCCGCCGCAATTCTCCGCGGGGCATTTAACTCCGGAGGTAATAGACTTTGAATTCTTGCATGCCGGAAAACCCGAACAACTCAGGAATTTACCGCGCCGGCCCCACTTTATAATAAAAGGCTTGCCGCATTTATCGCAGATCTGCTCGGTCACAATAACTTCCTTCTTTATATTTGCCTGGGCAAAATCCAGGCTCTCTTTGAAAGGCGCGTAGAATTCATTTAATACTTCGATGCGCTTAAGCCTGCCTTCTTCGACTTCATCCAGTTTCTCTTCCATAAGCGCGGTAAAATTAACATCTATGATCTTCGGGAAATATTCTACCAGCATGTCGCTTACCTTAAAACCCAGCTCCGTGGGATTAAGATACCCCTTGATCCGGCGCACATAATCACGCAAAATAAGCGTATAAATAATCGGCGCGTAAGTTGAAGGCCGGCCAATCCCATCCTCTTCCAGCGCCTTGATCAAGGAGCTGTCCGAAAATCTCGGCGGCGGCTTGGTAAAATGCTGGGAAGGAGTAAGTTTATTTAAACCAAGGATTTCCCCTTGCGTTAAAGGGGGAACTACATTCTTAGTTTTCTCTTTCTCGTCATCTTCGCCTTCTTTTTCCTCCTCCTCGTCCCTGCTATAAGCGGCCAGAAAACCTTCAAAAAGCAAATGGCTTCCGTTAGCTACAAATAAATATTTATCCGCGGCGATATCCACGGAAGTAGCCAGAAACTCCGCAGGCTTCATCTGGCTGGCTAAGAAACGGTTATAAATAAGCTCGTATAAGCGGAACTGATCATGATTAAGAAAATCCTTCATACTTTCCGGCGAACGCGAAACATAGCTCGGCCGGATTGCCTCATGCGCCTGCTGAGCTGATTTCTTGGCCTTGAAAACATTGGGCTTTTCCGGAAGAAAATCCTTGCCAAAAATCCTGCCGATATGCTCGCGTACTTCAGTAATCGCCTCCGGAGCGGTATTCGGTGAATCCGTTCGCATATAGGTAATTAAGCCTAACGGGTTATCTCCGCCGATATCAATACCCTCATAAAGTTGCTGCGCCACCAGCATGGTCTTGGAAGCGTTAAACCTTAATTTATTAAACGCCTCCTGCTGCATAGTACTGGTAATAAATGGAGCCGGAGCATAACGCTTTTTCTCTGTTTGCTTAACCTCAAAGACTTTAAACTCTTTGTCCTTGAGCCGGCTTGCGATCTCCTCCGCGCCCTCTTTAGATTTAATCTCCGCTTTCTTACCGTCTATCTTTTCAAGCTTAGCGCAAAAATTACTCTCTCCGGAAACCTTAGGCTTAAATAACTCCGCGGCAATCTCCCAATATTCGCTGGCGCAAAATGCCTGGATCTGGCGCTCTCTTTCCACAATCAGCCTTAAGGCTACTGACTGTACGCGCCCGGCGCTTAAACCGCGGGCAAGCTTCTTCCAGAGTAAAGGGCTCAAAAAATACCCCACTATACGGTCCAGGACCCTGCGGCCGACCTGGGCTTCAATCATGTTAGCGTCAAATTCACGGGCGGCTTTAAAGGCCTCGCTTACCGCATGCGGCGTAATCTCATGGAAACTTACCCTTAACACATCCTTACCCTTAAAAACCCTTTCTTTTATCTGCCAGCCGATTGCCTCTCCTTCCCGGTCAGGGTCGGTAGCCACATATATCTTCTCTTTTGATTTAGCCTCTTTTCTCAGCTGGGTTAACAATTTCTTCCTGGCGGGAATAATTACATATTCCGGCTTAAATTTATTATCTACATCTACTCCCAGCTCTTTTTGCGGCAGGTCAATAATATGCCCCATAGAAGAAACCACGCTAAAATCCGGGCCCAGAATTTTACCTATGGTTTTGGCCTTTGTAGGCGACTCAACAATAACCAGATTTTTACTCATTTAGCTCCTTATAAACTGTTTGCCCGGCAATTCCTTGATTAATTTCTTAAATTGTAATTTTAAGACCAGGGTTGAAACTTGACTGCTGGTCAACGATGTTTTCTCCACCAAATCATCGATTGCCACAGCCTTTCGGCTTATGCAATTATAAAGCATATCTTCTTCTTTTACGGATAAATTATTCACTTCCATGTTTTCACCCCGCCTTACACCACAGGGTTCGTCTTTGCCCAAAACACTTAAAGCTAAATTTAGTTCTTCGAGTATATCTTCACTGGAAGTAACCAGCTTTGCGCCTTGTTTAAGCAGCTCGTTAGTCCCCATTGAACCGCATGAATCAATCCTGCCCGGCAAAGCAAAAACCTCCCTGCCCTGCTCCAAAGCAAAATCCACGGTAATTAAGGCCCCGCTGTTTTTGGCTGCCTCGGTAACCAGGACCCCCAAACTCAAACCGCTGATCAGGCGGTTTCGCCGCGGGAAATTCTGCGCCAAAGGTTTTGTATCCATGGAAAATTCAGAAACTACTGCGCCGCTCTTGGCAATCTGTGCGGCCAGTGGCCGGTTCTCCGCAGGATAAATATGATTAAAACCGCTTCCCATTACCGCGATTGTGCGTCCGGAAACTTTTAAGGCTCCGCGATGAGCATAAGTGTCTACGCCCCGGGCCATACCCGAAACAATGGTCAAATTGCTTAAAGCCATCTCCGCGGCGAATTTTTCCGCGCTGTTTAATCCGTAAAGAGAAGCCCGGCGGCTGCCGACAATACCCAGGCTTAAATTATCCTCCCGGGTTATTTTACCTGAGACATAGAGCACAATCGGCAAACCGGATATTTGCCTTAAGTTTTGCGGATAATCCGCGTCAAAGAGCGTAACAATCTCCACGCCTGCTTTTTTAGCTTGCGCCAAATCATTATCTAAAACCTTGTTATCAAATGCAGCAATATCCCGGCTGATCCGGCTGCCTACAACCGCCTCCAAGCTCTGACGGCCGGCTTTAAATATATCTTGCGGCTTATTGAAATACTTAAGCAAATTTCCTAAACGTACACTGCCGATCTGAGGGATAAGGTTTAAGCTTACCAGGGACTCGAAATCATTCATATCTTTCCGGCAAGTATTTTAGATATTTTCCCAACCACCTGCTTAAGCGTTAAACACGACGTATCGATTATTTTATCGGCTTGCATATAATAAGGCGCGCGCATTTTCAATAAAAGCTCTATGCGTTTCTGAGGCTTATTTACATTTAAAAGCGGCCGGTCTTTATTCGCAGAAACCCTTTTAAGTATTTCTTCCGGGGCAGCATAAAGACAAATCATCATCCCGGTTTTCTTCATCAGTTTGATATTATCTTTATCTAAAACCACCCCGCCGCCGCAGGCAACTACAAACCGCTTTTGAGCAGATACCTGTTTTAAAGCCTTTTTCTCGATTTTACGGAAATATGCCTCGCCTTCTTTGGCGAAAATATCCACAATCCTGCGCTGCTCCTGTAATTCAATCAATTCATCCAAATCGACAAAATTCAATTTTCTCTCTTTAGCCAGCTGGCGGCCAACAGATGTTTTCCCTGTACCCATAAATCCTACTAAATATACATTCATCTTTAAGCAGGGACGTTTCTTGAGCCAATCGGAGAAGTGTCCCCATGCTCAAGTAAATCCCCGCGCATGGGGCATTTTCCCTTTGGTTAAGAAACGCCCCTCCTCTCCTGGCTAACTGTTATATGCTTCTAATACCGCTTCGCTCAACTGCTGCTTTAACTCTTTGGTAACAGGATAAACTGTGTTATACCATTTTCCATCTTTGCCTTGATGGCGCGGCATACTCACGAATAAACCCTTACTGCCGTCTACCACGCTAAAGCCCTTGACCACAATACCTGATATCGAAACATCGACAAAAGCCTTAAGCTTTGAATCAGTGCCTAACTTACAGACACGGCTGACGCTTATCACCTTATCCATTTTAATCACCCCTTTCTGCGGCAATAGACGAAAGGGATGGAATTATCTAACTCTAAATCTTTTCAAAAGATCAAAAAGCGGTTTCGGTATAGATATCAAAACGGTTAATATCCCTGCCTACCTGCTCATAATCCAGGTCATCAATAGTCTTTTTGAATGCCTTAGTGGATCCCGAAGGCAACCCGTTGAGCGTAAAAACCATATTGGCTACAGTTACACTCCTGATAAAGAGCACAATACGCACTCCTACGGTAGAAAAAGATTTATCGGTATTATTAGTAACTTCACCCTTAACAACTACCTCTTTAGTATTATCGGATTTGGCAATTACTATATTATGGTAACTGAGATTAGGCATGCGCTATCCTATCCTTATAATAAGCATAAGCTTTTTTAATATCACCTAAAGAATCCGACCCGAATTTCTCAAGAAATGCTTCCGCCAGGACAAGGGCGCATGCTGATTCAGCCACCACGCCGGCAGATTCCACCACGCACACATCCGAGCGTTCCACCGCGGCCTTAGCGGGTTTCTTGGTAAGAATATCTACCGAATCCAGCGGATTCATCAATGTAGCGATCGGCTTCATACAGGCGCGCAATACAATCTCCTGCCCGTTAGATACCCCGCCTTCGATGCCTCCGGCGTTATTAGTACGCCTGGAATATCCGGTATTTTTATTATAATAAATCGCGTCGTGCACCTCTGAACCAAAGCTAACCGCATACCCCAAGCCCAGCCCGAGCTCAAAAGCTTTTACTCCCGGGATAGAGACAATCGCCGCGGCCAGCCTGCTGTCCAGCCTGCGGTCAGACTGCACATAGCTACCCAGGCCCACAGGTATTCTCTTGGCGGAGACCTCAAAAACCCCTCCTGCCGTATCTTTATTCTTAATCGCTTCGGTTATTTTCGCGGTTATCCCTTTGGCGGTGATTTCTCCGCCCACCGACAAAACCCTGCTTGTAATAGATATCCCGAATTCATCCAGGAACTCTTTACACAAAGCGCCTAAACCAACGGTAGCTGCCGTACTGCGCGCAGAGGCCCGTTCCAATACCTCTCTTATATCCGTAAAACCATATTTCAATAACCCGGCTAAATCCGCATGGCCGGGTCTAGCAGCCATAACCTTATGCAGATTTTCAATACTGGCGTCTTTATTTTTTATCACTAAGGTAATCGGGCTGCCAAGAGTAAGATTATTCTTCAGTCCGGAGGTTATTTCTACCCGGTCATTTTCTATTTGCATGCGCCTGCCCCTGCCAAATCCGGACTGCCTGCGTTTTAGCTCTTTGTTTATCCTGTTTACGTCCACCTTAAGCCCTGCGGGAAAACCCTCCAGGATAGCCACCATTGCTTTTCCGTGCGATTCACCCGCGGTTAAATATCTTAACATAAATTCCTCCTTGCCCACAAGGGGCAGACGACGCAAAAGCGTCGTGCTTGTTCCTCAAATAAAACAAGGTACCAACCGCATCCGGAATGGCCGAATGTTAATCATTTCTCCAGAGCCCGCGCTTATTTTCGCGCGCCTGCCGGTATAAAGTTGAAAATAATTCCGCGTATTTTACATTCGGCGGGATAGTCAAAATAGAAGCATAACCCTGTTCTACGAT
>Ga0265297_10010126_pt1 | contig 11927 bp, 14 predicted proteins | sample Munlanlwell13791_FD_192502 | JGI IMG/M metagenome (GOLD analysis project Ga0265297, IMG submission 192502) | Leachate microbial communities from a municipal landfill in Southern Ontario, Canada - Leachate well 137-91 | ecosystem: Engineered > Solid waste > Landfill > Unclassified | place...
GCGCGACTTCCGTGATATTATACGTTAATCCGCAATCCTCAGTAGCACTCTCCACGCCGCGGCGAATCGCATCCACTTTAGCATAGCGTGGATCATCTTCGGGCAGTCCCGCCAACCACACAATGTTTTCCGCTTTGCTCATAGTTTCACCTCAGAGCCTGTGCGGATATAAATTGCTCGCAATATAAACTAAAAGCTTACAAAATCAACGCTAATCCAAACGCGGGGCATCAGAGGTTTTCCCGGTTGATCAGATTCACAATCACCTTGCAGATCGTGTCTTTCTCTGCCGGCTTGCTCTCGGCAATGAACAGGGTCAGGGCAACCAGCGCGTTGTCGGCCAGGCGTTTGGTGCCGTCCTTGCGATAAAGCAACGCATTTGCGTCGAGAAACCAGATGAAAAGAAAGGCGCCGATGCGCTTGTTCCCATCAATGAAGGCATGGTTCTTGACCACGAAGTAAAGTAAATGGGCGGCCTTCTCCTCGATACTGGGATAGAGATCATGTCCACCGAATGTTTGGTAGATGCTTCCGACAGCACTTGCAAGTCCTTTGTCCTTTTCGCAACCAAAGAGTCCAGCGGATACTATCCCCATGGTTTCCGCCATGCGCGCGATAGCGGAGCATGCCGCCTCATATGTCAGGATAAAGCGCCCAACTTCAGTAGTACCATGCAGACGCAGTTGCTGATGGTCATACTTGTCGAGCAGACTAAGGGCCAAGGAGTACCCGGTGACAACCTTTATCAAGCCCTCAGCTTCCGTGCCGGTGATGGTTCGTTCTGAGATGATACGCCCCATAATATCCACAGCGCGTTGAAGTTCCTTGAGCCGCGACACCTGAGTCTTAAGCCGGCGTTCATTCAGTGTGTATCCTTTGAGGATGTGGTCCTTGAGGACTTGCGTCGCCCAGATACGGAATTGCGTCCCGCGGCGCGAATTGACCCGGTAACCGACAGAAAGAATGGCATCAAGGTTGAAAAACTCTATTTGGCGCTCGACGGTGCGCCCTCCTTCATGTTGAACTGTTGCAAAAAATGCAACAGTTGAACCCCGTTTTAATTCTTTAGAGGAAAATATATTACGTAGGTGGCGCGAGATCACGGACTTATCCCTGCCAAACAAATCGGCTATCTCGTTTAGACTAAGCCAGAGGGTTTCCCGCTCCAGACGCACATCCAAGGCCACGCGACCATCCTTCGTCTTGTAGAGGACGATGTCGCCGCCGGTTCCCTTGATCTCTGTCTTTTTCATTATATCACATCCTCCGCGTGGACATGTTCCGACAACGTGTCCACGACATGGACACGTTCCAAAACGTGTCCAAATCCAGGCGGGCTTTTAGCATTACTTCTCCTAAAGTTTAAAAGTCGCACGTTCAAGGAGAGGTTCACCTTGCCGGCCTTCCTTCGCTAGTCGTTTTATGGCTTCATATATCCAGGCCGTCCGAAAAAGTCTTTTGGTGTAGCCGCCCTACCCCTGCCTGCGCCATATATTCTCGCAAGTATTCGTTATTCTTTAATATAAGGACGCTACGTCTTCTCATAAGTGTCCGATTTCATCAGTGGCGGAAAGCCGGTACGTCAGGAACGATGTCCTGTTTGTCCTGTTTATGTCCTCATTGGAGTAGCCGCTCATCCGCGAAGGGGTACGTCGGGAGCTGGTAGCGGAGGAAGCTCCGGACCACCTCCTCCATGTAGACGAGCGGGTTAATCACTGCCGATTTCCCTTACGAACTCCTGCACGGCGGCATAGGCGGCGGACCGATTGGCCGGGAGGGCTTCTCCGAAAAATCGGGCGTATTTTTCAGGACCATCGTCAGATGGAGAGTGAAACCGCTTTTTCAGGATGCGCAGGGCGTGGGCAAACGAGTCGGACTTCCTTTCTGTCCCGGTGATTTCTGCGGCCACGGAGGCGGGGCCATCTTTATAATACGTGAGAGTGTAGACAAGATCATAGGCATCCTTTCGCTCCCCCCGGTCATCGAACGCCAGCGCCTTAAGGATAACGAAGGGCACTGCCCGGCAAATACGCAACGACTCAGTCGTTTGGCCACCGGAAAGAAGCGTACCCGACACTTCGACTATCAACGGATTCTCCAGCGCCAATCCCAGTCCTTCGGTCTGGATGGCACTGAGGTTCTTTTCTATGGACCGTATTTTTGCCTTTGGGCCGCCGTAGTTCACGGTCAGAAAATCCACGATCAGTTCGCCCGAGGCTATCGTTTTCACAAACGAATGCCGCTGTTGACGGCCGGCAGCATTGGCCCCGGGGACAAACCCCATCGAGCCAATCAATCGTTCACGGATGGTGGAATAGGTCTTCACATTGGCGACGGCGAGACTGACGCCAAGATCAACATCCATCGAGCCACAGTGCAGTTTCTGTCTGGTATGGGCAGGCTTGCCGACCAGGTAGCGAGGCACCAGGCCACCGACGAGTACGAGGTGGTTATGGAAATGGCCGAGATGCCGCCAGACTTCCAGAAGCCCTTTTTCTGCCAGTCGGGTAGATCCCAAGGTATAGCCTGTAATGTCCTGAGGTTTGGGCATCAGGGATTACTCCCGCCAAAATGTAAGAACTTCTTTCGGATCACCTCAGCCTGTTCCGACGCACGTCCCGGCATCCTGGTCAGGTCTACATAAAGTTGCGCGTGGGAAACGATCGGCATATGGTTCTCGACCTCAACACCAAATTGGAAAACGCCCTCATCATGCGGCACCAATAAGATCACATCGCCGCCATGCTCAACCGGTTGAAGAGCCTTGAGCTTATCCTCGTCAGGGAGACCGGCGATGTAGGCCATGATCATTTCCGGTTCACCATAAGGGGCAAGCAGATAGGCCCCGGTCCAACCCGTAAAGGCATAGTGAACGTCAAGCCGGGAAAGTTCCTGCTTCACCTTCTCCATTCCTTGTTCGTAGGAAGCCATGGCCAGCGCATACCGTCGGCGGAGGTGCCGGTCAAATCGGTAGCGGACGGACCAATCAGTCAGAAGCCGATCCGGATCGGAAAGCCGGACGGATTCGTTATCCCGGCTGATGTAGCCCTCGGCTTCCATGGCACGTATGCTGTTACTGACGTGACCCGGACTAACATTGGTCCACTCGACGAGTTCGATTTGCCGGCAGGCCTTGGGATACTTGGCGAGCAAAGCCCGGACGATCCGGGATGCCCGGGCGGTGAATATCGAGCCAGATGTGGTGGGCCTGACGGACCGAACATGCTGACGATACCTCTCAAGATGCAGGCCGGGCAGGATAAGCAGGAAGTTCCCATCGTGGTCAACGGCGCAAAGACCATGCTCCCGACACTTGTCGATGGTGCCAAGAGTCAGCTGGGGAACTATCGCTAAGGTCTGGTCCTCATGGGAGCCGTTTTCAAGATGGTTTGAGGATCCCTTGGCGTTCAATGCAGCTTGAATGTTCGCCCACATTCGGATCCGCAAGCGGTTATGGCCGGGCTCCACCATGCCCATGCCACTCCGCTGTGATCCCTCCGAGCTTAACGAAGCCTGCACCTTCAGCGTGAAGCCTCTTTCGGCCAGCACCTTCATGAGGACTTTTATGCCCGCATCGAATAGATCCAGCTCCCCATTACCCTTATGAGACAGGTCTTTCATTTGCAAGCAGTTTACCAGGTGGGATTGTTTTGTAAACACTAAATCATCCCACCAGATAAACCATGTGGCATGCTACATCCGGAACGAACGGATACATTCCCTGTGATTTATCGATCAAATTCCAGTTTACTGAAATACGCACGTCAATGATGGCGAATCAGAATAGTTTCCCCTGAACTTGCTTCGGCCTGAGCCTTGATTCCACCTTGGCCCCAGGCACAACGACTAGAGCTGCCGGTTTCTTACCGGCAATCTCGTCCTTAAGCTGGCAATATCGGGGTTGGATTTCGACACGTTCTCGTGACATGTCGAAACCGTCGACATGTCACTTAGCGAGCAATTCATACAGGTTCATATTCAGGTAGAGGTTCTCTTTGGCGACCTTTCGGCTTTTGAGCAACCCAATCCGTTCTAATTCCTGTAGATAATCGACAGCAAGCATGGCATCCAGGCTGTAAAAGGCCACCGGTTTATCCGATTCAGGAATGTGCGTTTTTTGCACATTGCTTTCTCTATGTATAATAGCCTCGCGACCGCGATGTTACCAAACACACATCGATAAACATCTGTTATGTTTGGTAACTTGACATTTATTACCAAACAGAGTATGTTATTTGACAAGGATGTTAGGTAAGAGGTGTTTTATGGCAATCAAGGAACTACTGAAAGAAGAGCTGGGCAATTCACTCCGCATGGAGCGGGATTACCGGCGCGCGCTGGCTAAGCTGCCTCGCGGATGCCTGGTCAAGAAGATCATCCGCGGACGGGCCTACTACTACCTTGCGTACCGGGAAAAGAGTCGCGTACGTTTTTTTTATAAAGGCCGCAAGATGGATGAACGGGAGATAGCCAAGTATCGGGACGCCAAGCGGTTTCGCGCGCATTACCGCAAACTCCTCTCTGATGTGCGGAAACAAATTGTTTTCCTTAGGAAGGTTCTCCGTGCAAAACAAGCAGCATGAGATAAGACTGAATGTGCTCCGCAACCTTCTGGCAAAGTTTCCGCCCACTTGAAAAAAACGCATCCTCGCCACCTTGCACAGGGAAAACTTGGAAGCACTTGTCGAACTAATCGCATAAGCGCATCGTATGTCATCTGGCGCGTGCCCTGCGTAGCTCCCTGCCTGCCCTCCATAGCTCATGAAGCGACGGATGGAGCGAAGCAGGGTCTGTCGTCCGTCCTCCCTCCTGCCAATGTTGGAGTCCCCTACCCGAGTCACTCGCCGGCGCGCGTTTTTTTGCGAATCCTGATACCCTGCAGATCAAGCATAGCTTTGAATGTTGAGGCCCGGATGCCATGCAGACCGGGAAGATCCTGCACATCAGCCAGATGTTCATGGCAATGCGGGACTACAAACTTGAAACTGTAGATACAGAAAATAGAGATTGGCAGACCTGTTATGTGCCGGCACTGGCGTCCGCGGGTGCCAGAACGATCGAAGTGGCTGGCCCCGCCGATCTGGGCCCGCGAAACTGAATCTGTAGCAATAGGAAAAAGAAACTGACGACGCCAATACCTGCTGAACACAACAAGTCCTAAAGTGTGGATATAGAAAAAAGAGATTTGCAGGTTATCTTGTGAAGGGGCTCGGCGAACCGGTTTGCGCGTAGGAAATGAAAAACAAAAGGCACCGGCACTGGCGGCCACGGGCGCCAAAATGATCGAGGAAGAGGTCCTGGAGAGGCCGGCGCCGGCGAACGCGATGGGCTCGATGAAGACCAGGGACCAGATCTGATCGTCGATTCTGGGGCATTGAAGGCATTAGGGCAGACGCCCCACCGATAAGACGACAAGCCTATAAACATTGATCCGGATGAGGGTGCATAAAATGGAGCGCAATCAATAACTCTGAGCGATTCTGAGGATGGCGCAGCAATCGAATGAATATCAACGCGTTACAACTGAAAACAGAAAACGCGATTAGGCCACCTAAGTAATCTTATGCGACCTCAATCAATGACCTGGGGAAGCATAGCACCAGGTAGAATGAAGTCATGCGCGCGCACGGAATCGCACGCCAAAATCAAACAGGATCGAGAGCGTAGAGGGGGGCGGGGGGATTGGCTTTTGCATACCCCCGCCTGGAGTAATAATCCATTCACTCCGCACAAAATTTTATTTAAAGGGGTGCGGAAGACGACGACGGAGGACGGACGACAGACAACGGACTGGAATTTGACCATGCCACACCGCCGGTTGACGCAAACGCACCTGATGGAGCAAGACCGGGCAATCTGGCCTTCAGATGAACAACCCCCACCCTACCTGAGCCGGACGGACCAACAGCAACCGACACGCTCACAGTCATCATAGACACATCAGTGAGGAGATTTATCCTAAGAGTCCATCTGGTGTATGAATATTAATTTTGAAAATATCGAAAAGTCTCGCGCTCTCTTTGAGAGAGATTGTTTGGTCGTGTTTCTGTTGTGTTTTTTGTCATGTCAGGTTGTGTAATGTAGGGCGTTACCGTCACGTTACCGTAACGTGACGAGCCGTCAGGTGTTTTTCGGCGTGTCCGGCTAAGTGTTACGGCCGAAATGAACCGGCTGGCAATAATCCTCAATCCGCCGGGCCAGACATTCGGCAGTGTCTAAAAATGCGTCTTCATAGCCCGCGAGTTTGTTGACCAACGCGGTCTTGCCCATTTGGACCGTAACGACAAGCGGCTTCCCATGAGACGTACGGTTCTCGACGATAGCAAACAGCCGCTCCGCATAAACCGGAGTCATCTTGGTTTGGGATAGGTCGTCAATGAAAAGCACGCCTTTGTTGCACAATTTATTGGTGAAAGTTTCCAAAGTGTCTTCGTCGCAAGGATATGGATTGGTCATTGTATAGAACCAGGGCGAATAGCTGCTATGGTCCTCCTCGTCATCATCATTATTAAAGCTACGTCGGGACAATGACAGGATGTACGTCTTCAAACAGTCTGCCGTCAACGCAATGAAGCACAATCCCGTTTCGATATAGAGTTGCGCCAAACGCGTATAAACCGCCAATGTCTTCCCGCGGCCAGTGTCTCCTATGGCAACAAGGCCGGGCCGCTCGCCACCAGGAGTCCATGCTTGAACTTTATCGAACGCTGCCGGGTTCTTAAGACGTGAGCGGACGATCGCCATTCGATAGCGAGGCGGAATATACTGCTGAATAAACGCAACGCGATCGGCACGAATGAATTTGCCCGATTCTTCCGTAAAATCTCTAATTTTGGACAAATACTTAGCGCGGATGGTTTCGGCAGTGATGGAGCCGCGTCCCAACCGAATGTCTGCGCCAATGGCGAATTTTCGTGCCCGCCGTTCCAATTGAGGATGAAGGTGTGGCCACCAAAATCGGCTAATGCCGGGGCAAGGGTCATTGATGCCAGGGCAATGGACCTTATCGTCTGGTATGCTCCACCAGTCCCGCCGTAATTCATCTGTTGTTTTGCCGTCAGGCATAAATTCATATTGAATTTTCATTTTTTGGATCTCCATTAGAATTTATCTGTCGTACTTGTCGCTGCCTGCTCTGCATCGCGCTGTATGACACGTCGTTCCAGGCTACTGACTACAGGCCGCAGCCATTTCAATACGTTGCGGATCGGATCCGCCTCAGCCTTGGCTTCGGCCACCACATCGTCGATATGCTCGATAAGTCGGGCTTGCGGATATTCCCGGTCAACCAGGTCCAGGTGCTCAATCCTGAGTGCCGGCAATTTTTCCGTCGCGGACAAGGCTTTAAACGCCGATTGCCAGCGTTCGAGTAGTTCCGGCGTACAATCGTCTAACGGATCAGATGCCGGTGTACTTGGATAATGGGCAGGGGCATTTGGCGCAGGCAACAGTTTTTGTCGTTCGCGGAATTTAGCCGCGCGCAGCCGGGCCTTTTCTCGCGCTTTCTCCAACCCTTGTATATTTTGGTGCTTTTCCCAATTCATAATCCGTAAGCCGCATCCCTCGACAAGTTCAATCATGCCCATGCGTTGAAACGTTTCCAAAGCCAACCGGACAATTGGCACCGACTTGTTGAGCAACAGCGCCAACATTTCATCATTCATCCGAATTTGTGGCGCAATGATAATCACGCCATCAGCGTTATTTTTGCCGGCCATACAGAGCAAGCGCAACCAACAGATAATCAGCGCATCGCCTTCCGGCATAGTCTCGATAATCTTGATTTTAGCGTCATCGAAAATCGAAACTGTCAAACAAATCCACCTTAATTCTCTGCGTTCCGCATTCATAATTACGCCTCCATTTTCTGGTTTTGATCAGGCATTCCTCAATATTGCTTTCGACTCATCCACTCAACGCCACTGGTGCACCTCCTTTCATTTCCCGACGTTTCCGCCTAAGTTCGGCACGAATCGCTATACACTCAGGGGACAGCAGGTAACGGCGGACATCAGTTAATTTGTACTTAAGACGCCCGCCGAATGAGATGCCTACACGTTGAATCTCAAGCCGGGACAAGCTGCCATAGTGACGGAGTCCGACAAGTGGCGTGATTTCCTTCAAACTGAACAGCGGTTCATGAACTTCCTGTTCCGCACCTCGCTTCATCGCGGCAATTCCAGCTTCAACACGGTCCGTCGGAATTCCACCCGCGATGGCAATCGTGCGGATTGTGGTTTCGATCTCTGCCTTCATATGCCCACCTCCCACTTTTCGATTTCCAGGATGCAGGCGATTCGTTCCTTTAATTCTCTGTCCGGGCTGGTCCTACCCGTTTCAATTTTGCTGATAAGCGCCTCGGAACATCCAACACGCTGTGCAAGGTCAAGCTGGGTCAATCCTTTTATCATCCGCGCCGCCTTCATTCGTTGTGCCTTCATAATTCGGCTCCTCCGAAGTTTTTCTTCATCCGCTCACGGCACAAAATAAAAAGGCCGCGAACATTTCTGCTCACGGCCTCACTAAACTATGAAATGATGGCGGCTACAAATGTATGGTTCCCTGTTCCTCCTTAATCAACTCTGATCCGGCTTGTTCGTCACTGAATTTTTGCCGGGATGTTGCCAATTTGGGGCTCCTGGTGGATGCCATGCAGGGTCCCAGTCAGTAATATCATACAGGGCTTCCGCCGGCAGACGGACGCCCTTCTTCTTTTTTTTCAACATTCGTCTTACGGCGTCAATATGTTTTATGGAGTAGAAACGCCTTTCGGGGTGTAACTCCAACTCCTGACGAAAGGCACTCTCTTGTGGCGACTGACGCCGACATTCGGCCAAGTCACTACGCCTTATCATGTGTTTGCCGCCCTTTCGCCACTCAGTTCCCTCTACATTCACATAGTCCCAAACAATGGAATTGGTCTTGTACACAACCGGTGATGTGGGGGGCTGAGCGGAGGCGATGGAAGTAGTGCTTGTTTCAATTTTCGTTGCACATTCGTGCTTCTCCGCCGCTCGTTGATCTTCAAGAGAAAGCCGAAGTTCATTCCGTTCCGATGCCGTATGTGGGCGGGAATGCAATTTGAAGTAGATAGGCGTCCTCAAGTCATCTCCACTGCATGACCACTCTGACTCCATGTTACTGAGATATTCCTTGTATCTACCAGAGCTTTGGAATTCAGAGGGGGCACCGTGAAACCGACCAATGTGTCGTGGTATTGCCACAATAGTATAATCCGTAGTCACAAAGCGATATGCTTCAGGGCGCACCTCGCCACCGTCAATGAATAGCACCTTGTATTCAATCTCCTCACCGTTAAGCGTCATCCAACCCATGTTTGTATTTCCTTTTTCCTTCCGCATCCGGTTGGATTTTTACCCCGCTTCAAGCGCCGGCCGTTTTCTCATCGGCTCCGCGCGATCGGCTGAAGCGTCCTTGTATTAATGCCCACTGCCGGTACTATACGGGCACAGAAAAAAAGAGAATGATGGCCCACCCGCTGCGCACCTATACCGATCGTTAGGGCTTCGCTTCCGCTTCGGCGGTTTTCAGCTTGTCTTCCGCTTCCTTGGCCTTGCGACCAGCCTCGACATCGGCGGACGCCTTCTGGCGTTCCCGGCGCTTCTTGTTCTTCTCGAGCTTGCGGGCCTTGCGGGCCTTCGCTTTCTCGGCGAGTTCCTCGGACGTCAACTGACTGGCTTCAACCGGCTTGCCCTTCTTGCTGTCAATCGCCTTTGCCTTCGCACGTTCCTTTATCGCCGCCTGTTCCTTTGCCATGGTTCTATCCTCCTCGTTGTTGGTAACAAACCGTCATTCTCGTCTGGTTTATGCCGTCTTCTTGATGAAGACTCGTTCATCCCATCATTCCCGACCAATAAACGCCTGGTGACGCACGGAAGCGTAAAAGTAAATGTCGAGCCAATGAATAGCGTTCCATCCAGTGGGCCGCGAGTATACAACGATGGCCGAGGCGGTCCAAGCGCAAATGGATCGGTCACAGAACAGAGCCACATCATCTCTGCGCGTGAAAATTATCTACCGCCGTGGGATAAACCTATGGAGAGCGGCGGCGACCAGGTCAAGGCAGATGAAATCCTGCGCTGATGCCTTCGAGATGTCTGGAAACAGGCTTTTGGTACTATCCCGCATACGTTCCCGATCGGTAACTTTATTGCTATTGGAGCACTAAAGCGCCGACTGGTTCCCGATCGGTAAATTATTAGTTGACATGAGCTCTGATCCATGCGATATTCCCGATCAGCAACAATGAAGATCATAAACACAGAACAACTTGGAGCAGTGGCCCGTGCGAGGCGAAAGCACTTGAAGGTCACCCAGAAGGAACTGGCCATGACCTGTGGCACCGGCTTACGTTTCATCGTCGACCTTGAAAAGGGCAAGCCCACCTGCCAGATCGGCAAGACCCTTCAAGTGCTGCAAGCGTTAGGGCTCGCGATCGAGATGGGTGGCCCCGCTGGCGGTGAAGCTCCCCGCAGCGAGCCGCGAGGCATCTTTGCGGAACCCTGCGAAGCCAAGGACGCTATTTCTCCCTGTGGCAAGCCACAGGGCTTCCTGGCGAAGAAGGGTGAAACCGGAGGTAACCGGCCATGAGGCGGCTCGTTGTCTACTTGAACAGTGAACCCGTCGGCACTCTCGATCAGGACGACAGCGGCTTGATCAAATTCCGCTACAACCCGGATTGGCTTGGGAGGCTCGACGCGGCGCCCCTGTCGCGATCACTTCCGCTGCAGAGCGAAGCGTTCCGGGACAAGCGCTCTCGTCCTTTTTTTGCCGGCGTCCTCCCTGAAGAGGGACCGCGAAAGCAGATTGCATCCATTCTCGGCATCAGCGAACGCAACGATTTCGCCATGCTGGAGCGCATAGGGGGTGAATGTGCGGGAGCGGTCAGCCTGTTGCCTGAAAGCGTCCCGCCACCCGCCGCCGGTGACATGCGGATGCACGAACTGAACGATAAGGAGTTACAGGAGATCATCGCTGAGCTTCCCCATCGCCCCCTGATGGCCGGCAAGGAAGGGGTTCGGCTTTCGTTGGCCGGAGCGCAGGACAAACTCCCGGTTATGATACACGGCTCACGCATTGCTCTGCCTCTCGGCAACACGCCAAGCACGCACATCATCAAACCGGAACCGGATCGGTTTCCCGGATTGGCCGCAAACGAAAGTATTTGCATGACGCTGGCAAAGGCGGTTGGATTAAAAGTCCCTCCCGTTGAAACTCGCCTGATTGGCGGCAAAGCGTGCGTCATCGTTCAGCGCTACGACCGGAAGATCAGCCAGGAAGGCACCATCACGCGCCTTCATCAGGAGGACTTCTGCCAGGCACTGGGGTTCCCCCCGGAAAGGAAATATCAGCAGGAAGGAGGCCCACTGCTTCGGGACTGCATTGCTCTGCTCCGCGACTGGTCCACAACCCCGGTGCTGGACATCCGGGACTTCCTCGACGGCCTGATATTCAATGTGCTGATTGGAAACGCCGACGCCCACGGCAAGAACTACTCCATGCTCTACCAGGGAGGCGAACGCAGACTCGCGCCATTTTACGACCTGGTCTGTACGCTTGCCTGGCCCGAACTATCCAAGACCCCGGCGATGAAGATCGGCCATTGCGATTCCATCGACGCGATCACCCCCGTCCATTGGCAGATGATGGCTCAGGAAACGCGCCTGGGCTGGCCCATGATACGGGAGCGAATGGCAGAACTGTGTAGCAATACCGTTGCCGCGCTGCGAGAGCCCCGGATGCGAAGCGCGGCTATCGACGAAGCCATGGTTGAGCGTGTGGCCAAAATCGTCGTGGAGCGCGCCACAGCCATGCTGCAGAGTCTGAAGTAAATTCAGGGACGGCCTTACTCGACGAAATACTGCCATCAAAATCATCCGAGTCTGGCTTCTGCGGCATTTCGGATC
>Ga0265297_10010127_pt1 | contig 11925 bp, 11 predicted proteins | sample Munlanlwell13791_FD_192502 | JGI IMG/M metagenome (GOLD analysis project Ga0265297, IMG submission 192502) | Leachate microbial communities from a municipal landfill in Southern Ontario, Canada - Leachate well 137-91 | ecosystem: Engineered > Solid waste > Landfill > Unclassified | place...
CAAAATACCCTTTCTAGAATTATTTTTCATAACATATTATATTTGCATCAAGTATATAATAATAAGTTAAACTAGCAGAAGGAGGGATTATACTCAAAAATCCCTTCAATAATATTATAAGAATTTTTTCTGTAGGATTGAATTTTATTTCAATCTTACCGCTTCAAGGTTTCTTATTGCTGATGCGCTTATTCCGAATTTTGCTGCGCAGTATTTAGAGAATTCTACGCTTCTCATTGGGTCACCGTGGTTAACAATCATTTTTTTTGGCTTTGGTTTTAATGAGGCAACGTATCCAACAAGTTGGTTGAAATCCGCGTGCCCTGAAAATCCATCAATTGTTTCTACCCTCATTTTTACTTCAATTTTTTTTGTTTTCCCATTATCACTTATAGGGAATGTTTTCAATCCTTGCTGTATTTTTCTGCCAAAAGTTCCTTCAGCAAGGTAACCAACAAATACTAATGTGTTTGCGGGGTTTTCTGCTAATTTGTAAAAGTAATCCATTACTGGTCCGCCGTTCATCATTCCTGATGTTGCTAAAATAACTGATCCGCTTCCTGAACAAATTTTTTCTCTTTCTTCTCTTTTTGCTACCTTGAATATTGGGGAATCAAAAGGCGAATCGTTTGTAAGGATTCTTTTTTCCAAACTTTGTCTTAAAAATTCAGGGTAAGCGGTGTGGATTGCTGATGCTTCTCTAACCATTCCATCAATGTAAATACTGTTTTTGTCGTTGAGAACTCCTCGCTTGTATGCATCTTCAATAACCATGCATATTTCTTGTCCTCTTCCTACCCCAAATACTGGGATTAAAATGTTTCCTCCAAATTGTGTTGTTTCTTGAATTATTTCAATTAATTTTTGTTCAGAATCCTGTCTTGTCATCTGCACAGCATCTCTTGAACCATAAGTGCTTTCAATTACAAGTGTTTCCATTCTTGGATACTTTATGTCAATATTATCAAATAATCTTGTCATTCCGAATTTTATGTCTGCACTATAAACAAGGTTATGCATTCCTTCCCCTATGTTTATGTGAACAGAACTTGAACCAAGAATGTGCGCGGCATTATGCAAAGTTAATCTCATATCTGGTGCAATATCAGTTACTTCCCTGTAATCCCTTGTGATTGAGTGGAGCAAAGTATTTTTTACATCAGCTTCAGCATAAGGAGGAACTTTTTCTTGAGATACACTTACATCAAGGTAATCAAATTGAAGTAATGTCATTAAGTCTCTTGTTGGTTCAGTGCAATAAACTGGTCCATCAAAACCCATTTTGTATATGAATGGCAGTAATCCTGTGTGATCAGAGTGTGCGTGTGAAATAACAACTGCATCTATTTCGCTTAATGGATAACCCAAAGCATCAATGTAAGGGTAAGGGTCTTCTGAACTAAAGTTCAGCCCTGCATCAAGCATTACTTTTGTGTGTTCTGTTTCAAGTAACATGCAGCTTCTTCCAACTTCGCGAAATCCTCCAAGAGCAGTCATTCTTATCCACTGCCTGTTTGTTTGTGTTTTTTCTGCATAAATTTCTTCAGCTGTTTTTAAGAGAAATTTTTTTCTTTCATCAGCATGTTTGAATAAATGTTTCCTTATTCCTGTAAGTATATCAGATTTTGAGGTTGGTGCACGCAGTATCCTTGGAGTCCATCCTGTTTCAATTATTATTCTCTTTGATAATTCTCCACCTTTTCCTATAACTAATCCTTTTTTCACCGCTTCAATAACTACCTCAGAAAAAGGTTCTTCAAAGTAAATATCTTTTACCTCTGCTTCTTTCGGGATTAGTTCAAGAATTTTTTTCTTTGCTTCTTCAGGATTTGAAAGCAATGTCCTATCCGTCCTTATGTTCACTCTTTTTTTTAGTTCAAAAGCTATTTTTGATACAAGGTTTTCTGTTCCAAAAAATCCTGATGGGTTCCTTGTGTAAATAACAACTTCAGGTCCTTCCATTTCTATTTTTGTTACACCGCAAGAATCAGGAACTATTCTTTTCACTATTTCGTTTATTTCACCTAATATTTGTATTTTTTGTACCATTAAATCATATCCTTGTGTTAATGCAAATCAATCAAGTGTGGTATGCTTTTTTGCAAGAAAAATAAATCCAAATTTTTCCTTATTCTTTGGAAAAATCAATAAAAAATTTTTAATTTTAATTATAAAATTATTTCTTTGTTACATTTAGTTTTACTTTGCTTATTGCTTTTTCTATTTCTTTTGAATCAACTTGTTTGTATCCTTGTTTGTCCACTATTATTACACTAATTGTTTTTCCGCCTGTAAATATGTCCCTGCTTTTTGCAGCAGTAACTGCTTTTACTGCTAGTGCAAGTGCTTCATCTTCTGTTAAGTTTTCTCTATACTCTGAATCAAGTGTTGTTAGTGCAAAATCTGTTCCTGATCCTGTTACAGCATATTTCTTTTTCTCTGAAACGCATCCGAAAGGAGTTACTTCGTAAAGTTCTGAAGCATTATTTACCCCTCCCACTATTGGCATGAACATGAATGGGTAATACCTGTTATTGTTCAAAACATTTGACAAAAGGGATGTTAGTGCTTTTGGAGTCATTCTTGTTCCTCTTTCAACTTCGTATAAATTTGCTTGTGCTTTGAGAAATCTTATTATTGCAAGTGAATCTCCAACTGTTCCTGAAATTGTCAATGCAATGTAATCAGTTATTTTGTATATTTTTGCTGCATCATCATCAGCAATAATATTTCCCATTGTTGCCTGCTGGTCCGCTGCAAGTAAAACAAAATCGCTTCCTATTATTCCTACTGTTGTTGTCCCTGTTTTCTTGTCCTCAAATTTCAGGTTAGGATTAACAGGAGAACTTACAGGCTTGAATGACGCCCTCTCGCTTATCATACTAATAGGCAATCCTTCTACTTCTCTGTAATAATTCATAAAAATCAAATTGTTTTCCTTAACCACTTTTTTTAATTAACTTTTAAAAAATTTTAGGCAATTAACTAAAAGCAGTTCTTACTAATCATGCATTCTGAAACCTTTAAAAAGGTATTTCTTGCCTTTAAAACCGGTTAAATAAACTATTCCCAAAATTGTATCAAATAGTCCTTTTTAAAATAAGTTAATTTTGTTAAATTCCATTAACTATTGCCCCAATTATAATTGAGGATAAATTGCAAACAAAAGAAAGAATTGCTGCTTTTTTTAAATCTAATTCCAAAAAATGGTAATAAATCAGCCATTCAATCAGAAAAACAATTGTTTCCCCTATGACAATAAACTGAAGCCTGTTAACTAAAAAAACCGGTAAAACAAACCATAAATATGGAAGCGTTGCAAACGAAGCAACAAACCCAGTTAAGATTAATTTTGTTGTTTTAATTTTATTTTTTGGTATTTTAAAAATTTTCCTTGTTAGAATTAATAAAACAGGAATTTCTATAATTAGAGTTATTACTAAAGAAAACAGGAAACTTAATTCATACATTCTAACAGCTCATGCCGAAAATGCTTTTAAAGAAACACGCAATTATCTCAAATATATTCTGGTTTTTTACAGTGGGCTTGCTTGGAGTTTGGTTGCTAGAAACTTCTTCTAAAACAAGTTTTCCATTTTTAATTTCCTTAATTGTGTAAATCACTTCAAGCTCTGTAAGAGGATTAGAATCATCAACATATCCCCCGTAAGGTTCAATATCAATATTTGCCGCAGAAACCCAAACAGATTCAAAATTTATGTCCTCTGTTTTAGTGCTCTCAAAATAATTTTTTTCAATTGCATAAACTTTGAATTGATTGAATTTGTAGCCTTTGCTCAAACAAGTATTTTGATCTATCTGTTTAACTTCAAGCCCCCCATTATCACTAATCATCGGCCCGGTTATTTTCCCAACAATAACATAATTCTCAAATGAATTGATATTGTCAATCTTTACACATTTATTAAGATAATGTGAATTTGGGGTATTATATCAGCCGAAACAAAGGTAATTGCTAATAAAAAAATTATCCCAATTAATATGCTTTTCATGCATTAATAATGTAAAAACAAGTATTTAATCATTGGCTTATAATTAGGTTAAAAAAAATAATTAAAAAAAAACCCCTAAATTTTATTCAGGACCGCTTTATTTTAGCCAACCAATCCCCTTTTTTGAAGGGGTATGTATTGTCTCTCACTGCTTTTAGTGTTACTGTGCCTGTGTTTTCATCAAATGAGTATAATGAGAATGGCCCGTCAGTAATTATCAAATTGTTTCTTTCTTGTACCCATTTTTTGATTGCTGCTTTATTGTTGTTAAATTCTTCTTCAGTGGAATACACTTTATCGCCAACCGTTATAGCTTTCTTCAAATCCTCATAATTCATTTCATCAAGTTTTTGTAAAACCTTTTGTATATGATTTTCATTCACTAATCTCATCGCTGGAACTTTGTATTCTTTTGCACTAGTTGAGTCATACATAAAGTTTCTGTCTTCATAAACCAAAGTATTTTCAGCTGAGAACAAAACCCACGGGTATACTGAGAATACGGCATTATCAGCTATTTTTCCGTTACTAAAACTCCACTCATCAACATACATTTCCAATTTATTGCCATCAATTCTGTATCCTTTGTATTTTTCCAAATACATTTCTTGTGATTGTGTTATTTCATTCCATTTTTTGTTGTATACGCTTTCATACCCTGTTTGAAGAGAATACAAAACATCTGCCCAGGTTATTTTTTCTCCGTTTTGCCAGTTAGTTCCCAGGTAATTGGATAAATCAAATGTGATTTTTGTTGTGGCGTTTATATCTTTTCCAACTAAACTCCATCCCTCATTTTTCCAGATAAATGCATCTTCTGGCACCGCAAGTTTTCCATTTGGACCTGCTGTTTCTATTTCATAATTCCATCTCAAGGAATCATATTCAAGCGTTTTTGGATTTGACCAAGCGCCAAAATCCATTAATGCCATCTTAATATCCATTCTGTAAATGTTGGTAGCTAAGTAAGAGTAACTTAACGGGTCTTCTTTATTGTAGGTTTCTTTTGTGCCTATAATTAATTTATTTTTTCCAGGAATATTTATTTCTCTTAAATTTTGGAGTAATCTTATTGCTGTAAAATCACTTACAGTTAATCCTTCTACTTTTTTATTTGCTGCAAAAATTTGTTCTTTTGTTATTACATAAACTGAGTAAGCTTCATCAAGAGTTATTTCCATTCCTTGCTTGAATAATGCTTCCCATTCTTGTTCGCTGTTATAATCCCCTTTTTCTAATTTTTTGGCTATTGTATCCAACTCTTCATTTTCATAATTCCAGTTTCCTTCTTCATTGCTCCCCATGAGGCTTTTTTGATAAGGCGCTTCCCCTATTACTGCATAATCATCATATTTGCTTGCACCAAAATAAATTCCTCCTGAAGAAATTAAATTCCAATTCAAATCTTTTGCATCGCTCTTGGAAAATGGATTTGGATTTACTGAATCATAATACACTTTGTTTACAACAAACCCTGTTTCTTCTAATACACCCGCTAGGTAATCATTAACTTCAATCATGTCATTGTATCCTGTTCCTGCATAAATTAAGTAAGTTATTTCAACCGGCTTTTCTTTGAATTGCCATTTGTTATTTACTTTTGTTGCTCCGCTTTCTTCCATAAATTCTGTAATTACTTTATTTGCATCCCCCGGTTTATAAGAAAAATCAAATTTTTTTAGTGTTTCTTTTAAGAGAGCATAATCAGGGCTTTCTTTAAACAAAGGAGTATCTTTTGGAGAACCATACCCTCCAAATAAATCATCAACCATTTTTTGCTTTGGTATTAAATTGTTTAAAGCAAATCTTACTTTTTTGCTTGAAAAAGGATTTATTTTTTCACTATTTGATGGTGCTGGATTGAGACTCAGACTGAAAAATTGGGATGGTGAAGTATAAATGTTAATGTTAGAATCTTTCAACTTGTTCGCTTCTTCTACAGCAAGTGGAGTCAAACTCATATCTATTTGTCCATTTAATAAAAGTTCAGCTGCTTTATCATCTTGAATCGGAACAAAAACTAAATAATCAGAAGCCGGACCTTTTTTTATTTCACTCAAATCATTGGATGTACTAGTGCAGCCAAACAAAACTAAAAAAACTATTAAACTTAACAAAGCAAAAGCAATTTTTTTCAATCAAACACCTTGCAAAGAGTAGAGTAAACAAGTATAAAAATCCCTCTTCTCAAAACTTTCACTTTAGCCATTACAATGAACTCATCTTAATTTTTTCTAAAACCATTAAACTTATAATAACAAAATAAAGTTAATTCTTAAAGCGGGTGTAGATAAATGGATTCTGAAGAATTAGTGGATTTTTTTACTCAAACCAACAAGTTAAAACAAACCATTCGTTATAGTTCTTGCCCGAAAAAGATTCAAGAATCAAGCGCTGGTCACTCATGGCATGTTGCATTGATGGTGCCTATTGTTGCCCAAAAATTGGGAATAAAAATAAATGTACAACACGCAACTGAAATTGCCCTTGTTCATGATTTGGCGGAAAGAGTTCTCAAAGAAGATTTTGATTCATACCTTATTGCAATAGGCACTTTAAAAGAAGTAGATAAAAAAAAGTCTGAAAAAGAAGAGATGGATAGAATAAAAAACAACTTTAGTTTTGGCAACAAAATTTATTCATTATGGAGCGAGTATGGGGAAAACAAAACACGGGAAGCAAAATTTGTCAGGGCACTTGATAAACTCGAATCCCACCTCCATATAATTGAGCGCGGTGCATCAGGCGATAACGCTGACGATGGAAAACACCAAGCAACTTACGCGGACAACGCGGTAAAAGATTTTCCGGAACTCGCGCCCCTTCTAAAATCTATTAAAAAAAAGCTCAAACTAATCCTAGAAAAACAAGGTTTAAAATGGGATAAAGAGTACAACTACCCTGAAAATTAATTTGAAGCAAATTCTCTCACCCTAGAATCGCACAAAGGAGTCAAAGTAGCCAAGCACCCAAGAACAAATTATTTTTTTGTTTAATTTGTATCCTTTTTTTCAAATAATTTTTGCGCAGGACAACCTAGTTTTTTTTGTTTACAATATTTACAGGCTAATGAACTTCGAACGAAAGCATTTCCAATAAAAGTTAATGCTAATAGTAAAACAATTAGAGCTAATAGTAGCCAATCAAAATTCAGTATTAGTAATACAATTCCAACTATTGAGGGTACTATTGATACCATAAAATCGGGCAGAATATCTTTCCAAGTTATTTTAAGATTCAAAAATTTTTTTGAGTTGCCTTTTTTGAATAAAAAGGAACACAATCGCCCCTTTCCAAATGCGCAAGTTTTTCCATAATAATAACAATTAACACAATGCCCGCTTATTAATCTAAATTCTAATACTCCAACAAAAAGTAAATATAAAACCGTCCAAATTAATCCAACTTTAAAAATAATAAACGCTCCAATCAAATAAACTAAGAGAGTAACAATATTTGAAACTAAGACCATCCAAAAAGGGTAATTCTCAAAACACTTTTCTTGTTTCATTTAAACACACTAACAAGATTATCTAAAGAAGTATAAAAACTAAACCCCCAAAACTTGCAATAGAGAAAATTAATTTTTTAAATTTTTTAAACTTCATTAACTATGCATCGAACTCCTCCACCTTGTTCTAAATTTGATTTTAGAGATACAATAGTTGGATGCACTTTGACCCCTGCTCTCTCTAAGACGCGTCTAGTTTTAACTGCTCGTCGTTCGATTAGTATTTCATTTGGGCCAAGTACCAAAAAGTTTGCTGGTTGAAAAATTATTTCGGAAGAGGGTATTTGAATAATTTTTAATTGATGTTCGCGCGCAGCTTCCTGAATTACTTCTTGATTCTCTTTTAAAAAAAATGGATCAACTACAATATTCTTTCCGACCACCCCTAAAAAAAGATCAATGTGACTTGCTTTAACATATATTTTTGTTTTAAAAGCCCGACTCAGTTCGGGGACGTAACGATTTCCTCTATTTTTTAAAAAATAAACTTTGTTGCCTTTCCTAATAAGCTCTTGAACATGTCTATCTTCTTTTAAACGAGGAGATGCAAAAAATGCATTTGAACCTATATCGACTGAAAGTCCCCCTTCACCAAAAACATTAGTCGAATTTGGGGTAAAGGATATTCGTTTGTTATCAATCTTTTTGTATATATCACGAGCCCAATAATTGTTGGCAGGAACCTGTGTTTTGTCAAGCGGATGTTTACCATAATACTTGTCATCTATGTAAGCAAAATCATAACGCAGCATTCGTCTCACTTTAAATATTCTCGCAAAGTTTCTTATTTTTGGATACATACTTTTCGGTTCTATCTTTCCTAAATCAACATATCTTGGAACCACTACTTTGAATCCAAGCTCCGCTAATTGTTGAATAATTCTTACTCTTTCAAGATTTGCTCGAACTGCACTCTTTGGGTTATGCATTAGGTTTGATTTAAATCTGATGTACTCACTTATTCTTCCAGGAAGATTTAAAGTATCAATAACAAATCCTTGATGGGCACGACTTATTGCTCCTTTAAAATATTTGCTGGAATCACAATGCTTCATTAATTGGGAAATTGAAGGGGTTCTTGCAGCAAGAGATCTTTTTCTAGCACGAAGTTTCTCCCCCTTATCAAAATGTGGTGCTAAAGCAACAAGTTTTATTTTACGATCGGGCAATTCTTTTAAAAATTTTAATTCTCCAGCCTCTGGTGCTTTAACTACCTGCATTTTTGAATGTGGGTCAAAAAATACTGGCTTTCTAATAAAACGCATCCTAGACATAAATAAATTACTTGTTTCAAAGTATATAATTACTCCCCAAGATTAGTTGAAATAAAAGTCAAACCCCCCCCCCCCCGACTTGCACATGGGTTAGGTGCTGTTAGCCGTTGATGAATAATTTATGTAAAGCCAACAACCTTTTAGATAAAGTTATATTTGTCAACTATGTAAATGGTCACAGTGGTTTGATTGAATAAACTATTAGCATTAATTGGAATCCTGTTTCTGGGTTTATTACTTTTGTTTTTATTATTTATGGGTTTAGTCATAGGTTTCGTGCTTCTTGCATATGACCAAGTCTCTGATGAAAACTCATCTTCAACTTTGCTAACCGTGGAGGACGTAAATCTAGTTTATACTCCTGAAATAATAGACAATAATTATTCCGACTATGAGATTCCAGACCAAAACCAATCTGACACTAACATTACTTACAATTATCAAACATTAATCAATACTTCATTTAAAAGCAAGAAACGAGCGCAGGACCCAAAAGATGTGAATCTAATTTATACAATAGATTCAAATAATTTCGTACTTACAGCAACTTTTTACAAAGGGGAAAATGATTATTTAGCTGGACTGGATAGGCAAATATGGACTTATGATTACGAGCCAAATCCAACATCAAGAGACTTTATTATGAAAATTTTGGATGAAAAAACCCAGAAAGAGTTCATGCAACCGCTTGTAAATTATTTAAATGACTTGAATATACCTAATTATAAAAAAGTCAGGGTTGCAGTAAGTTTAGTTCAACACATCCCTTATGATTGGAATGGATTCACTCAGGACACTATTACTGGTAAACATCCTTACGAAGTTCTGTTCACTAACACAGGGGTTTGCGGTGAAAAATCCAGGTTGCTTGTTTACTTGTTAAGGGAACTTGGATACGGAATGGCGTTGTTTGATTTTAACGCAGAAAATCATGAAGCTGTTGGAATAAAGTGCCCAACTCAATACAGTTTTAGAAACAGTGGGTATTGCTTTATTGAATCAACAACTCCTTCAATAATAACAGATTCAAATCAGGATTATGTTTCAGCGGGCAAATTAGTTTCCAATCCTGAAATTGTTATAACTAATTATGGAGAATCATTTGATGAGGTTTTTGAAGATTACCAAGATGCACAAAATTATACCTTATGGGACAAAGAAGTATTTGTATCTGATGTAAATGCATTAAAGAATGATTATACAAAGTGGATTAACTTACGCAAAAAATATGGCTTAGAAGAAAGTTCTTGTGACACTGGTTTCACATTATGCAACGGATCTTGCTGGATTGCATGCACGAGCGAAAAATGGGTATGCAACGCAGGACAACTACCATTTTGCTTTAACTAATTTTACTCAAAGCATAATTTTTGAAAAAATCTTTCATCCCCAGACTTGCAACCTAAGGGATCTATGTTTGTAGTTAATAATTAGCTGTTTGTATTTATTTTATTTTTCATTTAATCAACCGAAAATAAACTCTTAGTTTTTAGAAGAATCCGCAGGAATCTCAAAATTTGCGTCAGAAACCACGGTCGTAAAATCTTTTATTGAATAAGTCATTCCTTGATATACCCCAATAGGATAATTATCAGGAGTTCCTTGCGGACGAGAAGTAATATAGGAACTTATTTTTTCGAAATCTACAAACCCATTAGATTTGTCAAGACAAACTTCATAAAGAGTTCTAAAATTCTTAAGTGTCTCTGAATAAGATTCTTTTGACTCGTCAGAGATATTCGTATCTTGACTAGAGTTACTATACACTAAATCCTGATATTCAAACATATTTAAATCAAAGGAAAAATCATAACATGAGAACTTTTCCGAGATTGTTCTTTCTCCATTAAAATTAAAATCTTTGTCTAAAAGTAAGCTTAGGTTCTGGGGTATTACTTCTATTGCTCCAGACCTAACAACCGGATTTAAATTACAACTAGCTTGAGACTGAACAGTAGTTTGAGACTGAATATTATTCACTTGAATACCGCTGCAATTGGTCGTCACACCCCCAATAACAAAAGTAGAGTATTTTGAGGAGATTGACAACCCATTTTGGTTACTAACAGAACTATTTGCATACTTCCAATTAACTCCTTTTCTCCAAACCTCAGAAATCGACTGGTGACCATCTGCCCCGTTTGATGACTTAAATAAATTAGAGTCAAAAGCGGCATAAAAATTTTCTAAAGAGCTTTCTTTTTCAATTAATTGGGAAAGCAATTCTTTTGGATCCGGGGATTGATTTATTCCATTAGTATTAGTTTGTGTACAACCAAAAACCAATAGAACTAAAAGTAAAACAACCGAAACTATTACTATTTTTCTCATGCTTAGATTATGTCTAAGAAGTATAAAAACATTAATCCCCCTCCCGACATTGCCGGTTGTAGGTTTGTAGTTGGTAGTTTATTGCTTGCTGCCATTAGCTCAGTCTCTTAAAATTCACTAAACCTTTAATTCACAAATTTAAAAGATTTCAGCATAGCATCAAAATCAAGTTCATATCCAACATACTCAGGAAATGAAGGAGATGCAGTAAGACTAATTTCATACAATTTGTTGCCCTTCACCAAAAAAACATTTAAAGTAGCAAAATTCCCCATTGCTGATGATGCGTCGGTTTTAGTCATAAATTCATAAGCATTTACGTCATCCACTTCAACAAATTTTTCAGTATGACCTGCCCCATTAAGTGTTATCATATAATTTCTAATATCTTTTAAAGAAAAATCCTTTTCTAAGGGAATCAAATTTAATTCATCTTTCATATAACTTGAGAAATCATCAATTTTTCTAAACCGCACCATTAGCAAATTCAAGTCAGTTACAGAAAAATCAATTATTTGAAAATTATCATCATAACCTATGTCGGGTTTCCCCCAACCAGCAGGGTAATCAAACTCAAGACCAAAATTAGCATCCTTAAAATGCAAGAAATTTGAATCTGTTTTAGAAGAAGTATCTTCAGTTTGAGTACATCCAAAAAACAATAGAACAACAAATAAAACAATTGAAACTAATATTAATTTTTGCATATTAAGAGTAAGTTTCTGAAGTTTAAAAGAATTAGCATAGTTTGAGGTTTTTCCAAAAGTAAGTGTAATCCCCCCTCCCAGACTTGCAC
>Ga0265297_10010128_pt1 | contig 11925 bp, 1 predicted proteins | sample Munlanlwell13791_FD_192502 | JGI IMG/M metagenome (GOLD analysis project Ga0265297, IMG submission 192502) | Leachate microbial communities from a municipal landfill in Southern Ontario, Canada - Leachate well 137-91 | ecosystem: Engineered > Solid waste > Landfill > Unclassified | place...
GGGGTCATACTGGAAAACTTCTCTTCTCCATTGGTACTCGATCTAAACCATGACGGTGTTACCTCCCTCGATCTCTACGCTACCCCTGCGTATTTTGATATGGAAAAAGACGGTATACGGGAAAAAACAGGATGGATACAAAGTACCGACGCACTGCTGGCATTCGATAAAAACCGTGATGGACTCATCAACGACGGAAGTGAACTCTTCGGTAACTATACCACCCTCGCCAATGGTACGAAAGCTTCCAACGGATTTGAAGCACTTGCCCAATATGACAATAACCATGACGGAATGATCGATAAAAACGATAGTGTCTATAACGCCCTCAGTGCATGGATCGATACAAACCAAGACGGAGTAACCGACACAGGAGAACTCCATAGCCTCTCAGAACTGGGTGTCACCTCTATCAATCTGAACGCGACAACCACTACCGCCTATGAGGATCAGAACGCCATCACCCATACCTCGTCCTTTACCATGTCCCGTCATTCCGTACTTGATACGGAATCTGAGATCCTGAATCAAGTTCAGGATGACGTAGTGTATACCGTCAATGACGTATGGTTCCGTAAAGACACCACCAATACCCTCTCGAGTGTAGCGATCAGTGACGATGTCGCGGCACTCCCTCAGATCAACGGTTCGGGACGTGTGCTTGATCTGCACGGAGCGATGCAAGAACGCACTGCATTAAAAACAGCGGTAGAGACCTACCTAACCTCTACGGCAACCTACGCCGACCAAGCCGCCGCGATCAAAAATATCCTCGCACTCTGGAGCAATACCGATCATATTAGTACAACACAGGCACGGGGAGAACAGTATATTCTAAATCATAACTATTCCAATGCCCAACCGATCTACCGTTACCGAATCTACGCCTACGCTCGTGATGTCGTGATCCTCGAACAGTTTGCCGGAGCGACGTTTAGCATGACCACTTCCGATGGAAAAACAACGAATGATGTCGTAGACAGCCAAATGGCACAAGAGATGACTAACCGCCTAAACGATCTGATCGACACGACGATGATCAAACTGTTAGGTCAAAAACTGATGGGGGATGGATTTTACGATACGACAGGGCAAGCCGATTATGAGGCTATGTTTACCGCCATCACGTCGATCATGGAGAGCGGAATCCAGAGCGATAAAGAGACCTCCGCTACACTGATAGCCGCAATCATCCACCGTGACGGATTCGAGTCACTCAACCATTTCGATCAAAGCCTCCTGGATGACACCGATTTTAAAACCCTGATGCAATCCAACGGCGTAACCTATACGATCAATCCTGATGGAACGTTTATCGGCAGTTATATGGGTAGCGTAGAAGGGGGAAGCGGTGATGATATTATCACCGCAACCAATAGCGGTATCGTATACGGAGGAGACGGCAATGATACTATCTTAGGTCAAGACGCTGCCGATGAACACAACAACGCCACCGGACACGAAGAACTCCACGGGGGTGATGGCAACGATACGATTATCGGAGGAACCGGGGACGATATCCTCTACGGTGACGCGGGGGATGATACTCTCTATGCTAATAGTATAAGCAGTGGAGATGGAAGTTACGGTCATGACGTTATGATCGGTGGCGAAGGAGACGATACCCTCGTCGGTACTGTACGCAACAGTACCTATGTTTACAACTACGGGGATGGTAACGATGTTATCATCGATGGAGGAAATGTCGGGACGACAGCAGACGTACTGGAACTGCGTAATATCCGTTTCGATGATGTTATCGTGAGTGGTAGCGGCAATGATATGGTGATCCGTATCAAAGACATCATTGAACCTGACAGAGATAGTGGTTCCATCACAATTAAAAATGGAATGGGTAGCGGTAAGATTGAGAGTTTTGTATTTGATGAGATGACGGTTGATTTTTCTAAACTCCAATTGGTGATGCAGAATTTATTGAAAGATGATAATTATTTGTTTGATCGAGGAGACGGATCAAAATCCATTATCGATTATGCTTCGCTCAATGGTGATACGCTCCAATTCGCAGAGGGTATAACGGCAGATGATATCATGATCAAAGTCTCATCCAATAGTAATGACCTGATTGTAGCACTCAAAGAAGAGGGGAAAATATTTAGCAGCCTTAGCGACAAGCTTACGATTATCAATTGGTTTAACGTTGATAACCGTATTGAAATATTTAGCTTTAGCGATGGGTCGACATGGGATGCCAATGCTATTCTTGCCCATCAGGGAACCGATGAAGCCGATATGGTGCGCTTGCTGGATACGACCACGAGTGTCACGCTCGATCTGGGAGCGGGTGATGATACGATTACGACGGGAAGTGGCAATGATACCCTCTACGGAAGAGGCGGGAATGATATACTCAACGGCGGTGGCGGAAATGACACCTATATTTTTAATCGCGGAGACGGACAAGACATCCTCAGCGATACGGGAGGCATTGATACTGTACGCTTTGGGGAAGGGATCAACAGCAATGATCTTGCGCTAAAAGCTATCACCGGAAGCAATGATTTGATCATCGCTTTAAAAGAGGGAGACATAGCTTTCGATGCATTGAACGATACGATACTATTGAAAAACTGGTTTGTAGCGGAAAATCGTATCGAATCATTCCATTTTACCGATGGAACGATCTGGTATGTCAATGATATCATCAGTACACAAGCGACTGAAGGGGATGATGGTATCAGAGGACTGGATATGAACCTCTCAACCAACATGCATTTGTTGGGCGGGAATGATACGATTGTATCCGGCAATGCGGCTGATACGATTTATGGGGATAGCGGAGATGATACCCTCCAAACCCGAGAGGGTAATGACACCCTTGTCGGTGGAACGAATAATGACATGCTTCAAGGAGGAGGTGGAGATGATACATATGCATTTAATCGTGGCGATGGTATGGATAGCATCACCGATGTCGAGAATTATCAACCTTACTATTGGAATAAAAACTATGTTGTAGCGCGAGATGGCGGAGACGACACTCTCCGTTTCGGTGATGGAATCACGGCAGATGATGTTATCGTCCAAGCTTCTACCAACAGTAACGATCTGATCGTAGCGATCAAAGAGGATGGCAAGACATTTACCGAACTCAGCGATAAAATCACCTTTAAAAATTGGTTTGATAGCAATTACCGTATCGAAAATATCGAATTTTCCGATGGAACCGTATGTGGTTTCAACGACATAGTCAATGCACAAGGAACCGATGATGCCGATACAGTGCATCTGCTTGATACGACTAGCGATGTAACATTAAATCTCCATGGCGGGGATGATACTATTACAACCGGAAGCGGTAATGATACGATAGTCGGAGGCATGGGTAATGATTTCCTCAAAGGTGGCGAGGGTAATGATATCTATATCTTCAACCGTGGGGATGGTCGTGATACCATCACTGAAGTATCAGGTATAGATGCCCTCTCTTTTGGTAATGACATCACAGAAGACGATATCGTTGTGATGGCAGATCCACAGAGTGATGATCTCATTGTAGCACTCAAAGAAGATGGAAAAATATTTGCTGAACTCTCCGATAAAATTACCCTAAAGAATTGGTTTAATACTGATTATCGTATTGAGAGTTTCACCTTTGCGGATGGCACCATCCTCGATACCCTTAGCATTACCCAGCTGCAACAAAGTGATGATGAAAACAACTATGTGCGGTATTTAGAGCATGACAATACCATTAATACTTTGGGAGGAGATGATACCATCCATGGCGGGGCGGGAGATGACACTTACTTCTTTAATCGCGGAGACGGAATCGATCATATCACTGACATTACGGGAGTGGATACTCTGGTATTTGGTACCGATATTACTTCTGAAGATATTGAAGTACATGCAAATAATAATTATCTAATTATCGGGCTGAAAGAAGAAGACGGCAAAACATTTGATGAATTCAGTGATAAAATTTATTTTAAACAGATCGGCTTAAACGATTACGGTATCGAGAATCTCGAATTTGCAGATGGTATGATTGTTGAACCGCGCAGTTTGATTTCGACGTATGACGGTACCGATGGAAATGACCAAATCGATATAGACTATTTGCGTTCTATCAATCCGACGGTATCGATCGATGATAATTTGATCGTAAACGCAAAAGACGGGACGGATACGGTCATCCTCGGTGATGGAGCCAATACGATTGATATGGGTGATGGGTATAACGAGAATTTAACCGTTGGTGATGGAAACAACCAAATTGATGCAAGCGATTCTAATGTGACTATGTATATAGGAGACGGCGCGAATATAATTTCTACCGGTAGAGGGGCAAGGATTTATCTTGGAAGCGGAGACATATTATCCATACGATCAATGATTCTGCATACTATGACGGAGAGGGTGAGCTGTATTATAATATCGAAGTAGGGGATGGGGATAATATCGTTCAAATCGGACAAGATGTCATAGATGATCCAACCATTGAAAGCTGGGGATTAGATCGATCGATTACACTGAATCTTGGAGATGGTAAAAATTTTGTTGAAGTAAAAAACGGAGATGGTTGGATGAACCTTCAGCTAGGCAATGGCGACAATACCGTTTTGTTTAGTGAAGACATGGATAATATTAATATTAATTATGAAGAAGGAGAAAGTGACGCTTATATTTATCCAGAGAATTCGAATGGTAATAATACTATTGTTCAAACAGAATCTTTGGATGTAGAGTACTCTTATTATGATGGGCATTATGATTATTCCACATGGATGTGGTATCAGGATGAAACATTAACGGTTGTCAGTGATCCCAACGAATTTAACATCGCACTGGGTGATGGCAATAATAGTATCACTCTCACCGATACGGCACAAGATTATCATGTATATGTAGAAGATGGGGACAATGTCATCACCATCGGAAAGGAAAGCAGCGACAACAACTATGCGATGCAAAGCACGATCGAAGTGGGTGATGGAAAGAATATCATAAATATTCTCAGCGGCGATGGAGAACTTGACATCGGTGCCGGTGGTGGGGATAATTCGATTTTGCTAAGTGCTGATTTGGATGATATTTCGATTGAATTAGGCAATGGAGATAATATCATTACTCAAATGGTCGGTATGGATACCGATGGTGATGTGATAGCGACTGCCGTTGCATATTACGGTGCTGAAGAGTATTATGGTGGTAGCTATTACTATGGTAATGAAAACATTTATAACGATAATATTTCTCTTTGGATAGGCGATGGAGATAATGATATCACAATCTCGCGCACCGATACGCTGGATGGATCGTTTGGTGAAGGTGAGAATAGCCTCAGTATCGGTGATGTCAAACGAAATTATTTAGAGTTTAATGGCGGTAAAAATCGTATAGAAATCAATTCGACAGGATCATCGTATGCAGATATTTCCGGTAGTAAAAAAACTACGATAGTGATGGGATCGGGTTCAACCCTCCTAACCACGCGAAATAACGAAGAAACGATCATCTCAACAGGAGAGGGTGCCGATGATGTTTATACGTATGAAAGCAATGATTCTTATATCGTCAATATTGGAGATGGCAGTGACGCGCTTCTCGATATGTACGGTACCGATAAAATCATTTTCGGAGAGGGGATTACCAAAGAAAATCTAAAAGTTCGTGTTGAATTTTACAGTGATTTGATGAACCATACTGAAAATAATCTATTGATGCAGCAGTTTCAATACGATGCAAATGCGGATGGGTTTGGTTTCGATACGTTGATGAATGCTAATCTTGTGATCCAATATTCGGATGATCCTTCCGACGTATTGATTTTAGTAAACTGGTACGATAGTGATAGCCGAATCGAATCGTTTGTATTTAATGATAGATCTATCCTCAGTGATCATCAGATTGTTTCGCTCATCGGGACAGATGAGGATGATACTGTACTGGGAACCGAAGGGGACAATATCCTAAGCGGCGCTAAGGGAGACGATATGGTTAGCGGAGGAGTAGGCAACGATACCTATCGCTATAGCCGTGGCGATTCTCATGATCTCTTTAGTGAAGATGGCGGTTTCGATACGATCGCATTTGGAGAAGGGATTACAAAAGATAATCTGAATTTACAAAAAGTTGATAATAATCTCATAATCTCTCTATTGGAAGATGGAAAAACGGATAATGATCTTGTAGATACAATTACTGTAAGTGATTGGTTTGATGAGAGTGGCCGGATTGAGCGGTTCCGTTTTACGGATGGTTCAACAATGGAGCTTAATGAGATATTGAGTCGTGTTGATGCGGACGGTGTGATCTACTATGGGACGCCGGATATAGATTCGATGGAGGGAACCGATATCGGCGATATCATCATGGCACGTGAAAGCGATGACATTGTGAATGGATATACGGGAGATGATCTACTCTTCGGTGAAGCAGGAAATGATCTGCTTTACGGCGGTGAAGGAAATGATCTGCTTTACGGCGGTGAAGGTAACGATACCTATATAATCGATCGCAATATGGGCGTTGACATAGTATTTGATCAAAACGGTACGGATACGCTCCGATTTGCTGAGGGTATTACCTCTGAGGATATCGGGGTTTGGTATGACAACAATGATTTGAAAATCTGGCTGGAAGGGAGTGAAATCACTGTAGCCGATTGGTATAGCACTGTACATCGTATCGAAACATTGACATTTGCAAACGGGGAAATTCTCAATGTCAATGATATGATTAATCTTCAAAGCGGTGAAGTTAAAGGGGTGTCAGAGGGATCGACATTTGATGTTGATGACGGTGACACGATCTACTACGCACAAGAGGGTAATGATACCTATCGGATCGGTACCTATGCCGGGGCGAATAGCGTCATTGATGCAGGTGGAGTTGACCGTATAGAATTTGCAGAGGGCATTTCCGCCGAGATGCTAAATCTATCGTATGAGGGAGATGATTTGATTATCGAACTCGAAGAAACTTCGGTCCGTTTGAGCGGATGGTATACCACGGAGAACCGAATTGAGAGTTTTGCCTTTACGGACGGAACCCTATTGGATGCAGAAGAAGTTATTGCTCTTATGAGTACCGATGGCGATGATAGCATCCGCTCTCTTGAAGAGGGGAACTATACCAATGCAGGGGATGGAGACGATATTTATGATGTCGTCAATCTGAGTGGAATGCATACGATTGAGGATAATTCCGGAATAGATACGATCCGTATGGGTACAGGAATATCGCCGGATTCTCTTCGAATTACATGGGTACAAGGTAGCGATGACATTTTAATCCACGACAAAGAGACGAGCATCGACGGAGGGTTGTTAATTAAAAACTGGTATAGCCCCGATAATCGTATCGAAACGATCTTGTTTAGTAACGGCACATTATGGAGTTCACAAGATATCCTTGATGCTATGGGAAGTGATGAAGATGATGTCTATAATGGATTCAAAGATCAAGCCAATCTCCTTAATGCCAATGATGGCAGCGATGTAGTTAGTACATTCGGGTTTGATGATACCCTTTATGGCGGAGCAGGAAACGATGCTTTAGATTCCGGTGATGGAGATGATATGCTAATCGGAGAGGAAGGAGCCGATCTTCTCTTCGGCGGAGCGGGAGATGATACCTATCTCTTCGATCGCGGTTTTGGAAAAGATATTATTTTCGAAGATGCATTTGGTGGTGCTGATAGTGCCGGAGATGATCGTATCGTTTTAGGTGCAGGGATTGCATACGATGATGTTATCGTACGTTCGTTTGAAAACGATAATAATCTCTATATAGCCCTCAAAGAAGATGGAAAACAATTTGATGAATTGAGCGATGTTATAACGATCAAAGACTGGTTCTTGAGTGCGAATCGGATTGAATCGATTTCTTTCGGTGATGGTGATGTGATGTCACTAATCGATGTTATGCACGCAAAAGCTGCTGAAGAAGGTGAAGCGATTAGTGCACTGGGCGAGGGCGGTATGCTGATCGGCACCAATGATGAAGACATCTTGATCGGAAATAAAGGCGATGATCTTATTCTCGGACTTGAGGGGGATGACGATCTTATCGGTGCAGCAGGAAACGATACATTGATTGGAGGAAAAGGTAATGACAGTCTCAAAGGTGCGGAAGGAAATGACACCTATTTCTTCGACCGTGGAGACGCTCATGACAATATTTATGACAATGCTACGGCTATTCAAGAGCAATATGCCTATGTCATAGACAGTGAGGGTGTGGCACGCTGGAGTAAGATAGAGCATGAATACAGTGTTGATGGAGGAACCGATACCGTCTACTTCGGCGAGGGGATTACTGCGGATGATTTGATCGTAAAAAATGACAGATTTGATCTGTTAATCACCCTAAAAGATTCTACCAATGATACGTTACGTATTCAAGATTACTATAAACCGTTTAACACGATTGAACTTTTTGGCTTCAGTGATGGAACAATACTTAGCGGCAGTGAGTTTGAAGCGTTATTATTTACTCCGGAAGATGATAATGTAACCTTCGTGGATGATCAAGATCGTATGTTAAATGGAAATGAAGGTGATGACAGTATCCATGCAGGAAGCGGTAATGACATTATCGACGGTGCGGGAGGTGATGATACACTAAATGGTGGTTTTGGTGATGATATTTATCTATTCGGTCGTGGTTCAGGACACGATACCATCACCGATAACGGAATTGGCGAATGGTGGCAGACTCGTTCAGGTAACGATACCGTTTTCTTCAAAGAGGGGATCAGTAGAGACGATCTTTGGGTTAAAGAAGAGGGTAATGATCTATTGATCGCCATTAAAGAAGAAGGCAAAAGTTTTGAAGAACTAAGCGATACGCTTAGAATCATCGGAGCATTGGATGAAAACAATCCTTTTGAGTCGGTAGTATTTTCAAACGGAGAAAATGTATCGATTACAGCATTGCTTAATCAAGCTCCCGAAGCCCAAGCAGAAGTCAATAACACCCTCCAAGACATCCGAGTATTTAGCGGCAATGTCGGAGCTACGGACATAGACGGTGACACTCTTACGTATACCATCTCTGCTGAAGCAACTCACGGAACCCTCAACGTCGATGCAAACGGAGTATGGAACTATTCGGCAACCGATGGCTATATGGGAACCGACTCGGCAATAATGACGATCGATGATGGTAACGGAGGAATTATCACGCAAACCTTGAACTTCGATGTTCGCGTATCGGCACCGATATTGTCTGATACTACTTCTAATCTCCTCGAAGATACTTCCGCCAATGGAGTGTTCAATGTCACCAATCCGATCGGCGGAACATTGGTCTACGAAGTACTCAACACTTCATCCAAAGGGGCATTCAGTGTTAACGAAGCAGGGGAGTGGAGCTATGCTCCTAATGCCGATCTCAACGGTTCGGATAGCGTTACCATCAAAGTGACCAACAGCTACGGTCTTAGTACCACTGCAACATTGAACCTCGCCATCGAAGCAGTCAACGATGCACCTATTTTAACTGAGACACCATCACCGATTACCTTGGATGCGGGTACATCAACCACCGGAATGATAAAAGCCTCCGATGTGGATGCTGATGTGCTTTCGTATAATGTCACCACTGCACCTGTGCACGGAACCCTCAACATCGACGGTACGGGTACATGGAGCTATACGGCAGAACGTTACTACGCCGGAGAGTCTGACGCAACGATAACTATCGACGACGGTCATGGCGGCAGCGTAGTAGCAACGCTCGATTTCACCAACCTCATGACCCCCGACTGGCATTATACGTATGGCGGTCAGGAGATGACGATCAACGACGGCGACGGTGTTGACCTCCTCGTTATGGATTCGATGTCGATGGCTGACCTCACGTTTGTGCAAGAAGGAAACAACCTCCGTGTCGACGTTAAAAACCAACCTGACGTTATTCTGAGCGACTACTTCGCATCGGTTTCAAAAGGGGTGGAAAGTATCCTGACTCAGGAAGGAGAAATCGATCTTCGACGAACCGCCATCAACGCCACGACGCGGATGGGACCGTCTGTACTGGGCAGTGCTGCCGCTGATCTGATCACCGGTACCGTGTATAACGACCGCATCTACGGAAGAGACGGAAACGATATTCTATTCGGTCAATCAGGAGATGACGGACTCTACGGCGATGCCGGAAACGATTTGCTCATAGGGGGCGATGGAGCTGATACATTAAGCGGGGATGACGGTGACGATACACTCTATGGAGACAGCGGAAACGATACCTTATCAGGTGGGACCGGAAATGACCGATTGATCGGGGGAATAGGGACTAATACTTTGCTGGGGGGAAGTGGAAACGATACCTATGTGTTCGGTAAAGGGGTCAATACCACAACCATCGAAGACAAAGCGGTAATGGGTAATGGCAATATGTATAACTGGAATACGGATGGGGGATACGACACCATAGCGTTCGGTAAAGAAATCAACAAAGAAAACATCAGTTTCCTGATGCAGTCTGGCAATCTCTTGATCCAATACGGTACCGGTGAAAGGATTACCGTCAGAAACCAGACCAATGCCGATAACCGTATCGAGAAGCTTCAACTGGGTGATGGCAGCTATCTCACCAACACCGATATCGATCTGATCATTCAACAGCTCAATGCCTACAGTAAAGATCACGGATTCAGCCTGAGCAATCAGGAACAAATCCGTCAAAATCAAGCACTGATGAATATTGTTTCGTCAGGATGGCACCAGTGATTTTTTTTTATCCATCTAATGCCGGAGATGCTTTATGCACTCCGCGCTAACCGCCCTCGAAGTCGCGGGCAAACTTAACCGCATTGCGATTGATACCCGTGTCATTATCAAAGAGTTTGCTCTTGGCGAGAATGAACCCTCCATCGAAGAGCTAACGCGTATTGCAACGCGACAGGGATTTCGTGCGAGCATCAAGAAGCTCTCTATTGAAAAACTAGTAGAGAGCTATCCGATGCCGATCATTGTTCTAAAAAGTGATGGCACGTATATGAGCATCATCCAAGCCAATAGTGAGAAACAAGAGCTATTGGTGTTTGATATCACCCGCAAAGAGCCTTATATCATGAGCTATGAAGAGTGTAATACCCAAAGCTCCGGTAAAAGTATCGTCCTCAAACACCGCATCCTAAGCTCCGATGCCCGTTTCGGATTCGGATGGTTTTTTCGTCAGATTATGAAGTATAAAAAAGTGATGGCAGAAGTGCTCATTGCCTCGTTTGTCTTACAGCTGTTTGGATTGATTACCCCTCTCTTTACACAAGTGATTTTAGACAAGGTTCTCGTCCATCGCTCTATGAGTACTCTGGATGTTCTCGCGGTGGCGTTTATTGTGGTGGCGGTGTTCGAGCTGATACTCAACCTGATTCGTAGTCACATCTTTGCCCATACGACTTCCAAGATCGATGCCAAACTGGGGGCGAAACTGTTTCATCATCTCTTGGCACTTCCGTTTGTTTATTTCGAGAAACGCAAAGTAGGAAACATCATCGCCCGTGTACGTGAACTCGATCAAATACGGGAATTCATCGCTAACAAATCGGTGACGCTGATCCTCGATGTTCTCTTTTCGGTGGTCTTTGTCGCAGTGATGCTTCTCTACAGTGTTAAACTCACCCTTATCGTATTGGGATTCGTCACGCTTATCGCCATCCTCTATCTCATTATCACCCCCGAGCTTCGCCGACGTCTGGAAGAGAAGTTCCAGATGGGGGCGCAAAGCAATGCGTATTTGGTCGAAGCGGTTACGGGTGTGCAAACCGTTAAATCGCTGGCATTGGAGGGTTCCATGCAGCGCAAATGGGAAGATTACCTCGCGCAATATGTCAATGCAGGATTTCAACTCAGTAACCTCTCCAATATCCTCGGAGGTGTCAGCGGAGCGTTACAGAAGCTCATGACGATCGCCATGCTCTACATCGGGGTGACGTTGGTACTGGAGGGG
>Ga0265297_10010129_pt1 | contig 11925 bp, 11 predicted proteins | sample Munlanlwell13791_FD_192502 | JGI IMG/M metagenome (GOLD analysis project Ga0265297, IMG submission 192502) | Leachate microbial communities from a municipal landfill in Southern Ontario, Canada - Leachate well 137-91 | ecosystem: Engineered > Solid waste > Landfill > Unclassified | place...
CCGTTAACGAATTTTCCACGCGCAGAAAATGTATATCGTTGACCCGGATCACCTTGTGATTATACGTATCTACGACCTGCTGGTCGAGAATATCGCGCCGCAGGGACAGCTCGTCTTTATTATCGTGCTTCTCGGCAAAAACGATCTGCGGCCTGTCGATACGGAGCTTGATCTCTTTAGGGGTGAGTTCGGTGACATTCTGCCAGTCGATCAGCGCGTACTTCCGGTTCGGAAAACCTTTGCGCACGATCAAGCCTACGGATTGAGGATAAATCTGCGCGACTTTGACGATGATATCGTAGAGGCCGCCGACATACTCGCCGTTAGAATCAATAATATCACGTCCGAGGAATCCGGAAAAGAAAGTAAAAACCGGGTTTGGCGTAGGCTTATTCAGGTCAGGTTTTATCAGGTTCATATGCTTGATTATTGCTCGATGAATTGTGCGCGGCTGTCAGGGAACCGCTTCAAGAGTTCCATACCTTTTCGCTTTCCCAAAACGACTAAAGATGTTGCCAGAAAATCGGCGGTCAAACCGTCGGCGGCGATCACGGTTGCGGATATGACCCCGGAATCTGCCGGGCTGCCGGTACGGGGATCAATAATGTGGGAAAACCGTTTATCTCCTTCAACAAAATACTGCTCATAATCCCCGGATGTTGCGGCAGACTGGTCCGAAATATCGAAGGAATTTTTCACCTCTCCGCCGCGCGGATCCTTTATAGCTACGCGCCACGGCTTGCCTGCTTTGGTGCCCAACCCGTAGACCTGGCCGCCTGCGTTAATAAGGCAATTACTGATGCCGGCGCGCCGTAATGCCTTGACCGCGCAATCGACAGCATAGCCTTTGCCGATCGATCCCAGGTCGATCTCCATGCCGGGAACATTAAATTCTACCACATTATTGGAGGGATGGAAAATAATTTTATTCGTTCCGATAAGCTTCAAAACATCCGCGATTTCGGCATCTGAGGGTCGCCTGAAATCCTTCGTAGTGAAGCCCCAGAGGTCCATGGCCGGGCCAACCGTAATATCGAACGCGCCGTCTGTCGCAAACCAATATTCTTTAGCCTTAGTAAGCAGATGATACAGATCCGGTCCTGCGCTTAATCTGCCGAATTCGTTAAACTGCGACACTTCACTTTGCGGATCATACTTGCTCAACAACCCCTCGACGCGCTTGATCTCATCGAAAACTATACGCGCAGCATCCCTATTGTCGGACACCACCTCCACATATGTCCCCATCAGCACGCGCGTATCGCGAAACACCTGCGGCTGCGCCTGGCACCCAAGAACAACCATCAATCCCCCCATTGCGGACGCTTTAGCTAAAGCTTTGGCGAACAACAAGATACAACTTCTTTCCGCACTATCATTCCCGGACGCAGTTAAAAAAATTCCCAATACTCCTCCAAGGTAAGACGAAAGATGTTGTAACTACTTTTTTATCAAGGCTTTAGCCAAAGCGTCTGCATTACGGGTATTTAGAACGTCTTTGGCTGTGAGCCAGCCGCGGCGGGCCATGGCAAGGCCGAAGCGGATATAAGCCAGATGCTCAACCGAATGAGAATCGGTATTAATGCAGATCTTCACGCCCGCATCTTTTGCCCTGCGGCAATTCAGATCATTCAGGTCCATACGGTCGGGGAATGAGTTGATCTCAAAAGCGGTATTCGTTTTTTGTGCCGCATTAAAGATCGCGTCGAAATCCATGTCATACGGCTCGCGCACATTGCGCAGCCTGCCGGTCGGATGAGCGATAATATGGACAAAAGGATTCTCGCAGGCTTTTATGATCCTCCGGGTGATCTGCGCGGCATCCTGTTTGAATCCGGTATGAATGGCCGCGATCACGACCTCAAATTCTTTTAAAACTTCATCGGGATAATCGATATTGCCGTCGGCATCGATGTCGGCCTCAGTGCCGAAGAATATCCGGAAAGGTTTCATTTTCTCATTCAGTTTGTCGATCTCTTTGCGTTTCTTGACCAGATCAGCAACGCTCAATCCATGCGCCACTTTAAGGCTTGGGGAATGATCGGTCGATGCGATATAAGAATACCCCTTCTTGCGCGCGGCGAGCGCCATTTCTTCGATGGTGTTCGATCCGTCGGACCACGTCGAATGGACATGCAGATCGCCCTTGATATCGGCTTCGCCGACATTCTCAGGGAGGATTTGACCGAGCGCCTTCTCGATCTCTCCTGTATTCTCGCGCATTTCAGGCGGGATATATTGCATTTTCAGGAACTTGAAAATTTCTTCCTCCGTCTTGCCGCAAAGCAATTTCCCCGCTTTGGTGAATACGCCGTACTCGTTGATCTTGTGGCCGGTTTTCTGCGCAAGCATGCGAAGCTTTACGTTAAAATCCTTCGATCCGGTAAAATACAGAAGCGCCGCGCCGAATGACCTCTTATCGATCACGCGGCAATCTACCTGCACGCCTTGCGAAGTGCGTACGGAAGATTTTGTCTCCCCCTTAGACTGTATCGCGCCCGCCGCAGGCAAGGCCGTGAACGCGTCCATAACAGGGCCGGGATCTTTCGATACCACCAGGATATCTATATCCCGCACGGTTTCCTTCTGGCGCCGGAGACTTCCCGCAGCGACGATCTTTTCTGCCTGAGGCAGCTTCTCAAGGCCCCGTATAAACTCATCCGCAAGAGACCCGGCCTCGAACAAAGAAAGGCGTTCCTTGTCTTTCCTGACCAGAGCAATACCTTTAATAATATTTTCGATCGTTTTTTCTTTGATCCCGGCGATCCCGTCAAGCTTATGCGCCCGGATCGCCTGCTCCAGCGCATCTATACTGTGGATATTCAGCTCCTGAGAGAGCAGTTGGGCTGTTTTGGGGCCGATCGTAGGAATGGTGAGAAGTTCGAGGATGCCGGAAGGAAGCGCTTTTTTCAGGTCTTCATAAAATTGCAAAGACCCGGTCGCCACGATCTCGCTGATCTTTTCGGCCAGGTCTTTACCGATGCCGGGAATGCCGGTCAGGGTGTTCTGATCCGCTTTTTTTTCTATGTCATCGCTTAAGTTATCGATAACCCCGGCAGCGCGGTCATAAGCGCGGATCCGGAAAACATTCTCGCCCTTAATTTCCAGGATTTTAGCGATATCGCGGAATATCCGGCTGACCAATTGATTTTTCATTCACGTAAAAAAACCTGAACGGTCTTAAGCACATCCGCGGGATGAACCAGGTGTTTGACCATATAATAAACTGCGCCCAGCCTCTTAGCCTCTTCCTTCTCCTGTTTTGAGTCTCTTGCAGACAGAACGATGACCGGGGTGTTCGAGGCCAGGGGAAGATCTTTTATCATAGTAAGAAGCCCAAACCCATCAAGGCCCGGAAGAATAAGATCAAGAATGATCAAATCGAATGATTCTTTTTCAAGGATCGCCAGGGCTTCCTTGCCGTCACCGGCCAATTTGGACTGTATGCCGGCCTGCTCAAGGGTATTCGCCAGCATCTCGCGGCTCATTTTGCTGTCGTCGATTATCAAGACTTTTTTTGCCATAGTTTTATCTCCCCATTCAAGCAAATTTAAACGGTCTTATCGTAGCCTGACTCGATCGTTTTAACCAGCGCTACGAGCATTGCATTAGCCGGAACCGAAATTCCAAGTTCCTGTCCAAAACGCACGATCACCCCGTTGATAAAATCTATCTCCGTGCGTTTCTTGCGCAGCACATCCTGAAGCATCGACGACACATTCGTCGCCGTAGACTCGCAAACAGATTCGACCTTCGCCAGAGGATCATCATATAATAATTTGATGCGTTTGCGTTTGGCGACCTTGACCGCCTCGGTCACCGCCTCCCGCAGGATCTTCCTGGAGCCTTCAAATTCCAGCAGATCGCCGTTATGGAGCCGCGTTATAGCGGTCAACGCATTGATCCCGGCATTAATGATAAGCTTGGACCAAAGGAATCCTTTTATATCCTGGGATATTTTTGTTTCAATACCCGATTTATTGAAGAGTTCACGGATCGCGCGCATCTGCACCGATGTCTTGCCGTCGATCTTTCCGATGATGGTCTCTCCTTTGCCTGCAAACCGGATACGCCCGGCCTCGAGCCACGTCGCGCCCAAGCTGGTAATGCCGCCTATAACCCGGTCGGGGCCTGCAATCTCGCCGATGATCTCGATATTGCCGATACCGTTCTGAAGCGTCAGGACTGAAGTATCTTCACCGACAACCGGTTTGATCCGCTCGATCGCGCTCTTTGTATCATACGATTTCACGCAAACAATAAGAAGGTCGGCTTTCGAAATGTCTTTCGCGTCGCTGGTCGCGCGCACATCCACATGCCAATTCCCGGCAATGCCTTCGACATCGATCCCCTGTTTGGACAAACGCGCTGCGCGGCCGGCATTATTATCAAGAAGCCATATCTCGTGTTCTTTTGATTTGGATCGGCATAGAAACGCAGCGAACAAGCATCCCATTGCCCCCGGCCCTACGATCACGATCTTCATATAACCTCCGACGAAAGAAGTTGTAAGTTGCAGGACTACAATGATTTGTCTAAAGCGTCCGCTAATTTGTTGATGGAGCGCTGGGATTTTAATTCTTTGCCCAGATGGAAATTCAAAAAAGCGTTCAATACCAGATCCAGTTCGCGTTTGATCTGAGGGTTCATCCCAAGCGTAAGATTACTTCTCAGGTCGTTCTTTTCAATATGCAGGATCGTGGCGATCGTCCCTCTGAAGATCGTCCTTGCACCCGGGTCTTTTGAAGCGCACCGCGGGCATAACAAACCGCCCATGCTTAAGGAGAAACGCGGCTGCGCGGGCATTTTGCTGTCACAGCAGACGCACGAATCGAGATACGGTTTGAAACCCGACAGTGTAAGCATCTTTATCTTAAAAATGGTCAGCAGCTTATCCGGATTATCGGCCGTGACCAAAGCCTTGAGGACATCGAGCGTCCAGTCATACACCGCATTGTTCCGGTCTTCCTGCGGCATGACCACATCCACCAGTTCCATCATCAGCTGCGCAGCCGTCGCTTTGTTGATCGTATGGCGCAGCGGGGTGAAATTCTCGCGCTGATCGCAATGGCTTATCAAATGCACCGATGAATTCCTGCTCTGATAGAATATTATATCATTTAGGGAGAATATTTCCACTGTGCTTGCGAATTTTTTCTGATCCGCCCTGATCCCCTTCATCTCCCCCGTTATCTTGCCGAATTCCCGGGTAAAGAACGTGACCAGAAGCGATGTCTCGCGCAGGTCGCGCCTGCGCAGCACTATGGATTCGGATTTTACGATCGCCATGATCTTCCTATTGGTTCATACATATGGTAAGGTATTGTTTTTCTTTGCGGCGCATGGAGCGCCTGCCGGCGGCAGTGAGATCGTTGTAACCGGCAATATGAAGCAGGCCGTGGATAACATACAGATACATCTCGTATCGCGGGTCCGTTCTGTATATACGGGATTGAGCAACGGCGGTATCGGTCGAGACGAATATATCGGCAATGACCTCGTTCGGATCGTCGCTCAATGAGAACGCCAGGACATCGGTCGGGCCATCGCAATGATGGAATCGCTCATTGAGTTTGCGGATACGCGTATCGGTAACCAGGCATACGCTGATCTGTTGCTTAAGCCCGGGATTCTCCTTCGAACAAACGGCCTCGACGATTTTTTTTACCAAAGCCCGGTCAACGGGCAATCTTTTTTGCAGGTTTCTGATATATAGTCGGATCACTTCTTCTGGTCGGGATACGTAATACGAGTGTGATAAATACCGCTCAAGACATGGATGAAAACATTCGCGATCTTCTCAAGGTCTTTAAGGGTAAGATCGCAGTCATCAAGCTGGCCGTCAATGAACTTATTATTGATGATCTTGTGAACGAGCTCCCTGATGCCGTCGGGGGAAGGGCTCTTCATGCTGCGCGTTGCCGCTTCGACGGAATCTGCCAGAAGCACAACCGCGATTTCCTTGGTCCTGGGCCTGGGGCCGGGATAACGGAATCCTTCTTCGGGGACTTCCTGCGTATCTTCCACCCGTTCGAGCGCGCGGCGGTAAAAATAATACACCAGGGACGTGCCGTGATGATGCTGGATAAAATCGACGATACGCGGGTTAAGATGATGTCGGCGGCCCAGTTCGACCCCCTCTTTGATATGATTCATTATAACCATTTTGCTGATGGTCGGAGACAGGGTATCGTGCTTACTTGCGGCGAGTTCCTGATTCTCGCTGAAATATTCGGGCTTGTTGAGTTTTCCGATATCGTGGTAATACGCGCCGATCCGGGCAAGAAGGGAATTGGCGCCGATCGCGCTGCACGCGGCCTCGGAAAGATTTCCCACTATCAGGCTATGATGATATGTTCCGGGAGCTTCAAGCATAAGCCGGTGCAAAAGCGGATGGTTGAAATCAGCAAGCTCCAGAAGGCTGATATTCGTGACCGTTCCGAACAACATTTCGAACACCGGAAGGATCCCGAGAATTATAACGCTGTATATAACGCCGTTTGAAAAAAGGATAAGATATTGATTGGGATCCAGCAGCCGGAAGTTGGTCAATAATATACCCACCACGACCTGCACAACGCCGACAATAATACCGGCGCGAATAATGACATTGCGCCTCCGTGCGCCGTCTACCAGAAGCGCGGCCGCGATCCCGCTGACCAAACAGATCAACGCCAGATAAAAATCATTCCCGTTTATCGCCGCGATCGTAATGGAGCTGCCTACGGTCAAAAGGAACGCAACGATCAGGTCATTAAACAACATAACCGATAACATCGCCAATACCGGGAACGGGCTGAAAAGAACGGGCGCGTTATATATCCGGATCGCAAAACTGGCGGAAATGACAAGTACGAATAAAAAAACAAGGTAAAGGATACGATATGTCTTAAAATCCTCGCTGCGATGGATAAACCGCAAAAGCATAACCAGGCATACCAGAACTACCGGGATAACCAGATTGATATCCAGGATCCAGCTGCACCCGAACGCCACCGCGCTATAAAGCCCGAAAGCAGCGTAATGGCGCAATTCCATTATGCGCACCGCCATCGCCCCCAGCTTCGTTATCCTCTTTCTATCGAGTATTCTTTTCATACGCCTCTATGATCTTTTGCACCAGCTCGTGCCTGACCACGTCGCTGCCGCTAAAAAGGATGAACTTTATTCCTTTGATATCCCTCAATACGTCCATCGCCTGCAAAAGCCCCGCGGGTTTGCCGTCGGGCAGGTCGCTTTGGGTGATATCGCCGGTAATCACCGCTTTCGAATCAAAGCCAAGACGCGTCAGGAACATCTTCATCTGCTCGATGGTCGAATTCTGCGCTTCATCCAGGACGATAAACGCGTCGTTCAATGTCCTGCCGCGCATATACGCAAGCGGCGCCACTTCGATGATGCCGGTTTCGATATATTTCTCGATGCGTTCCGGCTCCATCATATCATACAGCGCATCGTAGAGCGGGCGCAGATACGGCGAGATCTTTTCGTACATATCTCCGGGCAAATAGCCCAGGGACTCCCCTGCTTCGATCGCAGGCCTTGTCAGGATGATCCTGCGGACCTCCTGATTCTTAAGCGCTTCAACCGCGCACGCCATTGCCAGATATGTCTTTCCGGTGCCCGCCGGCCCGATCCCGAACACGATATCATGGCCCTTGATCGCATCTACATAATCCCGCTGGCCCGGTGTACGAGGTCCTACGGTCTTTGCCAGCTGCGGCCTCATTGAATGTGAAAACGCGGCCTGAGAATCCAGCGACCGAGTTCGCTTACCGGATTTCGATCTATGTTCATTCATATGGCCGTAATCCTCTGACCGCACCTGGCGCGGGGCCTCATCTATATCGTTCAACAACGACTCTATGAATACCTGTGCGCGATTAATATTATTCTGCGCACCTGATATCTTAAGATATTCCCCGCGCAGCGTTATCTTGACCTTAAACTGCCGGGAGATATCCTTGATATTCTCATCATGCAGCCCAAACAGAGCCTGGGCCTGCCCCGTGCTAACAATCCTGATCTTTCGTTCCATATGAATTCTTTAATTCCGGGGACACATTACTTAATTATCTCGAAGGCTACCCCTGTCAGGGCTGTGTCATAAAGCGAGTTACGAAGACCGAAGGGCTTCATTGTCCGAGCGGCTGTCACACCCCTAGAACGAATAACTTTATTAACTTGAGAGCTACCCCTGTCAGGGCTGTGTCATAAAGCGAGTTTGCAAAGCCTGTAAGGCTTTGCATGTCCGAGCGACTGACACAGCCCTGACAGGGGGTAATTACCAAAATAATTAAGTAATGTGTCCCCGGAATTATTTCTTTCTTATCGAAATACCGACCTCGGCCAGCTGCTTGGGATCGACCTCCGACGGCGCATTGGTCAGCGGACAGCCTGCCTTTGCGTTCTTCGGGAACGCGATCACTTCGCGAATGCTGGCCTCCCCTGCAATTATCGCCAGGAGCCGGTCGATGCCGAACGCAAAACCGCCATGCGGAGGCGCGCCGAACTGGAACGCCTCAAGCAAAAATCCGAAACGCTTTTGTATCTCTTCGGGCGCAAGGCCAATCAAATTGAATATTTTCTGCTGCAGCGCCTGGTCATGAATTCTTATTGAACCAGACCCGATCTCGGTGCCGTTCAATACAAGGTCGTACGAGCGGGAACGCGCTTTATCCGGCGCCGAATCAAGCAGAGCGATATCGTCCGCATGGACATTGGTGAACGGGTGATGCTCGCTGTCCCAGCGCCTCTCTTCCTCATTCCATTTGAACATCGGAAAATCCACAACCCACAAAAAGGCGAATTCGGTGTTCAATTCCTTGCGCATATCGGGTTTATCCGATTGATATTTCGCCATCGCGTCCGCATAGGTCATGCGCGGAAACGGTATCTTCAGCTCCACGCCTTTAAGCTCCTTGAAAATAGCATACATCAATTCCTCGAATAGAGTATAAATATCATCTTCGGTAATGAATGACATCTCAAGGTCGAGCTGGGTGAACTCGGGCTGACGGTCTGCGCGCAGGTCTTCGTCGCGAAAGCATTTGGCGATCTGATAATAGCGCTCAATGCCGGACACCATCAGTATCTGTTTGAACAACTGCGGCGACTGCGGCAGCGCGTAGAACTCGCCGGGATTCAGGCGCGACGGCACTAAATAATCGCGCGCTCCTTCAGGCGTAGATTTGGTCAAGATCGGCGTTTCGCACTCAATAAAATCCCTGCCGCTCAAGAACGGCCGGATAACCTGGTACATCTTATGGCGCAAAACGAAGTTCCTGAACATCGCAGGCCTGCGCAGATCGAGATACCGGTATTTCAACCGCATATCTTCCGTCACTTCAAGCTCATCTTTGACTTCGAACGGCGGAGTCTGGCTGGCATTCAAAATATCTATTTTTTTAGCTAATATTTCGATCTCACCGGTAGGAAGGTTCGGATTAACCGTGCCTGACGGGCGCGAATTGACAATTCCTGTTACCTTAAGGACAAACTCGCTTCTGATCTCTTTTGCCTTCGCATAGTCTTCGCCCAGATCGCGAGGAATGATCGTTATCTGCGTCAATCCGTACCGGTCTCGCAGATCAAGGAAAATAAGCTTTCCGTGATCGCGGCGGACCGCGACCCACCCGCAAAGCACTACTTCAGAACCTACATCACCAGCTTTCAATTGACCGCATGTATGTGTTCGTAGCATTTATGGCTTACTCCCTTTTAATTTATGGATTAACTCCGAGATCTTTACCTTTTCCTGAAGGCTCTGTTCCATATCCTTTAACGCTATAACCCCGTCCTTAAGCTCATCATCTCCCAGGATCGCCACGAACCGCGCCTGAAGATCGTTTGCCTTGCGCATTGCCGCTTTTAACGATTTTCCTTCATAATCGGTATCGGCGATTATCCCGGCGCTGCGGATATCGGCCAACACCTGCACGCCCGCCTTCCGCGCCTCGTCACCGAGCGTTATCAAATAGACCAGTTCATCGCTTTCAGGTAATTCCTGCACGCCTGCAGCCAAAAGCAAGCGCTCAAACCCGAATGCAAAGCCGATCGCGCCCGTATCAGGGCCGTCGAGCTGCTTGACCAGGCTGTCGTACCTGCCTCCTGCGCCAAGCGCGTCCTGCTGAGGCCCTAATTCGCTGTGTTTGAATTCGAATACGGTACGGTTATAATAATCCAGGCCCCGCACCAGATTCGGGGCAACCTCATAATTTATTTTAAGCAGATCGAGATTCTGTTTTACCGCGGAAAAATGCGTTTCGCACTCCGCGCACCGGTGGCTGCCTGAAATATCGAGTTCTTTGATTATATTCTGACAGGATTCGTTCTTGCAGTCAAGAATTCTCAGGATATTGCGCTCATACCGTTCTTTGCAATCCCCGCACAGATCAGCGAGCCGGCCCCGCAGCTTCTCTTTTAACGACGCGGTAAACGCCTGTTTGTCCGATGCGCAGCCAAGGCTGTTGAGCACGATACGATACCCCGATATCCCGTACGCTTTCAAAAGCGTATCGGCAAGCGCGATAACCTCCGCATCGATCTCCGGGCCGTAAGAACCTATGGCCTCGCAGCCGATATGATGGAATTGGCGCAATCTTCCTTTTTGCGGCCGCTCAGCGCGGAACATCGGACCCATATAATAATATTTTACAAAACCTTTCGATTTATCGATATTGTTTTCGACATAGGCGCGCACGATCGAAGCGGTGCCCTCAGGCCTGAGAGCGAACACATCATGCTCGCGTTTTATCAAAAACATCTGTTTTTGAACGATTTCGGTGGTTTCACCCAATGAACGGTTAAATAAAGACTCTTCTTCGAGTAGCGGAGGGCGTATCTCGTGGTAATTGTGGCGAGAGAATATGCTGCGGCTCGTGTTTTCGATCTTTTGCCAAAACTCTATCTCTCCAGGCAGAATATCTCTGGTGCCGGGAACTCTTTTGAACATGGTATGCGGGTTCGATTTATATTATTTGACCTGATGTTTCATTTCCAGGCCTGGCTTAAAAACAACCACTTTCCGGGGAGGAACAGGCACAACTTGTCCAGTGCGGGGATTTCGGCCCGTGCGGCTTTTTCTTTCCTTGACCTTGAATACACCGAAATTGCGCAATTCGATCTTTTCTCCTCTGACTAATGCCTCAACCATATAATCAAAGGTCTTTTGCACGACCTGTTTTACATCGGTCTGCTTAAGATTCGTTGAATCGGCTACTTTGAGAATAATATCCTTTTTTGTCATCAGACACCTCCGCTTTTTTTGCTTCGTCAAAATAATATTTTTTTTGAAAGTGCAGCATCACCAAAAGCTTACGAATATATGAATTAAATATAGCATAAAAAGCGATAAACGTCAAATAAAAATATTATACTGCGCTTGCTGTGTCAAACGACCAGGGAAACGCGGCTGGAGCCCCGAATATCACCGACGAGGTTTTCTATATCAAGGATAAGCTGATCGGTTACCGTTACGAAAAGTTCCTGGCCCACAATGATTTGTATACGCGTTTTAGAAGGGGAATCAAGGTGCAGATACACTGGAATAGTGCCTGTAGAAGCTTTAAGAAGCACTTTAAGAGACTCAAAAATATTTTCCTTGGTACCTGCAAGGTCTATCCTGATACCTTTAACAAGTTTATACACCTCATCGAACGGAAAAAGGTCTTCGGCGATGATCTTCGGAGTGCTTTCCTTAATATCAAGCCTGCCGCGCAGCATAACCACCGTTCCTGAAAGAATATACCTGCTTACCTTTTGATATGTTGCGGGAAAAACAAGCACTTCTATAACGGCATCAAGGTCCTCCATCATCAAAATAGCCATTTTTTCCTGTTTTTTTCGAGTGATGGTATTCTTGACCTTAGTGATAAGCCCCACGATCTTGACCATTTCCTCATCTTTGAGAGTCGGCAAAGTGCT
>Ga0265297_10010130_pt1 | contig 11924 bp, 12 predicted proteins | sample Munlanlwell13791_FD_192502 | JGI IMG/M metagenome (GOLD analysis project Ga0265297, IMG submission 192502) | Leachate microbial communities from a municipal landfill in Southern Ontario, Canada - Leachate well 137-91 | ecosystem: Engineered > Solid waste > Landfill > Unclassified | place...
TCACCCACTCCGCTCAGCTTATCATCTTCGTATAACGGATGATGGTCGGGAATGCCATACACGGCCGTAGATGAAATATGAATAAACCTGTCGACCTGTTGACGATACGCTTCCTTTAACAACTTCGTGGTTCCTTCGACATCGGTAGAGTAAATATCGCTCTTTTTATAAAGCGGAAGAGCGGCGGCGGCATGGACGACCAGCTCAACCCCATTCATTGCCCTTGCAATATCCTTTTCGTTTCTAATATCTCCCTTGACTTCTTCTATCTTACTTCTCTCGGGATAATCAAAATCTGTTACGTCAAAACTTCTTATGTCATTTATCCCTTTTTTTAAAAAATGCCTGACAAGATTTATTCCTAAAAAACCCGAACCGCCGGTGATCAACACTTTCATATGGTATTTCTTTCCGATAATTATTTATAGGCCGAAATAAATAACCGAAATGCAGACGCTGATCCATAAAATAATGTTTATCCGCATCATTCTATCGGACAGCAAAATACGAGTAGGATCACCTTCTTTTCTGATCTTATGGATCAGATAAAGATAGCGAAATATTCCGTAATAAACAAATGGGATGCTATACATTAGATGGTTTGTGCCGAATTCTTTTACTGTCCTGGCATCTACCGTATAAAGCATATAAGCAATTACGATTGAAGCGGTAATCACCGATACCATCTGGTCAATAAAATAGAGATTATATCTCGTAAGCGCACGACGATGAGATACCGCTTCTTTTCCCAGCACACACAGCTCCTGCCGCCTTTTATTGAACCCTAAGAAAAGCGCTAATAATACCACCATAAAAATGATCCAATGCGATATCTGAACATTTGCAATAATGCTGCCTGCTATGATGCGCAACAAAAAAAAGACGCCTATACAAAAGACATCTATTATGACCTTATCTTTCAATATCTTCGAATATAAAATATTAAACACAATGTATGACGCCACAACTATTCCAAAATAAATGTCGAGTAAAAAAGAAGATGCTATAAAGACGCCTCCTAAGATGGCCGCGGCTATCCATGCCTCCCTCACCGTCAGCTTACCAGAGGCAATGGGTCTAAGACGTTTCGTAGGATGCAACTTGTCTTTTTCTATATCTATTATATCGTTTATGAGGTAGACGACACTCGCCGTAATTGAAAAGAGAAAAAATGCGATTATGACTCTTAGATTAACCGGATATATAAAAAGTTTTTTTCCGAAAACTAACGGCAGGAAAATAAAGAGGTTTTTTATCCACTGTTTTGGTCTCAACGCAAAAAATAGATATTTTATATTCTTCATTTGGGCTTAGCGGTCATTCCTATCTTTAGCAACTTTGTCTTCACATGACATAATATACTAGATCTTTTTCCATTTATCTTTCCGTCTTTAATCACACCGCAAATTTGCTTCGGATTATTAACGCTTTCAAGGCCGGCGCGATAAATCTATATAGGCGCTGCCGATCTTATCCTTGTAATGGACGTCGTCGATTCGCACGCAAGCCTTCCCTCAATATTTTTATAGACCTTATGGACATCAAATAGATTGATACGTAAATATTTTACACCCAAAATGAACATTTTTAAACAAAAAGATAGGATTCGTAGACAAGCTAAAAATTAAAAAGTAAATCCACTCTTTTCTTTTTAATGCCTTTTTCGATTCCGTCTGTTTTCCGAACAAAAAAATGGTGCCGAGGGGCAGAATCGGACTGCCCACGCCTGCGTTTTCAGCGCAGCGCTCTACCACTGAGCTACCTCGGCACTATAAATATCTAAAAAATTTCTGTACAATTAGTGAATAACTTAACATGAAATAATGGCTTAGTCAATATCATTTTAGGCGCGCTTTTAAGGCCGAATACGGCATAAAACGCTTTTTTCAGGCGGGATACCCTGTTCCTTTTAGATTTTCCACATAATGTTGAGCATTGAATGCAGCTGCCGCACCATCACCAACCGCCGTAGAGACTTGCCGCAGGACCTTGCTTCGCACATCTCCGCAGGCGAATATACCTTCACAGGACGTGCTCATCTCCAGATTTGATATGACGTACCCTTTCTCATCCATATCGACCAGACCCTTCACGACTTCCGAATTGGGCTTCATGCCTATAAAAATAAATACACCGGAGGTTTTCACCTCTTTAGGCTGGGCGGTATTAACGTCCTTTAATATTGCCGATTCACATCTATTCTGCCCTTTTATCTCGGTCAAAAGAGAATTAAAGATGACCTCTATTTTCGGATTCGATAACACCCTCTCCTGCAGAATCTTTGTTCCCCTAAATCTGTCCCTGCGATGAATGAGCGTTACCTTACCCGCGAATTTAGCTAGAAAAAGCGCGTCCTCCAATGCAGTATCACCGCCGCCCACCACGACGACGTCCTTCCCTCTGAATAGCGGCCCGTCACAAGTGGCGCAATATGACACGCCCTTTCCGAGCAGCTCTTTCTCTCCCGGGACGCCAAGAGAGTTCCAGCTGGCCCCGGTAGCTACTATAATAGAGTGGGACAATACCTCCGTGCCATCGTTTAACGTTATCTTGAATCTCGGCTCAGGCCCATTCTTTACAATAATGTTCTTGGCTTCTGCATTCAAAGTTTTTAAGCCAAAATGTTCGGCCTGCTTATACATCCACTCCGCGAGCTCCGGACCTTTTATACCTTCGGGGAATCCGGGATAATTTTCTATTGAATCGGTGAGCAGCACCTGACCGCCGCACGCGAATCTCTCCAGCAAGATGACATCCATGCGAGCGCGACACGCATAAAGCGCGGCTGTCAATCCGGCCGGCCCCCCGCCTATAATAGCAATCTCTTTAACACCATCCATTAAAGCTCCTAATATGTCAAAGCCTGCGATACTATGATCCTACCCAAGCTTTACATAATACTTGCCGTAAAAATAATCTGTGAGGTTCTGGCCCTTCCCCGTCAATTTATCCCGTTTCTTTTTTCTTTTTACACGCTGTTTAAGCTTTATCTGACCTTGCGATTTCTGACCCATCCTATTACCTCCTTGCGGTATTTGAAAATAATACTATCCCCAACATTAAAAACAGAATATTTCCTAAAGACACACCCCAAAAAGCGGAAACAGTCCCTTTGAGGGCAAGCGCTATCCCGCCTAAAAACAAACCCCAGTAAACTGCAAAAAGCAATAGGCTTATCCCGAAGCCTATCGACTTCTCGCTTCGATGAGCTTTTATCCCAAGAGGTATGCCTATAAGAATCAGCACAAACGACGCGGCAGACATATTGATCTTCTTATATATCTCAACATAAAGCGGCGCGGGATCTATCTTCTGAACAATAGATTTTTCTATCTCTTTATTTAATTCCTTTATCGTCATCTCCCGCGTCTTTTTCTGTATCGTCTCTTTCTTCATGATTGTGGAAAGGTCTATGGTCATATTATAGGTTTTAAAATTTAATTTATAAAACGTCTCGGGATCGGTCGGCGACGGTTCTTCGCTGGTACCGTTAAACAGTTTTAATTCTATCATATTCTTTTCCGGGAGCGTGTTTATCTCTCCGGATTCCGCAACTATCGTTCTTGTCGGCTTGCCTTCCTGAGGCTGGTATATCCTTATGTTCTTTAGTTTGTTACCGCGTATCTCATAAATAAATATTACATAATTCTCAAGTCCCCGTATAAAGGTGGCCTCTTCCAGGTATGCCGTCGGCTTACGCATACCGATCTCCTTAACTACCCGCCGTGAAGCAAAGGACGCGTTAGGCGACACCTGGTCATTCAAAAAAAACGAACCGAAACTGCAAACTATGCCCAGCATGATCAGTGGGAAGGATGCCCTGAACAAGCTTACACCGCTGGCCTTCATCGCGGTAAGTTCGCCATCGCTCGAAAACCTGCCGAACGTAAGTATAACGCCGGTAAGGACGGCGATCGGCAGAGTAAAGCTCAATAACCACGGTATTAGATAAAAGAATAATTTAAGAACGGACAGTATGTCCACGCCTTTATTTATAACGAGGTCCGCAAGTTTGATTATATTTCCTACAAGCAGGACAAATGTGAACACTATTATTGAAAGAAAAAACGCATGAAAAAATTCTTTGAGTATGTAGTTCCTTAATATGCGCATTTTTAATAGGCTATGTCTTTCAGGCGATAGAATAGGTCTTTCCAGAGATAATAAGTAAAATATTCCCACAATGGCGGGGATACCTTCCGTACTTCATAATCTATATAATCACCGTGCACCCTTATCACTAAATAATGCAAAAAGCCTCCGTCCGGGCCCGGGATCTCGGTAAGCATCCCGCCGCCGCCCGAGGTCAGGTATATGACGCCGCCGAACGATTGTTTTTTATACATATGTTCGTGCCCCGTAAAGACCATATCGACTTTATATTTTTCGCATAACTTCATAAATCTGTAAGACCATGGATTTAGTTCCGGCTTATACCACGACTGTTGATAAGAAGATATTGGAGATTTATGCATGATGATGAATCTGTTGATATAAATCTCGGATTTCTTCAATTCTCCCTCCAGCCAGGAGAACTGTTTTTCGCTTATATCCCCTTCGGTATTATCCAGAACTATGAAATATGAATTTCTGTCGATGAACGAAAATTCACTGGAACCGGCATACTTATCAAAAAACACCTTGTCCTTATCGTCATCATGATTCCCCTTGGCGCTCAGAACCGGATATTTAATAAGGGACCGTATCTTATTATACGTTTTATAATCCCACCTAGAACCTCTGCAGGTTATATCTCCGGAAATCGCGACAAAATCTATAGGTAATTTCTCAAAACGGCCTTCCCTGTTCATGCGGCGTATCAGTTTTAAGGTCGCGCTGTCATCAAATATGAGCCCGGCATGGTTGTCGCCTAATATAATGAATTGAAAGTCCTCGCCTTTATTATGGCTCAACTTCTCTGCAACGTCTCCGTTCGAAACTATATCCGCATCCGGGCTGATATATAGAAAAAGAACCGGCGTGATTGAAAATATCACGAGAAGCAATATGGATATGGCCAGGAGTTGTATTATTTTTTTTATCATCTTTGTTTCCAGACTATTTTTATTAACGACTGTGTGCTATTCTTCGCTTCGTTCAAATAACAGCTTCGCAAAGAGGGAGAGACACGCCTATCGTATTCTTTTCGGGCGGGCCTCGACCTATCCTAGCTATTCATCGAGGAGGAAAAAAGAAGAATTTATTCTTCTACTTTTTTCGACGAGATGAATAGCGTGCAATCGCTTTTGTTCCGCATTCATTAGAATGCGATTGCACAGCCATCTTGAACGAAGTTCAAGATGGCGGAGAGGGAGAGATTTGAACTCTCGGTACAGACTTTAATCCGTACAGCGGTTTAGCAAACCGCCGCCCTAGGCCACTAGGCGACCTCTCCGCTTACAACCTTTGATCTCTTTTTTTTAAAAAAATCTTTCATTAAAGACGAGCATTCTTCGGCAAGCACGCCCTTTGCGACCAATATCCTATGATTCAACCTTTTCTTATTTATATCCAGGACAGATCCGAAAGCGCCTGTTTTTGGATCAGATGAGCCAAAACACAATCTTTTTATCCTAGCCAGGATCAAAGCTCCGGCACACATAGGGCAAGGTTCGATTGTAGCATACATCGTCGCATTTATCAAACGCTCGTTGGCCAGATACGAAGATGCTTGAGTTATCGCTATCATCTCGGCATGCGCGGTCGGGTCTTTAAGAAGTTTTATCTGATTATGCGCCCGGGCTATTATCCTGCCATCATGCACAATTATCGCTCCAACCGGCACCTCGTCTATGACAAAAGCCTTATTCGCTTCTTTTAGGGCTTCTGACATATATATGTCATCGATCTTTGGCATGATCATTATCCGTTCGTCTATCTATCGTGTTTCAAAAAGGTTAAATGGCGCGCCCGGGCCGGATCGAACGGCCAACCTACTGGTTCGTAGCCAGTTACTCTATCCAATTGAGCTACGGGCGCTTTTAACCTTCTATTAGGCGGAAATGGCGGTTTCTTTATTTTACTATGCTACCCGCTTTAATATCCCTATCCGGGATTATCACAGATGTTCCATTTTCATCGGATGCCGCAAGCAGCATCCCCTGGCTTTCAACTCCACGCAAAATAGCCGGATCCAAGTTATCTATGACAATCACATTCTTACCTATCAAATCTTCTTTTTTATAAGAATTTTTTATGCCGGCAACTATCTGCTTTGTCTTATCCCCCATATCCACGATTATAACATAAAGTCTATCGGCATTTGGATGATCATTCACCTCTTTTATTTTAGCTATTTTGAACTCTAATTTTTTAAAATCTTCAAAAGTGGCCATTACCCCTCCTTAAATAAATTATTGAAATATAATAACATGAGCTATAATAATAGACAAGGCCAAATTATTGGTTAAAAATATTAAAATTTTACTCCAAACCCGTTTTTTTATGGTATAATTACTCTATAAAATATGAAAAAACAAAAAGTTACCAATTATATAGTATATTCGATCTCCTCATTAGGCTTAATTTTTAGCCTATACCTGCTCTTATTTGCCAGATCAGGTGTTATTCCGGAATACAAGGCTTTTCTGTTATTCGTATCGATCTCGATCGTGTGCTTTTTATGGCTTATCGGCAATTTCACGAACATTCTTCTATTATCGTTACGAAAGACTAGCGGCATGGAAAAGATATTGCTGGATATAAGGGACGGTACGAAGAAATTTTATGTGGAAAGACGAAAATCTCCCAGAATAATGCTGAAAGACCAATTCAGCGCTAAATTGATCACAAAAGATATCAGCGGTTTGTTTGTAAAGGTGATGGATATAAGCAGAGAGGGCGCGCGCTTACAAGTAATCAAAGAGCTCAAGCCGGGAGATACGATAGATCTTGATATGTACCTTCCGTTATTTCCGGATCCCGTCTACGTTAAAGCAAAAATAGTAAGAACTAATAAGGCAGAGTCTTTTTTAAACCAAGAAAAATATTCAACTTCTCATAACGCAGGGTTCGATGTTGGCGTGGAATATATAGATATGGGAAGACGTGACATAGATAAGATATCCGAAACTATCAGCCTCCTGCACAGCACCTCATCCCGGTTTCCTTCATAAAAATCCCAGAAAACAATTTTTACGTCTTCTTTTCTTTATAAGAATATTTGTAGTAATATTTGTATTTGTGGTAGTAATGAGCCGGCATCTGGAAGCCGGTCAATATGCATCCGAGGATCTTTGCCTGAGCATTCTTGAGAAGGGTAAATGTCTCTTCCGCCATCTCTTTTAAAGTAACATTAGACTTAACCACTATTATGACCCCGTCGCATTGAGATCCTATTATGCTGGAATCGGTAACATTGAGGGTTGGGGACGTATCAAATATTATATAGTCAAACGCCTTTCTGAGCTCTGTTATGATCTCGTGTATCCTGGAATGGCTTAAAAGTTCTGCCGGGCTGGAGACCATGGTACCCGAAGGAATAACATATAGATTGCCTATAGCAGGTTTCCGAAAAAATTCCTCTAGGTTGCATTTTCCCATTATTATATCGGAAAGCCCGGGTTTTCTTGACAGATTGAAAACCTTATGTATATCAGGCTTACGCAAATCACCGTCAATTAATAATATCTTTTTTTTGGTATCCAGAGATAATGTCACGGCCAGGTTAGATGAGGTTATTGTCTTGCCTTCCCCGCTCTGACTGCTCGTTATCGCTATAACCTTGACGGGACGCTCTGGAGATAGTGAATATAAATTTGTCCTAAGTACTCTATACTGCTCCGCAATATAACAGTCTCTATCAACATATGCAACGATACGGCTATCGACGCCGTCTTCGCTCTTAAGCCTCTTGGCTAGATAGGAAGGTGAATTAAGTTCGCCCAATATTTTTTTAATATTCTCTAACATTATTTATATATTGTCTATGTTATATAGGCCAAATACTTACTGCCCAAAATATGTCTTATGATTTTAATAAGTATACTATACAAGAAATAATATTGCAATATTGCCAATAAAATCCCCGGTGTCTCAATTGCCCTGTACAATAAAGATCACCCCATTGGCGCGATGGTTCAATGCCGTTCTTCCGGATGCTTATTTATAAGATCAACGGCTTCGATCAATTTTTCTTTATCTTTGGGGCTGATATTGTGAAACTCCACCCCTATATCAAAACAAGGCTTGCGGGTATCATCTATTCCGGAATCAACCCTAGCGACAAAACCAGCAACCTCTATGGGCTGAGCAAATATCGGCAGATATAAGCTTATAGAGATATTATCACCTACCGTGAATGTTTTAGCTGTTCGCAACAGAGCTCCTGTATAGCTAATATCGATAACCTTAACCAATTCCGCATCTTGATCATTTGGCAGTTTGGCCATCATAACACAATCTTTTCTATCGAATCGCCGCTTCTCTTTATGAAACTTCTGTGTGCCATCCCTTAGATCGATTAATAACTTTTCCAAATTATCATATTGTTCTAACACCTTCTTATTTAAGTGCGCATTTTCCATGAAATTCCATATTAAAAATCCTAAGATAAAAATAAAGCAGATGAAGATCCCTTTTAACGGAGCTATCTTGGGCTCGGATGACCCAAATAATGCGCATGTAGCTATGGCAAGAAACAATATTGCGGCCAATGAAATGATACCTGGCAGTTTGATATTTTTCATATACAAACTCCTTATTTTATCTAAAATTATATCATTATTTATTAATATAGAGTATAAAATAATACGTTTTTTTATTTTTTATTTATCCATCAGTTAGTGGTAAAAAAAGTTTGTATTTTTAGGTTTTACTCCTCCGTCTTGACAATCCAATTATCTATGATATATTTATATTCTAAGATATAACTATAAAATGGTTAATAATATGAATAACTATCATATAAAAAATAGAGCTCTAAAAGCTGCCCACGGCTTTCTCGTGGCCTGTCTGATCTTTGCACTGATCGGATCCTATCCGCTAGAATCAGACGGAGCGCAATTCTACGACTCCTCCATGTCTGCGGTTTCATCCGGGAATAACCTTTCGACGGGTTCTAGAACCGGTGATTCTGCAAGTTCCGGGTCCATGGGCAGCGGGCCCACTATAGTATCACCTTCCGGATTAACTAGCAGGGAACAAAGCGCTTTAAGCCGTCAATACCAATTTGAAGTCCGCAATAAAGGCGTGATGCTCGCACCTATCGTTTCAGGTTCTTCCGGACCATCCGGCGATATTCAATCCGGCGACTACAGCAACCTGGAAGAGAGATTATATCATTATTTCGGTGCAGCTATAAGCCTATACAAAGAAGGCAGGATGGAGGAATCATCTGAGATCCTTCAGTATATTTTGGATAATGACCCGGAAAACGATTATATAAAATCATATCTCGAGAGAATACGAAAAGAGATAAAGGCTCAAAATTTAAAACAGGCTGTAAGTGACAGGCGTAAAGCCGCCTTTTTTAAAAGAAACACTATAAATGAACTTGTAGAAGACGGAATAAATTATTACCAAAACAAAGAATACGACAGAGCCTTGTTAAAATTTGCAGATGCCGTAACGATGGATCCCAGGAATGTTAAGGCAAAAGAGTACATGGAAAAATTGAAGACATATTATTTAAAAGAGTTGCGTGTTGAAAATATCGTAAAAAATTGGGAGGCTAGGAAAGAGCGGGAAAATAATGAAACAGTACCGGAGGATCTTGGAAAACCTGTTATAGATACAAAGATTTTAAAGGCAGCTGAAGCGATATTAACCGAAAAGAACGGGCACCCAAGCATCGAATCATCCGGTAAAGATATAGATGACGAGAAGATGAAAAAGATCATACTCGCCAAAAGGGCTGAAAGCTTATTAGAACAAGCAGAGCTTGAAGTCAGAGTTGCGGAGATAATAAATGTTAAAAAATATGAAGATAAAAAATCCGTAGAGTTCACTCTGGGTCCGGGCGATGTAATACAGATCAGCGTTCGAGATCATCCCGAATTAAGCGGCCTTGTCCCCTTGAGATTAAAGGGCGAGATAGTGCTGCCCCTCGTAAATGATATAGTGATAGGAACGGGCTTAACCGTGGATGAACTATCAGAACAGATAACAACTGTATTAAAACGTTATGTTCAAGAGCCTTATGTAAACATCTCTATCGTTGAATATAGAAGCAAAGTGTTTTATATAATTGACGAGGTGAGCTGCACCGCCTATCCAATTACAAGGGCTAATCTTACATTGCGCGACGCCCTATTTATTGCCGACTGGGGAAATAATAGGGCCTTGGGCAGGGTTATAGTAATAAAGCCGTCCAAGATACATCCGATCATAAAGAAGGTCGATGCCTTTGATCTTATATACCGCGGCAACCTTGAGAGCAACATAAGAATAGAGAATGGCGATGTGATCTATGTGCCTATGACTATGGCGGCCAAGGTGACGAAGACGATCTCAGATACTTTAGGACCGTTCAGAGCCATAAGGGCCGCGAGAGATGAATATCTTAATTTGAAGTGGAATGAACAAGACTGGAAGAGTATGAGCAGAATGCCGTCAATTTACGATAACGAAGCTGAGGACGCAAAGAATCTTTCAGCTTATGGGAATTTTATTGACTCGATAGTAAATAGATAAACGTATCACCCGTTAATCGATACGATATCCCCTTCCGCTATATCAGAAAACGTATGTTTCTGTCTTATCTCTCCGACAAAAACCGCTGACAACTTGTAGCGTGTACTTATAATCTCTCCGGATGCGATCTCATCGCTGCCTTTGCTAATAACACACTTCTGCCCGTCTTTTACGCCATCTTGACGGCCGATATCAACTACTACAAGGTTGTTTACAGTGTCTATAGATACTATCTTTCCGGATAGATTTTTAATATCGAACGATCCATCATTTTCTTTGTCATATTTTTTATCTTTTTCCGCTACAACTATCGGTTCAAGCCTTACAGATTTGCCGGAATTTATCAATTCGACTTTTGACAGTGCATCCTTAACAACTTCCTTGATATTGCTGTTGCCCTCTTTTGCAAGGGTTGCCTTCAAGAAATTCACGAGAGACATCTTTTTGATGTCATCCGAGCGAGAGCGCAAAAACAGATTTTCTTTCTTAAGTATCTTTATCTTTTCACCGTATAGCTGACCGTATCGGCTTTCCAGGTTCTTGGCTTCCTCGCCGAGCGTTATCAGTCTGGCTTCCAGGGTCTTTTTTTCGGTCTCCAAATTTGTCGCTATTCCGGTTTTTTGCGCTATATCCTCTTCCAGGGAATCCACCTTATCTTGCAGATCCATATTCTCTTTTATCAAATCAGCTTTTTCGTTGTTAAACTTAGACTCCACGGTTTTGAAGTAACGAAAAGCACTCACAGCAAATATTATGCTGAATATGCATATCGATATCAGAATCGCTCCAAAAATAGTTTTTTTAGTGCTGGTATAATCCATAATATCAATGCCTATACTGTTCTTCGGACCTTATATATCTATCCGAATCTCCATCTCCATGACGCCCAATGTACTGCGTCTTCCCCTGATAGTACGCGCCCTCTATATCGGCTTGCGTACCTGCGCCTTTAGCACCCTCTTTGTCAAGAGATGTAGAATCAAGATTTAAAATACCCCTCCCGGCAACATACTTTACTCTCTGAATGCCCGCCATAGCCAAATCATAAGATCTGATTTGAAATATGACAAAAGGATGCGGGTCATAAAATATTCTTCCGGTAAAATCACCCGCTCCTTTTCCCTTAAAAATAATCTTATCCTCGGAGACCGTCACCTCTTCCATCGCAAGAGGCAGCCTTTCATCTTTAAGTATATTAAGACATCTTAATGTAACAAGGTTTAGTTTGTCAACAGGAAACGGTATCCCGTTTAACGATATATTCTTAAAAACCAACTGCGGCAATCCGCTCT
>Ga0265297_10010131_pt1 | contig 11922 bp, 14 predicted proteins | sample Munlanlwell13791_FD_192502 | JGI IMG/M metagenome (GOLD analysis project Ga0265297, IMG submission 192502) | Leachate microbial communities from a municipal landfill in Southern Ontario, Canada - Leachate well 137-91 | ecosystem: Engineered > Solid waste > Landfill > Unclassified | place...
TGTTGGAGCCGAAGAAGTTGAAATTGAACTTGACGGCACAATGGGATATTTAACCACCTAAGGAGGTGAGGATATTATGGGATACAAAGGAACTATCGTAAAAGATTGGTCCAAAGTGGAGAAACTCGGAAGTATATACAACAGTAATACCCGTAACCTCCTCTTGGGTGCGGTACAAGCGTTTATGCTTGAGCCGGTGCGGTATGAACATGCTTTTCGTGCAGCTTCCAACGTGTTTGCCCAGACGGGAGACAGGTCTAAGGCAATGCAGGCGTTCGCAACTTCTGGGGACTTCCCTGACAGCGTGTTGGAGGTAATGCAGCGGTATCAGCAGACCACGTACTTCGACACGGGGTATGAGCGTGTATTCAACATGATGGACTTCCGTGGGGTTCCCCGGAATGGTTTCCAGATTCTTGATGTCACGGATGGTCTGACGTTCCAGAAAGTGCCTGAGGGAGATAAGGTTAAAATCAACAAGTTCTCTGGTGCAAAAACAGAAGTTACCTTTGATATGTACGGAGGTGGTCTGGGATGGCACAGGAGACTGTTTGACGATAAAGAGTATTGGACGTTGGAGAACAATGCCATAGCGTTCCGTAACAAAGCCATGTCGAGCAAGGCACAGGATTTCTATGACCTGATTGATGCCGTTCCCGCGACACATGATCTGGCGTGGCAAGCGGTTACACCATCGGGTGTGTCAACGGCCAGTGAGAACTACAACGCCATCAGGGATATTAACACGATAAACAAGGCGTGTGAGGATATTCTGATTCATGTTAAGGACTTGGGATTTGGTGTAACACCCGCTTCCCAGTTCGTTATCCTCGCCCCTGTACAGCTTCGTGGACGTATTGCTCAAGCGTTAGGCATGGTGCATCAGCCATTTGCTGGGTCAGTACCACTATTGACTTACGGCATTGAAGTTGTATATTCCCTGATGCTTTCCAGTTCCAGCAAATACTACGTGATCCTGCCCAAACAGAAGATCATGGGCGCGACACGTATGGACCTGACAATATTCTCCAAGTTTGACCCGGAATCCTACTCTGACATAGCTGTTGGGTGGCAGAGGTACGGTGGGGCTATTGGAGAGATCAAGCAGCTTGTGAGATGTTCCACGTCTTAATGTAGTAGCTTTTCCCTAAACAGGGGCGTTTGTACCCTCTTGCCTCTGTTTTTCCCCGTAGGTGGGGATGAACCAGCCCGCGTCCCCACCTACACTTATATAGAAAAGGAGATATAGACAATGTTGACAATGCACGACCTACGGAAAAGTCGTGATGAGTTACCCAAAGAAGTGGAATCCCCGCAACCAATCCTCACAATGAAAGATGTCCCCAAGAGAGCAACAGAACAGCAGAAGTTGGTAGAGAAGCAACTGGCAGAGCAAGAACGGGCGAGGTTATACAGAACCAGCACAGCACGTCCTCCTGAGTCGATACGGAATAAACCCTTGCCATATCACTATGTCATGCGTGATGGGGCGTGGAAGGGGCATAGGGCGTTTGTGGTGGGGGGCGGGGCATCCTTGAGAGATTTTGATTGGGATATGTTGAAGGGGGAATTGGTAATTGCAATAAACAGGGCGGTAGAGAAGTGTGGGTCGTGTGTGATGTTTAGTATGGACCTGAGGCTGTGGACGTTTTATGAGAGAGGGGATTTAGGGGAGGAAGCGACAGAGAAGTTTAAGGAGTTCAAAGGGGATAGGGTGTGGTCAGTTACGCCTAACTTTATACTGCCGGAGGAAGCATACTATATTCCCAGACCTGTGGGGCAGATACGGTATGGCATGGGGTCGCTTAGGGAGATGGAAACGGCAAATAACAGTGGGTATGGGGCTATGCAGATGGCTGTTGCATTGGGAGCGTCCCCGGTGTATCTGTTGGGGTATGACATGACGGGGGATGGTAAAGGTGGGCAGAAGTGGTGGCATGAGGGGTATCCGTCAGGGCAGAGTGAGAATGTGTATAAGAGCATGGTGGACCATTTCAATGCCTATGCCAAGTCGATTAAGGGGACGGGGATAGATATTGTGAACCTGAGCAAGAATAGCAACCTGAGGTGTTTCCGTAAACAGGACCCGCTGGAGGTGTTGGGGAAGAAAGTGAAGAGGCCGATTGTGGTCAGCTTCTACACGGAGAATACACACTACGAGGATGAGGCGAATAGGCTCAGGGCGAGTCTGCACAGGTTTGGATTGGAATATGATGTACAGCCACGGCCTAATATGGGCGGGTGGAAGAAGAACAATGACTATAAGCCGAAGTTTATCCTGGAGATGATGGAGAAGCATCCTGGCCGGGATATTGTGTGGCTGGATAGTGATGCGGTGGTGATGGCGTACCCGGAGTTGTGGGATGACACGGATATAGGCGTGGGGGTGCATACAGTGGATTGGGCATTGTATAGGGATCACCATACCAAACTGGAAACCCTCGCAGGTACGGTATACGTGGGGGCAAAGAGTAAGGGGTTTGTCAAGAAGTGGATTGAATTGATGAATAAGAATCCCAAGCTACAGGACAATCATGCGTTGCAGAAGTTGGTGGAGACGGTAAAGGTCACACAACTCCCCGCGTCATACTGCCAGATATTTGACACTATGGCAGCGGCAGGGGAGCCTGTTGTGGAACATACGCAGGCGAGTAGAAGGTTGAAGAAGGAGGTAGGGGCGTGAAGCTGGATGTGGTGATACCCACGCGGAAGCGGTTGGATAAGTTAGCGGTGTGCCTTAACTCTATACAGTATGCACTACAGTTGGATAATGTTAAGTGTTACGTGTATTTCAGTTCGGACACAGAGGTTATGCAGTTTTCATGGAAATACCCTTTGTTGCACAAGTTGGTGAAGGCAACTGCATTCCCGGACTACACGGCCCCAAAGCTCTGGAACTACCATCTGAATAATATGGAAGCAGATGGGATGATGTATCTTAATGATGATGTTGAGATGTTGGACGAGGGGTTGGTTGTGGGGAAGAACCAGTTTGTGTTGACATTCCCAGACTACGATGGCGTGTTGGGATTTACACAAGCGAATCTTAAGGGTAAGTTTGATACTGCCCCTGCTGCATTCGGGATTGTGGGGAGCAAGTTTGCAGACAGGTTTCCCAATCGTCAGGCGTTCTGCCCGGACTATAAGCATTTGTGGATAGATAGGGAATTGGAATATGCAGCAAAGCATCACGGGAAGTTCCATTTTAGTAACCAAGTGAAGCTGAATCACTTTCACCCCTGCCTGGATAAGAAGTACGAGGATGATACCCACTATCATATTCGACAACATAAGACGCGGGATAAGAAAACGTGGGAGGAACGCAAGGCACGGGGCTGGACATGGGGAATAGACTTTAATCTGCTGGGGGAAAATTGGGAATGTCTAAGATAACCATGTTGTGTCCAACGCGGGGAAGGGGACATACACTGCCATTACTTTGTGAGAACCTCCTAGATATGTGCTGGACTACCAGTAACTTCGAGATATTGTTCATGTGGGATACAGACGACCTTTCCACACAGGATTGGCTCTGGAAGTGCAGAAGCGACTACCCCACGCTGGATATAAGGCTGTTGGGCAGACCACATAGTGATAACCTCAGTGAGGACTACTTTAACTGGGCGTTGCATACGGGAAGGCCAAGAGGGGATGTGTTCTGGGCTATTGGGGATGATGTGAGGATGCACACGGAGCATTGGGATAGCTTGGTGTTATTGGAGTTGGAGGACTGGTACAGGGACAAGCCTGACAGGATCGGGTTGTGCTTTGCCAGGGACCTGCATGAGACGGATAAGGGGCAGATAGGGTATAGGTGGGGGTGCTTCCCGATACTCACTAAGGAAACGTATGAGTGTTTGGGGTGGTTCTTCCCGAAGGAGTTTGTAACGTGGGAAGCGGATGTGATTATGGCGAAGATATTCCATGACCCACGGGTGGACAGACTGCACATGGTGGATGATGTGGTGATTGACCAGATAAGTTACCACGCCTATGGGGATGTGCCACGGGATGAGGTAGCGTTGAGTATGAAGTATAGGCATAATAATCTTATGTACTCACAGATGCGGAGTTGGTATAAACAGAACCAGATGGATAAGGATATAATCAGGTTAGCCAAGGGGATCAGGAATGGAATGGAAAAAGCAGAATCAGTATAATAGTTTTAATAGTTGGAAGGGGTTGCTGTATGCCCCGCAGTATGCCAAGATAGCAGATGGGGAGATACCCGTGCCCATAGAGGCGAGTATTGACCCGGTACATGCCTGTAACCTCAGTTGTGCCCACTGCAATGCAGCAAGGTACATTGGCGGGGATGGAGATGCTGGGGTTGAGATGATGACAGATAAGCACCTAACTGACCTTGTTGACTTCTTGGCTGAGTGGGGGGTAAAGGCAGTGTGTTATGGTGGCGGGGGCGAACCCACGCTGCACTTGGGGCTATCCAGTGCCATAAAACATACTGTGGATATGGGTATGGAAGTGGGGATTGCTACGAACGGGGTGTTGTTGGGACGACCTGACCTTCTGGACGCTATGAGTGAGTGTTGCAGATGGGTTGGGGTGAGTGTGGATTCTGCCAAGCCAGATACGTACAAGGAGCTTAAGGGGCAGGGGTTCTTCCAGAGGGTGATTACGAGTATAGGGCAGTTGGTAAAGGCAAGCGATGGGAAGCAGTGCGAGGTGTGCTACAAGTTCCTGATAAGCAGTGTGAACCAAAGGGAGATATTCGAGGCGTGTAAGATTGCGAAGGATTTGGGTGTGAGGGATTTCCACGCCAGACCAGCAGACCCACATCATCAGGGTGCAGGAGAGGGCGCGGGAGAGCTTATGATGCTGGATGTGGATAGGGTCATGGAAGAGTTCCACCGTTGCCATCAGATAGAAACAGATGCGTTTAGGGTGTTTACTGTGGTGCATAAGTTTGATGAGAACCTGACCCCGGTAAAGAACTTCAAGCAGTGCTACGGTGCACCCCTGGCAATTCAGATTTGTGCGGATGGGAAAGTGTATTTCTGCGTGGATCAGAGGAAGAGGAAGGAGTTTGTGCTGGGGAAGCATGTGCCTGACCCGAAGCAGATATTGGAGTTCTGGGGAGGAGAGGAGCATAAGAATCTGGTGTATGGAGATACGCCTTACTTTTGTAAAACCAGATGTACGTTCGGTGTTTATGCGGAGCAGTGTGAGAAGTTGTTTGTAAGAGGGGATGACCCGATGTGCTGGAAGTTCACATGATAGACATCACCACAATAAAACAACGTCAAAGTCTACCACTGGAAGCTAAAATAAGGTTAAGCCAACTTAGAATCCAAGACTGGTACAAACAAAACAATAGCTTAGTATATATTTCTTTCTCTGGTGGAAAAGACAGCACAGCCTTACTCCATATAGTACGTGAAGTATACCCGGACGTACCGGCTGTATTTTTAGACACAGGATTGGAGTATCCAGAAATAAGAGAGTTTGTTAAAACAATACCTAATGTAATATGGTTACGCCCAGCAAAAACATTCAGAGAAGTAATAGTAGAGTATGGTTATCCTGTCATAAGTAAGGAACAAGCATGTTTTATTGATGAAATTAGAAACTCCAAATCAGACCGTGTAGTGAAACTTCGCTTATATGGTAATGCAAAAGGCCAGTTTAAATTAAGTAAAAAATGGCAATTTATGTTAAATGCTCCTTTTAAAATATCAAGAAAATGCTGTAACATACTTAAAAAAGATGTGGCAAAGCTGTATGAGAAAGAATCAGGTAGATTACCGTTTGTGGGTAACATGATTGAAGATTCTATGCAAAGACTCAATACATATCAGCACCAAGGGTGTAATGGAAAAAGGGTAAGTACACCCATTGCATTCTGGTTGGAAGAGGATATATGGGAGTACCTGAAAATAAGAAATATACCTTACTGTAGTATTTATGACATGGGGTATAAAAGGACCGGTTGTATGTTCTGCATGTTTGGAATACATAAGGAAAAATATCCAAACAAGTTTGATTTAATGGAATACACACACCCAAAACTGTATGACTACTGTATGAATACTTTGGGGTTGCGTTCCGTTATAGCTTTTATGAAAGGTGGCGGGGTATGAACCGTGATGCAGGAGACATCATAGACCGTTACAGTATTGCAATACTCAAGGCAGAACGCATAGGTACGGACGAGGCTAAGGAAGAACGTCAAGCCTTCAACAAAGGGTTTCTTGACCTTACGCTGCGTATACCCCAACGGCACACCTTCTGGCAGAAGCTACTTGATATTGCCGTAGCCACAAACTCATGCATCTGGGAACTGGAAAGTGATCTTAGACGGGAAATGTTGGACAATGATCTGGAAGAAACAGGACGTAGAGCGATAATGATTCGCAGGATAAACAACATTCGGGTGCAGTTGAAGAATTACATTAACTTTACTGTGGGGGAGGGTGTGCAGGATGTCAAACGAGATCACATCTCGGAGAACGGTAGAAGAGATGGAGGAGATAATAAAGAGGGTGAAGTTGTCTACAGCGGAGCTTATATGCAGGACAGGAGTGGGGCATCTGGCGAGTTGCTTGAGTGTGGCAGAGATACTGGGGACGTTGTACATGGGTATGGTGAAGGGGAACGACAGGGTAGTGATGAGCAAGGGTCATGTATCGGCAATCCTGTATATGTATCTGGTAGAGATAGGGATAATCCAGAAGGAACTGCTCTGTGAGTATCCCAATGGGATATTGTGTAGCCATGTGCATAATGGGGTTCCGGGGGTAACGGTTACTACAGGGAGCTTGGGGCATGGATTGGGCACTGCTGTTGGTATGGCAGAGGCATTACGGTTATCGGGTAGGAGCGATACAGTGTATTGTGTTATGGGGGATGGTGAGTGCCAGGAGGGGAGTGTTTGGGAGGCTGCAAGGTTGGCAGTGGCAAGCGGGTTGGATAATCTGGTAGTGGTGGTGGACCGGAATGGCATAGGGGCGACTGGGTTTGTGAATGGCATGGACTGGGTGAATCACTGGAATAGTCTGGGATGGGAAGTAAGGATGGTAAACGGGCATAGCGTGGATAAGTTGATGCACGGGTTCTGGGGAATAGAGACGAAGCAGACAGGACGACCACTGGTGATTGTGGCTAACACGGTGAAGGGGCACGGTGTGGCGTTTATGGAGAACCAACCCATATGGCATTCCAGAGTACCGGAAAAGGGGGAAGTGGAAAAGGTTATGGAGGCGTTGGCATGACACCACGGGACACCTTCTGGGAGCAGATTGAGATACGCATGGAGAACGACAGCAGGATTATTGTGCTGGCGGGGGATATGGGAGCACCCAAGCTGGATAATATCCGTAGACGGTTCCCACATAGGTTTAGGAACTGCGGGTGCAGTGAGCAGGCGATGGTGGATATGGCAGTGGGGTGGGCGTTGGAAGAGTATTGGCCAATATGTTATGGGATAGCCCCGTTTGTCACGTCAAGGTGCTACGAACAGATCAAGATGGCTGCGGTGATGGGGGCTAATGTGACCATCGTGGGCGTAGGCGCGGGATTGGGATATGCCGATGCGGGACCCACACATCACGCAGTGGATGACTACAATATCATGCGGATCATACCGGGGATGACTGTGTTTACACCTACCAGTCAGAGTATGACGTTGTTCTGTGCCAGACAGGTTGGGAATGGGCTTACGTATATCAGGTTGGACAGGGAGTACCTCCCGGAGATACACCATGACAGAGCGTTGTATGCGGGTATGGACATAACCAAGAAGTTTGATACAGGGGTGTGGGTGCATCATCCTGGGAAGCGGTATATCATAGCCCACGGGTATATGGTGCATAGGGCTTTACAAGTGGCAGAGAAATTGGATTGGGGAGTAATAGAGCTATTCCGTACCCCGTGGGAAGATAAAGCACTTTGGGATGTGTGGGAGGCAAACCCGTGTATACTTGAAGAAGGGTATTTTGCTGGGGGATTGCGTTCTGCAATACTGGAAAGGTATGGAACTATTGGAGGGGTACGGGGAGTGGGTATACACGATGTAACAGGCTGGGGCACACGTCAGGATATGCACATGAAACTACAACTTGGAGAGGAGGACCTTATCTCATGGCTGTCAGGGTTGGATTGATCCGTCCGGGGAACAGAGGAAATGGGTATCAGGGGTTGGCGAGAATCAAGGCAATAGAACCTCCACATTGGCTTATGGTGAGGGCTAGGCAGTTACAGGAAGAGAACCACTACGAGACACAGATTGTGGACATGGCACTACATGGGTTGGGGGATATACCCGATTGTGATGAGTATGAGATATGGCCAACAGGAACCCATCCCAGCGCACAGATACAGGAGAGGGAGAGCGTGGGGGATTTACTGTGTGCATTGGGGAATTGTAAAGTAACCGTGATGGACAGGTTTGTAAAGGGTATGGAGAAATATTCACCCCTGTGGAAGGATGTAGACCCGTACAATTACCGTGCGCACAACTGGCACACATGGGGACAGACGGGGGCATCACCGTATGGGACACTGCATACCTCTGTGAGTTGCCCATATAACTGCTCATTTTGTGGCATACATGATTACTATGGGAGAGGGTATTGGGAACGGCCAGTGGCAGATGTGTTGTGGGATTTGTTGTTCCTGTATGATATTGGGGTGAGGAATATCAAGGTTATGGATGAGTTGTTTGCCACAAAGGAAGAACGGATTAAGGCTATCTGTGATGGGATCAAGGAAGTAGGGATAGACAACTTGAATATGTGGATGTATGAGAGGGTGGATGTACTGTCTAAGGTCAAGTCTTTTGCCCCTATGAAGGAGGCTGGGATAACGTGGGTGGCGTTGGGGATAGAATCGGGGAATGAGGAGATACGGAAACAGAATAATAAGGTATTTACGAATCAGGATGTTGTAACATTGGTGAAACGTCTGCACGATGACGGGATAAATGTAGTGGGGAACTTTATCTACGGGTTCCCGCAGGATAACAAGGACACGGTGCGGGAAACCTTTGTGTTGGCGTGTGATTCCGAGTGTGATTATGCTAATTTCTACTGCATGGTGGCATACCCGGACACGAAGCTGGACAAGTTGGCAAAGGATAAGGGGTGGTATACACCATTGACCTCACAGGAATATGCACAATATAGTGATGTGTTTCACCCGCTGCAAACGGATCACCTTACCAGTTCCCAAGTGCTTGCCGTGAGGGATTGGGCGTTCCACGCCTATCACAATACGGGTATGTACAGGGAACGGATTATGAAGAAGTTTGGGGAAAGTGCAGTGGCAGATGTAGAACGCATGTGTGATATACCATTGCAGAGGGTGTTACTGGATGGGACATGGCAGGACTATTATAAGAAAAGGGGTACACGTGGAGCCTAATTTTGATTACTACGGTTTGGGTACTCAGTTTGGACCAAACCCGGCACTGGCACTTAGGATGGTGTGTAACATGCTGCCAGATAACCCCCTGATTTGTGAGATAGGGTCATGGGTGGGGACATCATCGTGTATCATGGCGGGGGAGGTAGGCAAGCGTGAAGGGCAGATATATTGTGTGGATAAGTTCGATGCACAAGGAGAAACCAATCCATATCTGTGGAACGCTATGAAGGTGGCAGCAGATGGGGATACGGTACTGGACAGATTTCTGTTTAACCGTAACGCACTGGGGTATCAGAACATCATACACCCCCTTGCAATGACATCGGAGAAGGCAGCAAGGGTGATGGCAGACCACATCTTCGACTTCGTGTTTATAGATGGGGATCATCAATATAGTTATGCAAGCAGGGATATTGATATGTGGTTGCCAAAGGTAAAGCCAGGGGGTATCATCGGAGGGCATGATTTTGAGTGCAGGTTGGGTGCTATTCCACGATCCTTCTTAGAGCAGGATAACCACGACCACGTGAATAAACGCACGGGAGAGGTGGATTGTGTAGAAGCGGATTATGTTCGGGGTATACGCTTCTCGTTTCACCCTGGCGTGATACAGGCTGTGGAGGAGAGGTTTATGGACAAGGTGAATCACCTTAATACCGTGTGGTGGGTGAGGGTAGATGGATAGGTTGATTAATGTGATAGGGGATCGCCCTGTGGGGGTGTTGCTTCATGGGGCTTCCGTGAAGGAGATGGAAAGGGGTATATATGAGGTGGGGAAAGGTGATGTGTGCTGGGTGAGCCTCAACAGCTTCAGTATGGTGGAAACAAATATACTACAGAAGATCGGGGATAACCTGTCTGTGGTGGCGTTGTATGCGGAAGCAGAGATACCCAGACAGTATGATAATATTGTAAAGTTTCTGCAACGCAAACAGAATAACCTCTTTATAACGTCAACCAGTATATTGGAAAAGATACCCTACTATGAAGCGTTTATACGGGAGTTTCGCTGCAAGGTGTATTTGTCAGGTGGATTGCCAATACCGTGGAGTGCCCAGCGTAAAGCCAATTCCGTAGCGTTGTTGTTGAGTGAGATCATATCGTCCGGGGCGAAGGAGATAAACATATTTGGCATGGATGGGATTAAGGTGGGTCCTACTGCTATACAGGAGAAGGAGTCTTATTATCGACATGACACGTTGTTTACCCGTGGGAGATTTACCAGCATAGGCAAGGACACCACGGACTTCAATAAGGCATTCCCAAAAATATTGGATTATCTGAGACAGCAGGGATATACCCCCACCATCACCAATTACAATCCCAAAAGCTATATCAAGGTGTTTCCCAGAAAGGCGTGGGTAGCCCCGTGACAATTTTGTACTTGACAAGCATGGAACACAACAATATATTGTGTTTGGTTCTTAACAAACCACAACCCATAGGGGGATAGACGTGGCAACGATTACTGTGGGTACAAATAGTTGGATAACCCTCGCTGATGCGGAGACATTCTTCGGATCACGATTTGCCTCAAGTGAATACTGGTGTTCTGGCGTGGACAAGACTGGGGCACTGATTACCGCTTACCATTGGCTTGCAAATAACCCGAACTTTACATTTCCCACGACAGCTACACAGGCTATGAAGGATGCCCAATGTGAGATGGCGTTGTTTCTGCTTCAGCACCAGCCAGACATAGACTTGCGTATGGGGTTACAGGCGCAGGGGGTCATAGAGGCGGGGATTGTGAAAGAGAAGTATGCGCGGAAGAGTGGGTTGCCAATTCCCCCGGTGGTCATGGCGTTGCTTGACAGTCTGCGGGGGGATAGCCCGATTAAGATGGTGAATGTGGAACGGGATGAGAACTATGGGATGGATTACAACGCCTATGGGAACTTAGATACCGAGGATTAAGATGCTGAAAGCCTACCTGACAGATACCGTTACGTTGAAGCAGTATAAGGGTAAGGATCAGTGGGGAGAGCACAGTGCTTCTACTGACCTGAGCATACGGGCGTTTGTAGACCAGGTGCAGCGGGTGGTGACAAATCAGGCTGGGCTGTTGGTGACAAGTTCGGGCAAGGTTCTTATAGAGCCGAGAACGATTATATTTACAGGGTTTTCCACACGGGCAGCCAATACCATAAGCTATCAGGATGTACTCACCATCGGGGGTGTGGATTACCCCATACTTAAGATAGCCACGATGAGGGATTTCCGGGTAAGGCATTTGGAGGTGTACATTGCCTAAGCAACTGACGATGACACTGGATACAAGGGATTTTGACAGGAAGATGGGGGTGTTGATGTCAGCAGTGATCCCCGCTAAGATGCGTAAGGGATTGGCTAAGGCTGGGTCAGCACTTATGGAGGACACCATCATGGACCTGCCATCTACCCCGCTGCTCACGTCTGCCCTGAGGGGTTCCGGTGCTGTGTTTGTGAATATGAAGAAGGTAGATAACAGTTCCCGGCATAAATTCGAGGGGGCAGCGGATTTCCAGCCACTCACTGCCGAGGCAGAGAACAAGGGTATGG
>Ga0265297_10010132_pt1 | contig 11920 bp, 9 predicted proteins | sample Munlanlwell13791_FD_192502 | JGI IMG/M metagenome (GOLD analysis project Ga0265297, IMG submission 192502) | Leachate microbial communities from a municipal landfill in Southern Ontario, Canada - Leachate well 137-91 | ecosystem: Engineered > Solid waste > Landfill > Unclassified | place...
AAGGCTGGGACATAGGGTGGGAAGATTGGATAGGACAATTCAAGGAAAATGTTTTTGACTTTACAACACCTTATCCTGATTTTGATGTAAAGGGATTAAGAGAATATGCAAAAGGGAAAGGAGTCCAGCTTGTTATGCACCACGAAACGTCTGGTTCCGCATCAAACTACGAGAGATATCTTGACAGAGCATATCAATTCATGAAAGACAATAACTACAGCGTTGTAAAGAGCGGATATGTAGGACCTATCATTCCTAGAGGTGAACACCACTATGGTCAGACGATGGTAAATCACTATTTGCACTGTATTCGCAGAGCAACCGATTATCAGATTATGATTGATGCACATGAACCAGTACGTCCTACAGGAATGCACCGCACATACCCTAATTTTCTTGCAGCCGAATCTGGAAGAGGAACTGAATTTGAAACATTCTTCGAACAAGGTAATGCTCCTGAACATACTACTATCATGCCTTTTACAAGATTAATGGGAGGTCCTATGGATTACACTCCCGGGATTTTTGAACAAAAAATGTCCAAATACGGAGACGGTACCTCAAAAGCAAGAATTCACACGACTCTTGCAAAACAACTTGCTCTGTATGTAGTCATATATTCACCTCTTCAAATGGTTGCCGACCTTCCTCAAAATTATGAAAGATTTCCGGATGCATTCCAGTTTATAAAAGATGTAGCAGTTGATTGGGATTATACAAAAGTACTGGAAGCCGAACCTGGTGATTACATCACAACTGCAAGAAAATCAAAAGGTGAAGACAAATGGTTTATCGGTGGTATTACTGATGAAAATCCAAGAGTTTCCATTATTGATTTCTCAAAAATTCCTATCTCACAGGATCACGAATATACAGCCACAATATATGCTGACGGCGAAGATGCCCATTGGGACAATAATCCGCAAAGCTATAAAATTACTACTCAATCTATTAACTCAAATACTAAACTTAAAATCAAACTTGCGGCAGGAGGTGGTTTTGCTATCTCTATTGAGTAAGACCGGAAGCAAGATTTAATGATGTCGAGTATCCCTGACTTATATAAAAAATATGTCCCTCTTTATCCCCAAGGATAATCAGTGGCATGTTTTCTTTTTTAAGTTCAAGATTATTAATGATATGTTGAATCATGCCTGCAGGTGCTATCGTAACGATAACTTTGTCAGGGGCTTGTGGAAACGTATCATTTTGATATTTTTCAAGTTCTGCCTGACTTTTAAACATCAGTAACACAGGAATATTCCACTTTTTCCCAAATATGATTCTTATCACATGGTTGCTTGGCTCATGATTGGCATTCAAAAATCCCAACAAAAACAATCCTTTAGTTTGCCATTGTTCTGAAATACCTTTTAGCTCAAATAAATGGTCAATTTGTTTAATAGTTTCAGAATTTATTTTTCCTATTACTTTCATCTCATCACTCTTTTTCCTGAGAACCAGCTCTACCTCAGAAGTCTTACTCTCTTCGATTTTAAAAAAAGAAACTCTTGAAAGTACGGTTCCCCCTTCAATCCTGGTCCCACTTGTCAACATATAGTAACCGCAGTCCAATTCGATTGCTCTATCAAAGGTATTTTTCCAGGACATTGACCCCTCCATTCCCTCTTTATCCCTGAAATTAAGAGTGTTAATAGAGCCATTTTCAATCTTTGCTACAGTAAAATTGGTTTCAAATTTAGGATCATCAATTGGGCCATCACCTCTGTAAAGCAAATGTAAATACCCTTTAAGGGCAGTTTTAACCACTCCTCCCCCTTCAAAATCGACATCAATCCAAATTCCAGATTGATAATATTGAACTTTCCCGCTAACCTCCTCAATCCTTGCCGGTACATTCATACTACGACAAAGAGCAACAAAGAAAATATTCCTCGAATTTTCATCTGCTGCCTTAAATTTCATTACACCTTTAGGGGTTATGGTGATGTTTTGAGTATTAAGTTCATTACATATTTTTATTTTTTTTGTAAAAGCAATAATAGCATGCGGATTCTCTTTCAATACAGAAGTTTCGGGATTTTTCTGAAAATAGCCACGCCATGCACTTAATAACTCATTACTTATACGTGGATTTAGCACATAAGATATATAAACCGAATCATCACTTCCATAAAAGCTATTATCATCACCTATTCCATAATTATTTATGTGGTCCAACAACACATAAGCCGGAGTATCTCTCAGATCTTTTTCACTGATAAGGTTCAACAGTCTCATTCCATAATCGTGATTTTTAGATGACAGTGAAGAGATATAAGTCAATATTTCTTTCCAGTTTCCTCTTGATGACACCATAATCTTTTCAACCTCCTTATCTGATGCCGATGTCACAAAAGTAGATATATAGGCATTTCTGATTGAGTCTTCCTGAGCTAATCTCTCTTTATTCCCGTTAATCTCATCTTGGGTCAAAACAACCTCAACCTCTCTCTCTACAGGTGGAACAAGATCCATCTCTTCCACCATAATAGTCTCACCAATTGTTTTATCCAATGTTATAATAATAGGATTCATACCTGCCGTAACTTTTTCAAATCCGAATTTATCTCCTTTTGATGCCCATACAAGAATGTCTCCTTTTCCGAAAATAGCTGAAGTTTTTCCATTTTTATCGGAGACAGCAGTGATTGCACTGTAAAACTCAGCATAATTATATATTTTAAATTCCACCTTTGCTCCTTGTACCGCCTTTCCTGACTCATCAACAACAGTCACATTTACTTTTTCTGTAGGAGCATAATTCGATGTAACATTTATCTCTGTAAAGCAATCCGTTCTCTGTATAATATCTTCCTCTCCCTTATAGTATCCGAACACTTTATTGTGCATAAGAAGAGCTCTCAAAGCAGTTGAACTAAACCATCCAACATTCAGTTTTGCCTCAGGTTCACATGCACCCAAATAATACCACTTTCCATCCACCCAGGCCTCTACCCATGCATGGTTGTCATCAGTATGAGCCCATCTGGGAGTATAAACCTGCCTTGCCGGAATACCTACAGATCGAAGAGCCGTTACAGTAAAAGTAGATTCCTCACCACACCTGCCATATGCGGTTTTAACCGAAGCCAAAGGAGCTGAAGTCCGTACATCGCTCGGTGTATATGAAACCTTTTCATGACACCAATGATTTACTTCAAGCACCGCATCATACATAGAAAGGTCTTTAACCCTATCTTTCAATTCATTATAAAATACTATCCTGGCTGAATCAATATTTTCATTATTTACCCTCAAGGGAAGAACAAAATGATTAAAAATATCATTAGGAACCTTTCCTCCCCATGACATCTCTTTTTGAGCAAGAAATGAACACCTTACCCCATCAATATAGAGCTGAGGGTCATAATCACAAATATCCCCAAGCGGCATATAAGCATATAAAAACGATATTGCATCACGCTCTTTCTGATCCTGACAATAACCAAGAATTTCATTGAATTCTTTTGAAAAACCCAATTTTTCCATCTTTGCATTAAGATGTTTTTCTGTCTGATTTGAAGTACAGGTAATCAGTAAAGGTAAGAGTGCTAGAAATAAAAATTTTTTCATAACCATTTGTTTGTTCTAATATATGGAAGAAAAAGTAAATTTGCAAAATGATTGATAAAATTGAGATATGTGCAAACTCTTTTGCGAGTGCCATCGCAGCTCAAAAAGGAGGCGCGGAAAGAATTGAATTATGTTCTGTTCTTGGAATGGGAGGGGTTACTCCTTCATACGGCCTTATGGCTACTGTGCGGGAACGACTAAATATTGATATCAATATCCTAATCCGGCCCAGAGAAGGGGACTTTTTATATTCAGAATATGAAATCGAAGAAATGATAAGAGATATTGAACTTTGTTCAAAACTCAAAATGCAGGGTGTAGTATTTGGAGCATTGAATTATCTTTCAGAAATTGACATTCCTGCCAATAAAAAACTTATTGATGCGGCTAAGAGAAACCATCTTGAGACTACGTTTCACAGAGCAATTGACCTTTGCCCTGATGTTTTCGGAGCAATGGAAAATATAATCTCTTTAGGGTTCAACAGAATACTCACATCAGGAGGGCATCAATCCGCCTTTGAAGGTATTGATACGATTGCCAAGATGGAGAAAAAAGCGGCAGGACGCATTATTATAATGGCTGGAGGCGGTATAAACCTTAAAAACGCAAGAAAGATTGCATTTGAAACCGGAATATCTGAGATTCACTTCTCAGCAAGCTGCAAAAAAGAATCAGCAGTAGCTCCTCAGGTACGTAACAAAATAATCTCATTTACCCCAGAATCTATTGGAGGTGACTATATTTACAGTTGCAGCGATGAAAATATCATTACTGATATAATTAACTCAATTAAACTAAAAAGCTAAGCCAAAGCTGAATGTGCTGAATGTATCAGAAAATCTTATAAGAGATCCCTTCATCGTACACATCACTCCCCTCATAATGTTTTACAGATTTGACAACACGAATTGTCACAGGAAGAATAATTACCTCATACAATGATTTGAGTACAACCTGTGTAGCACCCATGACAAGGAGCTCTTTCCATGTTACAAGACCACCGAATGCGATAGGAAAAAATATTATGGAATCGGCCGTCTCGCCTATCAGCGTTGATACTATTGCCCTGAGAGAGAATTTCTTTCCCTTATGAATAACTTTCATCCTGCTCATAACATAAGCATTCAGAAAAGAACCTGCAAGAAAGGCTATCAAACTTGCAACCACTATACGGGGAGCAAGTCCAAAAATATAATTGAAATGTTCTCCTCCATTCCAAAATGGTGCAGCTGGTAGTGCAACTGCAATACCGCAGAGTCCCATTACCAAAAAATTCATAAAGAAACCGCACCAGATTATAAGGCGAGCCTTCTTGAATCCCCAAATTTCTGATATACAATCATTTATTATATACGAGATGGGAAAAACCAACAAACCGGCAGTTATAGTAATGCCGAAAATCTGGATAACTTTTGTTTCGAGGAGATTAGCTGTAATAAGGCATACACAAAAAAGTATACCAAACAGCATAAAGGGAACAGATACTTTACTTTTCATATTTCTTGTTTTTTACGTGGTATTCAAGCACACGACCTACCGGCTGTATTTTCAAATGTTTGCAAACATAGCCTTAATTATTTAAATTCGCCGATATTTTTCTAAAAAAATAACTGATGAAAAGAAAATTTGCCTTATTAATATTTATAACTCTTAGTATATTTTCCCTTAAAGCACAAAACATACAACAACACTACGACTTCGGACGTAGTATATACAGCAACGAATTAAGCAGCCGCGCAACACTAACAACAACGTTGGAGATGTTCAAAACCGATTCCTGGGGAAGCACTTATTTCTTCGTAGATATGGACAGCCATTGTGAGGGTATATCATTTACTTACTGGGAATTGGAACGTGAACTCAAATTCTGGGAAGGACCTATGTCAATACACCTTGAATACAACGGAGGAACAATTCCTTATATCAATCATGCTTTCATGAGTGGAGCAACTTACACATACAACAATAATGATTTTTCAAATGGGTTCTCTTTAAGTGCAATGTATGTTTATAATTACAAATGTGAAAACCAGCATAATGTTAAGATATCAGGAACATGGTATATTAATTTCGCAAAAGACAGACTTACTTTCGACGGATTTTTCGATTTATGGAATTATGGTGCAATAAAATTTTTGTCAGAACCTCAATTTTGGGTGAATCTCAACAAATTTGATGGAGTAAACAACAACTTCAATCTTAGTTTAGGAGGAGAAGTTGAGTTAAGTTATAATTTTGCAATAAATGAAAGATTAGCCGTAATCCCTACGTTAGCGGCCAAATGGACTTTTTAAGGCTACAAACATATTCAATAGCTCGTTTATAATTCCTGAACTTCTAATATTCCATTTCTGGATAACACTATACGAAAACGTTTATATTCCGTCTTATCTTCATACTTAACCTGCATAACAATATTTAGGTAATATGTTTTTTGTGAAATAACCTCCTCTATTTCACCTTCTTTATTAATAATATTCAGTGGCTGATCTGGATTATCCATCTTCTGTGTAAATCTGTTTACATGAAGGCGTAAGATGTCATTTATACCAGAAACATCATATATGTTATTTGCTTTCAGTTTTTGACTGTTTATATAGACAAGTTTACGATACAGGATTATCTTTTCATCAAAAATACGGTTCTCAGCCTGAAGTAAAGTGGTGCGGTTACGTATTTCAAGAACCTCCTTGAGTGTTTTTCTGTCAGTTATAAAATCTACTCCCTCTTTAATCCACCCCACTTCCTGATCTTTAATATTAACAATAGCCTTATTGTCAAAATATTTTCTTCCCAGTTTATGAGCAAAATAATATCTCATCAACTCTTTGATTCTGTCTTTGAGCATATAACTTATTACCAATGCAAAAAACAACGGAATAGACAGAGTCCCAAATGTTCTTTGAACAGAGAATGCAACAACAGTAGCAAAGATCATAGCTACACCGGCGGCAATGGAATATAATAATTGTTCTATTGCAATCCCATCCTTCTTCTTGTTTAGTTTGATGAACAGATCACTTTCAATATATTTTTTTAATATTCCATGCCTAAAAACAAGATTACGATTATTGCTGTTATCCCCTTTTCTCACAATAGGATATCCCATAGATTCTTTATAATCTTCATTTTCTTTAACAAATTCAACAAGTTGAGATCTGATTGCAGATTCAGAAGCTATCTTATCCAATCTCTTTATTATTCTGAAAGTATAAAGAGAAGATATGTGCCCCAAATATTCATCTCCAAATGTAAAATACTCTCTTATTTCCGAAACTACAGTAGGAACATTTATTATTTGTCTCAGATTCTTATATGATTCAACTATTTGTCTGGCGTTTTTCAAATATTCTTCTGATAAAAAAATAACATCATCCTTTTTACATATACTTAAAATATGAAAAACCTCATCTCTAAGCGAACTCTTAACAATAGCACAAAACATCTTTATCTGATATTCATATTCAGAAATATTGCTCTTTGTAGGAGAACTTGCCATAGAAATCATGGCATCTTGTAAATAATTAAGAGGAACAGCTTTCCCTTCTACAATGTCCCTTAAAATAAAAACAGGTGTAATCAAGCGAACATTACTTTTGACATCTCTGTAAAATTGATCTTTCCCGTAAGTTTGAGGATTGATATCTAGACTGTTAGGTACAAACAGCCACGTATTGACAGCAAAATTATTATCCTTCTCTTTTTGACGGACAACAAAACTCTCTTTAAATTCAATCGAAAAATTATCATGAACCTTTGTCTTAATCTCAATCATATCACCCTCCTACTTAAATTAAAAAAACACTCCATTTGTATAACCAAGCCACTTTAAAACAGTTTCACCCCACAAAATTATCATTCCCCAACTTATTATCATCATTGTAATACCAAATTTGAACGTATCGCTCCAACTATAATGATTGGTTGTATATAATAATGCCGCCGGCTTGGAATTAAATGGTAATACATAAACGTGACCAACTAGCATTGCAACAGGAAATGCCAAAGACATTATAGGATAACCGAACTGCTGGGCAACACTTATTGCAATAGGTATGAATATAAGTGTCTGCATTGTCTTTGACTGGAAAACCATAGCACTCAATAACATAGTTCCGGTCAACAGCAAATAGAGTGCCCAAAATGGAGTCTGTTGAGTAATACCTATAGAAGAAAATGCTTGTGCCACTAATGTTCCCGGTAAACCTGAAGCATCAAGGCCTGCTCCAAGGGTATATGCTCCGGCTGAGAATAATAAAAGATGCCATGGAATATCTACATCATTCCATTTTACAACCCCTATTTTTGGTATCAGTGCTATTACTGCGCCAATAAAAGCAACAGATGTCGGACTGATTCCGTGAATCTTTTCCGTCGCCCACATAGCCAAAACTCCAACAAAAATTGCTACTGCCTTATATTCCTCCTTCTTCATCGGACCAAGCTTGTGCAGTTCCTCTTTCAGTCTCTCCATTCCTCCCTCAATCTGAGGCTTCTTCTCTTTCTCTTTGAGTGGAAAAATAATTTTAGATCCCACAAACCAGGCAATCAGAATCAAAATAATACTCATTGGGAGAGCAGGAAACAACCAGTCCGTATATCCGAAAGTTTCTTTTCCCATAGCCCCTGCTATCAATGAACCGGCAAGTAATGTAGCTCCTGAACCTGTGAGAAACCCGTTAGCGCCAAGATTTATCTGAAAAAGATTTTGCAGTACAAGGTTACGTCCGAAGTTACTTCTGTTGTCCCCCCCGGTTGTTCCATAAATTGCACAAACGACCATAAATATAGGAAGCAATATTGCTGCCTTAGCCGTTGTAGCCGAGATGAATGCAGACAAAACTAAGTTAATTATTATAAAACTTATCATTACTCCGGAAGAGTTACGTCCAAATTTCAAAACAAACCATAATGCAAATCTTTTAGCCACTTGCGTCTTCACAAGCATACTTGCCAAAACAAATGACAAAATATTTAACCACATTACAGGATGCCCCAATTGAGCAAAAGCAGTTTTTTCAGTAGTAACTCCAGTAAGAACAATAGTTAATATCACTATTAATGAAGTAAGGTAATTAGGTATTGCCTCAGTTATCCATAATATAATAGCTGAAACAAATATCGCAAGCATTGCGTAGTTTATCCTGGAAAAACCATCTACTCCAAGAGATTCAAACCTTTGAACAGCAGTATTACTAAGCCCATCTACATTGATTGAATTTAAAAAACTGATATCCGAAAACCAATAAATAAATACAAAGGCTAAGACAGCCAAAGGGCCACCCAAGATGGACATCCACTTTTCAAACCCAGATTTTTGCATTTTCGGCAATTTCTCGATTTTATAGTTGTTCATATCGAGCGGGTCAAATACTTTTGATTTTATTTCTTCACTCATTTTGCTATCAAATAATGGTTGTAGATGAGTTATAACACATGTTGCTTCAGGTAAAATAGGTTTGGTTCATATTTTACCCGACAGCAACACATATCATAAAAATACTAATTATTTACCAGTTTTTATACGGGTTCTTCATTAACATTGAGTTGTAATACTTTACATCCCCTGTAACCTCTTTATCAAGCCATTCCGGCTTGATAAATACTTCATCTTCAGATGAAAGTTCTACCTCAGCAACTGTAAGTCCTTCGTTCTCTCCGTAAAATTCATCCACCTCATAAGTATGATTACCCACTTTCACGAGAAAACGTGTCTTATCTATGATACCGGGTTCACAAATTTTAAGAAGGTCATGAACTTCAGATACAGGAATTTCTTTTTCCCATTCAAAACGGCTTGCTCCACTGCCACTCCCTATACCCTTTATAGTGATATAACCTTTTTCACCTTTTACTCTTACACGAACCGTTCTTTCAGGAATGGAACTCAAATAACCCTGGGTTATACGAGTTGCTTTCGAAGCAAGGGATTTAAATTCTCCCTTAACTAAAAATTTACGTTCAATCTCCTGTGCCATAACTATTATTCGTTTGCTAAATGTTTATTACTCATCCCTATCACGCGCTTGATTGCTTGCAGGTAATTGATATTTTCAACACCTTCCAAACCCACTTGTGACATTGTTTTTTTTATATCATCAATCTCCGTTGATTCAGAATTGATTGTGACCACTTTGGCACCATTTATAAGAACATTCCCCACTTCGCAGATTGTATCATTTAACATATAACCGAAACGTTGCTTATGTACACGCACTGCGGCAAGGTCAGGATGATTTTCTACCATTTCAATAAATTCCTCATAGGTGTACTTATCTTTCGTCAAATCTGGCATTTTTACCATAAATGCAGGAAAAACCTCATTATTCAGAACTTCAGCCGATATTGGAAACTCTCCTTTCATCAATGGGTTCCATTGCTCCAAACCATCAACTGATTGAACAAAAGTTTTGATATCCATTTTTCCGTCGCGAATTTTGGTATTATTAAGATCATTTGTACGAGAGATTATATATATTTCATCACTTTCACGCTCCCATACCTTTTCAGGCACAGGAACGGAAAAACGAGCCATTCTCTTGTGTGCTTCATCGAAGCATTGTCCGAATGAACGGAACTCAAAACGGGGCTTTGAGATCTCCCCTATCTTCATTTCATTTTTTGACATAATTAAATATTATTCTAAACCTTCTACTAATTCAGTCCCTGCCACATTTTGAGTACCAGGCGTAGCTTCAGCATGATACCATTTACTATCAATATTGCGACTATATGAAGCAGCTGCCGTTTTTGCTATTGCTGTTAAATTAAAATCATCAATACTTGCTCCTGCGGGATTAAATAATTGTATACGAACATTTTTCTTTGCTGATAATCCACTGTCAAAGAACAATTGTGAGTCATGATCACCATGATCTGCAACGACATCCACACTCCAAAGAAGTAAATATCCACCTGGAGCTAAGGTTCTTGCGTCACAAATCCAATTAGTTTCTCCGTCTTTTTCAATATAAATTCCTTCAAGTGGAATATCTTTTGTCCCTTTATTGTAAAGTTCGATGAACTTACTGTTGCCGTTAAGCTCATTTAGTATTAAACCGGAATAGTCAATTACTACGGCTGCGATTGTATAGCTTTTTTCAGCAGAAACAGCAGTATAATTTAATTCATTTTTTGCTTCAACAGTAAATGTTACAACAGCTTTATCTGCTTGTTTTGGAATAGTCCCGGTATATAAACTTCCGCTATTTGTCATATCGATTGATTGAACTGAACCACCGTTTACTTTATATTTAATGACAGCAGAAGTTATACTTCTTAAATCAGTTATAGTTGCGCTTACAGTCACTGCATCTGCAGGTGTTACCGAACTGGGTGTAAATGCCAGGTTAGAAATTGTGGCAGGGCCTTCGTAAAGATAGTCTTCAACACACGAAGTAGTGAAGAAGGCAGCGACAGCCAATAATGTTATAAATATTTTTTTCATATCTTTTTTTATTTTAATTGTTGATTTATAATATACATATACTAAAAATCAATTTCGAAACGGACTGACAACATGCTATAATCCACACCTGCCTTACCATCCGGAGTAACGATTTTTGTGTAATCTTTTGTTGCATTACCTTCTGCATCATAACCTGTTTTAAGTTTACCTTTACCATTTGCATAACGGTCATTGTCATTATACTGATAGTTAATCATAAACTTCACATTATTGTTTACATAATAGTTTATACCAAAAGTATAAGCCTGAGCTGAACCGCCATAGATATTTCCACTATTTAGATTTATATACTCATATCTTGCCAATACTTCTATGTCGCCCCAGCTTCTGCCTCTTTTTGGTTGTGTGAATTCACCGTCATCAATATTGTATTGATTTTGACCTCCAAACAATAGGAAACCGACATGAGCATACCATCCATTGAAATTATAAACAGTATTATCATTCAAATATGTATTGTTTCCAATATATTCACTTTGAAAACGCATTCCTTTATAGTATCCTGCAAATTCAGCCCCGTAAAGCAAATCATGATTAACGTCAGTAATCACGTCAGTGTCAAGATATTTCTTTCTGTTGATTGAAGTGGAATTTCTTGTACTGTATCTTACTCCACCAAATTCACTGGTTGCCATATCTGCCTTTGGAGTTCTATATGAAGCGGAAGCGCCAAAATGAAGTCCATAAACATTACTTTTATAAAAAGGCATACCAACTACTTTTGCAGTATATGAATAACCGGAACTTCTACCATAGTCCTTGTTGTTATCTTCAATGTTAACTCTTGTTTCAGCATCTTCAACTGCTTGAAAATGAACACCTGCCGCAGCAAATAACCAATTTTTAGCATATTTTGCCTGTAGACCAAGGTGA
>Ga0265297_10010133_pt1 | contig 11919 bp, 12 predicted proteins | sample Munlanlwell13791_FD_192502 | JGI IMG/M metagenome (GOLD analysis project Ga0265297, IMG submission 192502) | Leachate microbial communities from a municipal landfill in Southern Ontario, Canada - Leachate well 137-91 | ecosystem: Engineered > Solid waste > Landfill > Unclassified | place...
ACAGTACAATGTGAAAAAAGACGATGTTATCCTGGTTGACAAGCAGCCTTTTAAAGAGGGCAAGGATATAGTGCTGGATAAAGTACTCCTGGTCTCCAAGGACAAAAAAGTGGAGATCGGCCAGCCGTACCTGAAGGATGCCAAGGTTAGCGCTGAGGTGCTGGGCGCGGCTAAGGGCGAAAAGACCATGGCTTTTAAATACCGCCGCCGTAAATCCTCGCATTGGAAAAAAGGCCACCGGGCGCAGTTACTTGAGCTTAAGATCAAGTCCATTGAAGCGGGTGCTTAGTGTCGGCGGCGTTTGTTGACCAGGCAAAGATCTATGTCAAGGCCGGTGACGGCGGCAAAGGCGGCTCCAGCCTGTACCGCGACAGGATCAATCGCCGCGGCAGGCCCGACGGAGGGGACGGGGGAAACGGCTCCGATATCATCATCCGCGCGGACAGGAACCTGCATACCCTGCTTGACCTGAAGTATAATCAGCATTTTCGCGGCGCAAGCGGCGGACCGGGCTTAAGCAATGAGAAGAGGGGGCGCAACGGCCTGCCTTTGGCCATCCGCGTGCCGGTGGGTACGACCATTACCGACATCGGGAATAAATGCGTGTTACGCGACCTGGACAAAGATGCCGAAGAGGTCATTGTAGCGCGGGGCGGCAAAGGCGGTAAGGGGAATAATAAGCATAATCTCCAGGGTACGCCGGGAGAGCCGGGCGAGGAGAAAGAGCTGATGCTGGACCTCAAGCTCCTTGCGGAGGTCGGGGTAGTGGGTTTTCCGAACGTGGGAAAATCCACGCTCATCTCCGGCATATCCAATGCCCAGCCGGAGATCGCCGGTTATCCTTTTACTACTAAATTTCCTATATTGGGCCTGGTGCACCGCGGTAATAAGACGTTCGTGGTCGCGGATATCCCGGGCCTGATCGAAGGGTCAAGCAGCGGCAAGGGCTTAGGGGACAGGTTCCTGCGCCACGTCGAACGTACCCGGACGCTGATCCATCTGCTCGATATGTCGGGTTTTGAGGGGAGGGACCCCTTAGAGGACTACCGGATCATCAACGAAGAGCTGGGCCGTTACAATATTTCGCTGGCCGGGAAGACCCAGATCCTGGCGGCGAACAAGATGGACCTGGAGGGGGCGCAAGAGAACCTGAAGCGCTTTAAAAAGTCGGTCAAGAAAAAAATCTACCCGATATCCGCGCTGGAGAAAGAAGGCCTGGAGGAGCTTTTGGATGCAGTCGCCAAAAAATTATAAAAGAATAGTGGTAAAAATAGGCGCCAGCCTGTTATTCGCTAAACCGGGGCAGCCGGATTGCTTTGTTTACCCGATGGAAGAGCTGTCACGGCAGATCGGGCAGCTGATAGAAGATAAAAAAGAGATAATCATTGTTTCTTCCGGCGCGGTTGCTGCGGGCATGCATCTAATGAAAATGAAACAACGGCCGAAAGAACTGGCTTCTTTACAGGCAGCCGCTTCAGTAGGGCAGCATTTTTTAATGAGCCAGTACCAGCGTTTTTTTGAAAAGCGGGGATTAAATTGCGCCCAGATCCTTCTGACTTACGACGACCTGAGCGACCGTAAGCGCTATCTCAACGCCAAGAATACCATTTCGACCTTATTAAGCCGGGGGATTGTCCCTGTCGTCAATGAGAATGATACGATCTCGACGGATGAGATAAAATTCGGAGATAATGACAAACTCTCCGCCCTGGTGGCGAAGCTGATCAACGCGAATTTACTGATCATACTTTCCGATGTCGAAGGCCTCTGGGATAAAGACAAGAATATCATCAGGGTGGTGGATAAGATTACCCCTGAAATTAGATCCTTAGCTTGTCCCACGGAGAAACAAAGCTGCGTAGGGGGGATGGTTACTAAGATAGATGCTGCTGCTATGGCTGTGCGCTCCGGCATACCATGTATTGTCGCCAACGGACACAAAAAAGATATTATCAAATCCGTGGTAAATGATGTTAAGAGCAACGGCACCCTGTTTTTGCCGAAGGGAGAAGCGCTTGACGCTAAAGAACACTGGATGGCCTACGGCACCAAATCCAGGGGAAAGATCCTGGTTGATGACGGCGCGAAGAAGGCCTTGTTGAATAAGAAAAGCCTGCTCTCTGTAGGCATAGTTTCTTGCTCCGGTAATTTTGCCGGCGGCGATATCGTGAGTATCTGCGATCAGCGGGATGTCGAATTTGCCCGCGGCAAGGCAGGCCTGGCAGTGAAAGAGCTGGAGAAGGTCCAGGGGGGGCGTTTTAGTAAAGAGATAATCCATCGCGATAACATCGTGATATTATAAACCAAATTCCAAAATGGAATTGAAAAAAGAACTTATACGCATCGCTAAAAATGCCAAGGCCGCCTCGGCCTTCCTGGCCAATCTCGGGACTGTTGAAAAGAACAGGATCCTGGAGGAGATGGCCGGGAATCTGGAGCAGGCCGAAGAACGGATATTAAAGGCGAACAAAAAGGATATCGCGGGGGCCAGGGCCGCAAAATTACCGGCGGCCTTTATCGACCGGCTCGCGCTTGATCATCAACGGGTGGCGGAGATGGCTGCCGGCCTGAGGGCGGTAGCGAAATTAGAGGACCCGATAGGCGCCGAGATCAGGTCGTGGCAGGTGCCTTCAGGTTTAAAAATACGCAAGGTACGCGTTCCCATAGGCGTGATCGCCATCATTTATGAGTCGCGGCCGAATGTCACCGCGGATTGCGCCGGCCTTACTTTTAAATCCGGGAACAGCGTGATCTTAAGGGGAGGGAGCGAGGCCCTGCATTCCAATATCGCCATCTTCGAGGCGCTCGATGAGGCGGCCGGGAAAAATAAGCTGCCGGAAGGGTCGATCAATATCATTACCACCAAAGAGAGGCGCGCGATCGACGCCCTGCTTAAATTGAACGATTATATCGACGTGGTCATTCCCCGCGGGGGAGAAGGCCTGATCAAAAAAGTCGTTTCCTTATCGCGCATCCCCGTGATCAAGCACTATAAAGGGATCTGCCACGTGTACGTCGATGACTACGCCGATCTGAATATGGCGGAGAAGATCTGTTTTAACGCCAAGGTGCAGCGCCCGGGCGTCTGCAACGCCATGGAGAGCATGCTGGTGCACCGCGACGCGGCAGCGCGTTTCCTCCCCGGGATGCTCAGGAAATTCAAAGAGGCGCAGGTAGAGATACGCGGTTGTCCGCTTACGCAGAAGATCGGCAAAGAGGGTATCAGGAGAGCCGTGGAGAATGATTACCGCACGGAATTTTCAGGCCTGATCCTGGCGGTGAAGGTAGTGGATGGCCTGGACGAGGCGATCCTGCATATCAATGAATACGGCTCGCACCATTCAGACAGCATTGTTACCGATAACGAGAATAACGCCGGGGAGTTTCTGAAGAGGGTGGATTCCGCCTGTGTCTATGTCAATGCCTCTACCCGTTTTACTGACGGGAACCAGTTCGGCATGGGCGCGGAGATAGGGATCTCTACCGATAAATTGCATGCCCGCGGGCCGATGGGCCTGGAAGAGCTGACCAGTTATAAATATACCGTGTTCGGGACCGGGCAGGTAAGAGAATGAGGATCGGCATTTTAGGCGGGACGTTCAATCCCGTGCACAGCGGGCACTTGATCCTGGCTGAAGAGGCGAGGGAGAAGCTGGGCCTGGAGAGGATAATCTTTGTGCCGGCTAACCTTCCTCCGCACAAGGAAAACAGCGATATCGCCCCGGCCGCCATCCGCCTGAGGATGCTTAAGCTTGCCGTTAAGGGAAACAGGTATTTTGACGTATCGGATGCCGAGGCCAGGAGGAAGGGGCGCTCTTATACCATCGATACGATCCGGGAATTTAAATCCAGGTACCCGCAGGATGAGCTTTATTTCATCATCGGTTCGGACCTGCTGAAGTATATTGAGGCGTGGAAAGACCTGGCAGAGATCAACAAGATGGTCAAATTCATCGCGGCGACCCGGCCGGGTTATCCCCTGGAGAAGATCCCGGCTTATATCCAGACCCTGGGGATCAGGGCGGTAGATATCTCGGGTTTTGAGGTGCGCCGGTGTATCAAAGAGGATAAGTCGTTCCGTTATCTGGTCCCGGAAGCGGTTTTTAATTTTATCAATAAGAAGGGGTTGTATAAATGAGGATACAAGTAGCTCCGTCGCTGCTATCAGCTGATTTTAGCCGGCTCGCCGAAGAGATCAAAGAGGTGGAGAAGGCCGGGGCGGATATGCTGCATATCGACGTGATGGACGGCCATTTTGTCCCGAATATCACGATCGGGCCGGTAGTGGTAAAATATATCCGCAAATGCGCTGTACTCCCTCTGGATGTGCACCTGATGATCGAAAACCCGCAGAGATATGCCGACGCCTTTGTGGAGGCCGGCAGCGATATGATCACCGTGCATATCGAAACGATCTCGGGGCTTAAGCTCAAGGCCTTAAGTTCCAAGCTGAAGCGTAAAGGAGTGAAATTCGGGATTTCGCTTAATCCGGGGACGGCTATTGCGCGGGTCAAGCCGGTGTTGCGTTACGCGGATCTTGTCCTGGTAATGTCAGTCAACCCGGGTTTTGGGGGGCAAAGTTTCATTCCCGCGGCAACCCGCAGGATCAAAGAACTGCGCGCTATTTACCGGGGGGATATCTCGGTAGACGGGGGGATCAATCATCTTACTGCCAAAAGCGTGATCGAGAGCGGCGCGAATATTTTAGCCGCCGGTTCATATATTTTTGGCGCGAAAAATAAAAAGGCGGCCATAGAAAGGATTAGGAATGCGGGGAAATAACGAGATCAAATTCGGCACGGACGGTTGGCGGGCGGTTATCGGGGATACCTACACCTTTAAGAATTTACGGGCCGTGGCCCAGGCCACTGCCGATTACCTGGGTAAAGGTAAAAAGGTGGTCATCGGATTTGACACGCGTTTTATGTCCGCGCGCTTTGCGCAGGTCGTGGCCCAGGTATTGAGCAATAACGCGATCAGGGTCATACTTTCCGATCGGCCAGTGCCTACCCCGGCGTTAAGTTTAGCTACCCGGGACTTGAAAGCCGACCTGGGGATCATGATCACGGCGTCGCATAACCCGGCGGAATATAACGGTTTCAAGGTGAAGATGCCTTCGGGAGGAGCGGCTCCGGTAGAGGTGACCAGGGAGATCGAAAACCTGCTCGATGAAAATCCTCCGGCGGAAAACAGCGAAAAGGCCGTATCGGTTGAAAAAACAGACCTTACCGCCGATTACGTGAAATTTATCCGTTCCTATATTGATTTCAAGAAGATCAGGAATAAAAAATTCAAAGTTCTGGTTGACGCGATGTACGGGTCGGGCGACAGCTTCATCGCCCGGATCTTAAAGGGTTCGCGGATCAGGGTCGAATTCATGCGCAATACCATTAATCCTTCTTTTGGAGGGAGCAGGCCGGAACCGGTAGAGGAGAACCTCGGGGAACTCAAGGAGCGCGTCAAAAAAGAGAAATTCGATTTAGGGATAGCCCTTGACGGTGACGCGGACAGGATCGCCGCGGTCGCCCCGGGCGGGATATTCATCCATCCCCAGAAGATCCTGGGGCTTTTAGCCCTGCACCTGAACCAGGACAGGGGTTTTTCCGGCGGGCTGGTGAAGACCATCTGCGGGACGCAGATGATGGACAATATCGCCGCGTTCCTGAAGATAAAATTACACGAGACGCCGGTGGGATTCAAATACATCTCCAACCTGATGGAGACCGAGGATATTGTTGCCGGCGGGGAAGAGGCCGGCGGGATGGGGGTCAAGGGGTATATCCCCGAACGCGACGGGAGCATGGCGGGATTATTGCTGATCGAGATGATGGCCTGCCGCAACAAGAATATCCTGAAGATACTCAACGAGACGGAAAAGCAATTCGGTAAATATTATTATGTGCGCGAAGACCTGCACCTGGAGAGAAGGCTTGAACCGCAAAAAGATAAATTACCCGCCGAACTGCTGGGGAAGAGGGTAGTTGAGGTCAAGGACTTCGACGGGATCAAGATGGTCTGCGAAGATCAATCCTGGCTGATGTTCCGCGGCTCCGGGACCGAGCCGATCATGCGCATTTATGCCGAGGCAAAAGGGCTTACGCGGGCGAAAAAGCTATTGCAGCTGGGAGAGAGGATCATTCTGGGAGATGGCGTATAGACTCAGCAGGCTGATACTCCTTGTATTGTGCAAACTTCTCTTCCGAATCGAATTTAAAGGCAGGGAATTCATCCCGAAAAAAGGCGGTTTTATTATCGTGAGCAACCATTTCAGTTACCTGGACCCGATAGCCGTAGGTACTGCCTGCCCGCGGGCGGTAAGTTTCATGGCTAAAGACACCCTGTTCAATTATCCCTTTCTTGCCGGCTGGCTCAAGAGCGTGGATGTGATCCCGGTTAAGCGCGGGGCTCCTGATCTCTCGGCGATTAAAAGGGCGCTAAAGAACGCGGGGGAAGGGAAGGGGCTGGCTCTATTCCCCGAGGGCACGCGCCGCACCAGGGAGACCGCTTTTTCCGATCCGGAACCGGGAGCGGGATTTTTAGCGGATAAATTGGATGTCCCGGTGATACCGGCTTTCGTAGCCGGGACGGAAGTAGCTTTGCCGAAGGGAGCCAGGAATATGCGTCCGGCAAAGGTAAAAGTAATGTTTGGGAAAGAAATTCACATAGAAAGGGGGCGGCCTTATCATGAAATTTCGCAGATGATAATGGCTAATATAAAAAATTTAGCGGAAGATAATTAATGAAAAATACAATCATATAAGGAGAATCGATAAAATGTCAGATACCAGATCAGAATTGGAACAGCTCTACAACGAAAGCATCAAGATCATCAAGGAAGGCCAGGTGGTCAGCGGAAAGATAGTGGCCATCAAAACGAAAGAAGTCCTGGTGGATGTCGGTTTTAAGTCGGAGGGGATTGTCCCGATCACCGAATTTTCCAAGCAGGATTTAGAAGTGGGGAAAGAACTGGAGTTTTATCTGGAGTCCATCGAGAATGACGCCGGCAATATCGTCTTAAGCCGGGAAAAGGCGATCAGCATCCAGGGTTGGGATAAGATCGTCAAGTTCTCCCACGAGGGGACGCTGGTCGAAGGCAGGCCGGTGAAAAAGGTTAAAGGAGGATTTCTCGTCGATGTTATGGGGATCGAAGGGTTCCTCCCGCTCTCCCTTTCCGCTTTCAAGAATATCGCGGACAAGGATATACTCTATAAACCATACCAGTTCAAGATCGTCAAAGTGAATAACCTGAGGCGGAGTATTATCCTGAGCCGCAGGGAGGCAGTGCAGAAGGAAAGAGACCTGGCCAAGGACAGGATCTGGCAGGAGCTAAAGATCGGCAGTATCGCTTCCGGGACGGTCAAGGCGATCACCGACTTCGGCGCCTTTATCGACCTGGGAGGAGTGGACGGGTTGCTGCATATCACGGACATGTCCTGGTCAAAGATCAGCCATCCTTCGGAGATCGTCGCCCTGGGCGATAAGATCGAGGTGGCTATCCTTAACCTGGACCGTGATGCCGGTAAGATATCGTTAGGGTTGAAACAGCGCATGCCTGACCCCTGGGCTGATATCGTGAGCAAGTATACGGTCGGTTCGAAGGTAAAGGGGAAGGTAGTGAATATCCTTCCTTACGGGGTGTTTGTCGAGCTGGAGAAGGGCATCGAGGGGCTGGTGCACGTCTCGGAGATCTCCTGGACCAAGCGGATCAATAACCCGCAGGAGATGTTTGCCGTCGGGGATATGCTTGAAACGCAGATCATCAGCGTGGATAAAGATTCGCGCAGGATATCGCTTAGTTTAAAACAGCTGGAGCAGAACCCGTGGATCGACGCGGAGACAAAATATCCGCAGGGGTCTACGGTCAGCGGTAAGGTGCGCGGCTTTACGGATTACGGGGCATTTGTGGAACTGGACAGCAGTTTAGAAGGAATGATCCATGTCTCGGATATGTCCTGGACCAAGAGGATCGCGCATCCGCAGGATATCCTGAAGAAAGGGCAGAAGATCGATGTGGTAGTGCTTTCCGTGGATGCTCAGAACAGGCGCATCTCCCTTGGGTTAAAACAACTGCAGGAAAGCCCCTGGCCGGGGATCGCCGGGAAATATCCTTTGGATACGGTGCTGGAAGCCGAGGTAGTCAGTCTTACGGATTTCGGGGTATTCGTGAAGCTGGAAGATGACCTGGAAGGGCTGATCTACTCTAGTGAGATCGACCGTGACACGGTTTCCCGGCTGAAGCCCGGGGATAAGATCCAGGCCAAGGTGATCAAGGTGGATGTGGAAGCGGCGAAGATCGGTTTAACCGCGAGGATCTAAAAATTGTACGCATAAGATGAATATCAATGAGCAAGTAGAAGTTATCAGGCGCGGCAGCGTCGAGATTATCTCCGAAGACGAGCTGCGCAAGAAACTGGCGGAAAACCGGCCATTAAGGATCAAGGCGGGTTTTGATCCGACTGCCCCGGACCTGCATCTGGGGCATACCGTATTGTTACGCAAGCTGCGCCGGTTCCAGGACCTGGGGCACGAAGTCTATTTTCTCATCGGAGATTTTACCGGCCAGATCGGCGACCCCAGCGGCAGGTCAGAGGTCAGGAAGCAGCTGACGCGGGCTGAAGTCGAACGCAATGCCGAGACCTATAAAAAACAGGTGTCCAAGATCCTGGATATGCGCAAGCTCAAGGTGGTTTTTAACAGCAAGTGGTTTGAGAGGATGTCGGGGGTGGATATCCTCAAACTTGCTACCCACGCCAGTGTTTCGCAAATGCTCGCGCGTGACGACTTCAAAAAGCGCTTTTCAAGCGGAGACAATATCTCGATACTGGAATTTTTGTATCCTCTGATGCAGGGTTATGATTCGGTGATGCTGGAAGCAGACATCGAACTTGGAGGGACCGATCAGATATTCAATTTACTGGTTGGCCGCGAATTCCAGAAAGATTTCGGCCAGGAGAAGCAGGTGGTGATGACCATGCCGCTATTAGAGGGCACGGACGGGATACAAAAGATGAGCAAGTCCTATGGCAACTATATCGGCATTAACGAGCCGCCGAAGGATATCTTCGGGAAGATAATGTCTATCTCCGACGGGCTGATGCTTAAATATTACGAATTATTGACCGATGAAAATATGGAAGAAGTGCGGAAGATGCATCCTAAGCAGGCGAAGGTCGATCTAGCCAAGATCATCATCGCCCAATACCATTCGCAGCCGGCCGCGGAAAAAGAGGCGGAGGAATTTAGCCGTATTTTTACACAGAAAGAAATACCGCAAAACATTCAGGAATTTAAATCGGACGGTAAAAAAAGTATCGTTGCCATCCTCACTGAAAGCAAACTTGTGGCCAGCGGCAATGAAGCGCGCAGGCTGATAAAGCAGGGTGCCGTAACTTTCGAAAATCAAAAAATAAGCAAAGAGGATTTTATCCCGCAAGCCGGCGGTATTCTTAAAGCAGGATCGCGCAGGTTCCTTAAAATCATCATATAGATTGTAAAAAGCAGGGGACGGTTCTCAAAGAGAACCGTCCCCATTTTTCATGAGATTAAAATATTCCGTAGATTCGCGCAATCAGCTCATCATCAAAACTCCTAAATCAAAAACACCACTCAAGCCCCGCGGCACGTTCCAAATCAATAAAAAGAACCAACTGGAATACTGGCTGAATGAACCTAGTGACTGGCGAAAACTTTACGGCTTGCCGCGTAAGATCGTTTTCGAAGGCAAATGGCGGCTGGATGACAACCACGATCTTGAGCTTCGCTTGAACAAGACCAGGCAGCAGGATGAGGGCAGCCGCCTCGCGCTTAAAGGGGATATAATTTCGGCAGATAAAAATACGCTTGTCTTTGAAATAATCACACAGAGGGGTAGTGCTCAAAGAGAACCGCCTCTTTTTTCTTTCCGTATTCTCAAGCTTTCCGGGACCTGGCAGGCGGACGCGCATAACCGCCTGGTATTTTGCGTCGAAAAAAAGGCCTTTCCCGACGAGCTTGTCTTTAAGCTCAGCTGGCAGGTCACTAAAAATCAGCAGATCGAATACAGCTACACCAGGACAAACCTCTCTACTCGTTCAAAAACAGCGCAAACTATCCTTTTTAAAGGCTACTGGAAGATCGACGCGGAGCGCAAGCTCGCTTATGTAATGTCGCATGGCCTGGATTCCAGGTTCGATTTCCGGGCGCAGCTGGAAAGCCCGCAGATCCGGGCGCAGGAAGGGGCCATAAAATACCGTATCGGGATCGGTTTCCGCCGGCCCAGGGCCATTAATTACACATTGCTCACCCTCTACGGAGAATGGAAGTTCGGCCGCGGCCTGAAATTGATCTTCCGGATGGATTACGGGAAGGGGAATGTCAGGGAAATGGAGTTCGGCGCGGAAGCTGGTGTTTCAGGTAATAAATTCCTCTTTATGCTTACGGGGCAAAAAGGGGAACCCCTGGGGATCGCGCTCACCTATAGTTTCGGGCTCCTGAATTCACTGGAGCCGCATGCCTTTATCCGCTTAAAATCCCGCCAAAAAGAGCTTGGAATAGACGCGGGCATTACCCTCCCTTTTTAGAGCGGTTTTCTTATTTATTATCCTGCAAATAAAGAGGTTATAAGCCAACAAAAATACTTTACTTTCCCTCTTTTAATGCTAAAATATTCATCTATGCTTTGGACAATTATCGGCGCCTGCGCCGCCTTTTTGACCATGTTTTCCTTTATCCCGCAGATAGCCAGATGCGTGCGGACGAAGTCTGTCCGGGACGTCAGCCCGATCACCTTATTTCAGCTCTCTACGGGGGTTTTTCTCTGGACAATCTACGGAATCGCGCGCCAGGACCCGGTGATCATCGTCGCCAATGTAGTCACCCTGTTTAGCCTGGCAGTGCTCATTTTCCTCTATTTTAGCTACGGAAGGAACAAATGAAGGGCATAATCTTAGCCGGCGGCAAAGCCACCCGCCTCTATCCGATTACCAAAGCGGTCTGTAAACAGCTTCTTCCGGTCTATGATAAGCCGATGATCTATTATCCGCTTTCGGTGTTGATGCTGGCCGGGATCAAGGAGATCCTGATCATCTCTACTCCTAGGGAATTGCCCCGCTTTAAGAACCTTTTAGGGGATGGCGCACGGCTGGGTATCCGGCTTTCCTATGCTGTTCAGGACTCGCCTCAAGGCATAGCCCAAAGCCTGATCATTGCCGAGGAATTTATCGGCGGCAAGAGCGTCTGCCTGATCCTGGGGGATAATATCTTCTACGGTTATAACCTCGGCGAGCTGCTGCGCCGGGCAGCCAGGCTGAAAAAAGGCGCGCTGGTCTTTGGCTATTATGTCAAGGACCCCGGCCGCTACGGGGTGATCGGATTTAATAAACAATGCCGGGTTTCTTCCATCGAAGAAAAGCCGCGCAAGCCGCGCTCCAATTGGGCGGTTGCCGGACTTTATTTTTATGACCATCAGGCGGTTGATATCGCCAGGCAGCTCAGGCCTTCTGCCAGGGGTGAACTGGAGATAAGCGCGGTCAACAACGCGTACCTGAAAGCCGGCCGGCTCAAGGTAAAACTTCTCGGCCGGGGGCATGCCTGGCTGGATACCGGCACTTACGAATCATTGGTCGACGCCTCTATGTTCATCAAAACAATCGAGGATAGGCAGGGCCTGAAGATCGGCTGTATCGAAGAGGTGGCTTACAGGATGGGGTATATCAATAAAAAACAATTGCTGGGGCTGGCCTCCGGGATACCGACCAGTTACGGAGAATATTTAAAGGGTTTACTGCAGCAGTAGAACAATTTCACATCTAAAAATGAAGAATAGAATCTTAGTCCTGGGAAAAGGTTTTATCGGGGAGAGGCTGCGAGAGGAGTTTGAGTGTGCGATATCCGGCGCGCGCTTAGGTTCATTCGCCTCCGCGCAAAAGTTGGTCAGTAAAT
>Ga0265297_10010134_pt1 | contig 11918 bp, 12 predicted proteins | sample Munlanlwell13791_FD_192502 | JGI IMG/M metagenome (GOLD analysis project Ga0265297, IMG submission 192502) | Leachate microbial communities from a municipal landfill in Southern Ontario, Canada - Leachate well 137-91 | ecosystem: Engineered > Solid waste > Landfill > Unclassified | place...
AAATGTTGCACATTGCAGCTGTTTCATTCCTACTCCGTTTCTTGTGAGGACAATAGGATGCTGGAAACAAATGAGTAGGCCAATTTTCAGTATTCCTTCTTACCTCTGTGCTATACAAACCGTATTGAGAGGGTTTTGTTTACTCAATTGTACTAATTCGCCCTTTTTCCTATTGCAATTTTGTTGGGCTTTTTCGAGTGCTATGTCTGCACTTGTTTTTCCACCACCGATATTTTTAAGAACTACAACGGTACTGATAACCATAAATAAAAAGCAGACAGCGATAATAGCTGCAACCAGATAGATGTTGTAGTATTTTTGATTTAGCAGGAGTTTCATAACATACCTCCAAAATGAATTATCGGTATATTGTAATGCCCTTAAAATAAATACTATTACTGTTTTTCTGTACAAATAAAAAATTTAAGATTCTAAATATAACTACAGTTAACTGATAAAGTTATATTTAACGCGGTAATTGTATCAAAAGTAGGGAGGGAAAAAGTAAATATTGCGTAATGCAATATTTATGGAAGGGTTATTTTTTTTCTTTGAGAACTTTTTTATACTCTTTTTCAAATTTCTTGCGACGATGATAGGAGAGTTTTTCAATGAAGAGTTTTCCCTCAAGATGATCGATTTCGTGCTGAATTGCGATAGCAAGAAGATCGGTTGCATGGAGAACGCAGGCTTCACCGTGACGGTTTTGGTAGTGGAGGGTAAGGGATTCATACCGTTCCACGTCTTCGTAGAAACCGGGAACGCTTAGACATCCCTCTTGATACAGGACATTCCCTCTGGGGGTATGAATAATAGGATTGATAACTTCGAGAAGGTTCTCTTTGGATTGTTGACCCTCTTCATCAGGAATGCAGAGGATAATAGCACGGATAGGATTTGCCACTTGAATAGAGGCCAATCCTATCCCATTAGAGCTCATCATTGTCTCATACATATCGTCTAAAAAGCGATGCAGAACATCATCAAAGCTCAGGACTTCGAGAGAACGGGTTTTGAGTTGTTTATTCGGATAAGTGATAATCGGGAGAATCATAGTAACCTTACGGATTGCAGACCATGTAGCGGAGGGTAGGTTCCTTGTCTGCCGCTTCCATTGCATTTAGTGTACATACGAGGGTTTGCTCAACCCCTGCGGATACGTTGAGTTCAGCGACGCCGATGGCGATGCGCAGTTGAATTTCCTGCTCAGCCAGGAAAAAGTTACTGGAGGCGACGAGGTCGAACAGACGCTCAGACGCCCGTTTCGCACTATCGATATCGGTGTGTTTCAAGACCATTGCAAAAATACCTTCACCGTAATGGGCGACAATATCACTTCGGCGTGACGTTTTCAGAAGCAGTCGCGCAACAGTACGTACCATAAGCTGCTGTGCTTTTTCACTTTGAATCGCACTTCCGGTGTCCTTAGAGAGGCGTACTGTGATAAGAGAGCTTTTATGCTTGAATTCATCGATAAGATGGCGTTCTTGTTCGAGTCTTGTGAGAAGATAGCGTTTATTGTAAACCCCGTATTGGTTGTCGAAAATAGTCTCATTTTCAACTTGCTTGACGATGGTCGCAGTTTCTTCATAGATAGTTTTCATATGAGTAACCTGTTTTTTCAGGATACCGCTGAGTTTTCCGACATCATTCCCTAACGAGGCAAGCAGATCGCTTGCTCCGCTCAAAGAGGGGACACTTTTGATCTCCTCTTTCCGTTTGTCCAAAATTTTCTCCATTAAGGAGATGTTTTTGTAGAGGGTTGCGCTGAGCTGTAGAATACTTTTAACGGAAGAAAAACCGCGCTTGAGGGTTTTTTCCAATTCAATGCTCTTTTCATCTTCGTTATCCTCTTCAAGCTCTAAAATAGAGCCGATTTGGCGGCGGAGACTTTCGCTTTTTTCTTCCAAAATACGATCGAAATAGAGGGCAAAATTATTTGGAGTAGGGGGGAGATTATCTGAGATAAGAGCGGTGAGAACCTCTTTAGCGAATATTTCAAGATCGCTGGTAGGGTCACCTAAAGAGCTAGCACTGATAAATCCTTCTTCACTGCTTTTTGAGCGTTGCGAACGTTTAGGATCACCGAGAGTTGCCATGTATTAGCCTTTATTTCTCTTCTTTTTCTTTTTGAACAAGTACTTCGTCGATGATACCATAGGTTACCGCTTCAGCGGCTGACATGAAATTATCACGGTCAGTATCTTTTTCCAATTTTTTAACACTTTGTCCGCAGTTTTTTGCCAAAATTTCATTCAGCTCTGCTTTCATACGCAAAATCTCTTTGGCTTGGATCTCGATGTCGGTTGCCTGACCTTGAGCACCGCCGAGAGGCTGATGGATCATGATACGTGCATGCGGAAGGGCGTAACGTTTCCCTTTTGTGCCTGAACTGAGTAAGAATGCTCCCATCGATGCCGCTTGTCCGATGCAGATCGTACTGACGTCGGGACGGATGTAATTCATTGTATCGTAAATCGCCATTCCGGAAGTGATAACACCTCCCGGAGAGTTAATATAGAAATAGATATCTTTTTGAGGATCTTCCGCTTCCAAAAAGAGCATTTGTGCTACGATCGAAGAAGCAACAGGATCGTTAACTTCACCGCTGAGCATAATGATACGGTCTTTGAGAAGACGTGAATAAATATCATACGAGCGCTCACCGCGCCCCGTTTTTTCAATGACGTAAGGGATGTAACTCATCGTGATTACTTGATTTTGTCGTTAAGTAATTTACTCAACACGCGATCTTCAATCATCGCCATTTGGATCGCAGGGAGGTATCCTGATTCTTGGTAGTGTTTGTAGACTGCCGCAGGATCTTGACCCATTTGCATTGCTTCGTAATAGATCGTTTGCATCAATTCTTGCTCGTTGACGGCAATGTTTTCCGCTTTTGCCAATGCGTCTACGATAAAGGTAGCTTTAACGGCGCGGCATGCATCGTCGCGGAATGTTTCGCGCATTGCTTTTACTTGTTCAGCATCATTGCGAAGTTCTTCGAGTTGTGCTTCAGTTAAGTCACGCGCTTTTTTGTTGAGTGCCATATCCATCTCTTGTTCTACGATGAATTCAGGAAGATCGATCGTAAATGCAGCTACGAAAGTTTCCATAAGGGCAGGTTTGAGCTCGTCGTTGTATTTAACGCTCATTGCTTCGCTCTCAAGCTGTTCTTTTACTTTTTCTTTGAGCATTTCAACGCTCGCATCGTCATAACCCGGAAGCATTTTTTTCGCCAATTCTTCATCAACGACAACCGCTTCTTTCATTTGGATAGCGTTTACTTTTACTTTGAATTGTGCCGGTTTGCCAGCGAGTTTTGCTCCGCCGTAGTTCTCAGGGAAAGTAACATCGATAGTTTTCTCTTCGTCTTTTTTCATACCGATCACTTGGTCTTCGAATCCAGGGATAAATTGACCGCTGCCCAAACGGAGCGCGAAATCTTCCGCTTTACCGCCTTCGAACGCTTCACCGTCTACAAATCCTTCGAAATTGATGAGTGCTGTATCGCCGCTCACCAATGCACGGTCTTCGTCTACGTTGACCATTGCTGCTTGTGCGCTTGCCAATTCTTCGATACGTGCCATAACCGCTGCATCATCGACGGCAGGTTTTTCAACATCCGGAACCATTGCCGCATAATCACCGAGTTCGATTGCAGGACGGGTAGCGATGATTACTTCAACATCAATCCCGTTATCATTTTTTTCAAATTTAGCGATTTGAGGCTCACCGATCAAACTGTCAGCGGCGATTTCCATCTCAACGAGAGCAGCACTTAAAAGATCACGTAACGCTTGCGCTTCCGCATCTTGAACCAAACGGTCACCGTATTGTTTTTTCACTGCACTCAAAGGCACTTTACCTTTACGGAAACCGGCAATTTTTGCATCTTTTGAGATTTGATTGGCGATTTTTTCGATATTTGAATCGATGGTACCGCGTGTAATAGCCGCGTTGATTTTCGCGTTGGCTGAGTCAATTTTGTTCGTTGTAATTTGCATTGAATCCCTTTTATGACGTCTCGTATTAGACTAAATGGTGGCAATAATATCCAAAAAGGGTTAACGCTACGCTGAATTAAAATAAAAGCAAAGTCGTGATAGAGTAATAAAGATAGTTTAATGACCAATATTTTGAATGATGAGAGAATCGATGTCACAAGTAAATGAACAGCAAAACTTTGAAGAAGCCGTCAAAACCATGATGCGCTATGTCGGTGAAGACGTGAACCGGGAGGGGCTGGAAAAAACTCCGAGCCGTGTGTTGAAAGCGTATGAATTTATGTTCGGCGGTTATAAAGAAGACCCGCAGATTATTTTAAACTCAGCCATGTTCGCGAGCAGTAACGATGAGATGGTTTTGATCAAAGATATCGAGTTTTATTCGACGTGTGAACATCATCTTCTTCCGATCATCGGACGGGCTCATGTCGCCTATATTCCCGATGGAAAAGTGGTCGGGCTCTCTAAAATTCCCCGTGTTGTCGATGTGTTTGCGCGACGGATGCAGATACAAGAGCAGCTCACGGAACAAATCGCCGATGCGTTAATGGAAGCGGTTTCTCCCAAAGGGGTAGCGGTCGTGATTCAGGCGCGTCACATGTGCATGGAGATGCGCGGTGTCCAAAAAATCAGTTCAACGACGACGTCAAGTGCGTTGCGGGGATTATTTAAACGCGACGAGAAGACACGGATGGAATTTTTTAGTCTTATCAACTCTTCTACTGGGAATCGTTACTAAATTATGCCGCTAAAAGCACTGCGCAGCCGTTTGGGTATTGAGAAGCTTACGACGGTATTTGGCACCGTAACCAAAATCAGCCCTACCGTCATTGTCGCAGAGGGATTGCATGTGAGTATCGGCGATACCGTGATGATGATCTCCGAGGTCAACGGTGCAGAGGCTCTTGGTATGGTGAGTGAAGTAGAGCGGAACCGCTTTTTTATCACCCCTTTTCGGTTTATCGAAGGATTTCGTGCCGGAGATAAAGTCTATCCCAATCAAACCGGAATGATGATCGAGGTAGGTGATGCCCTATTGGGGCGCGTGGTTGATCCGTTTATGAATCCGATCGACGGTAAGGGTCCTGTTGCGGGTACCCATTTGGAAGCGATCATCAAAGCACCTATTGCGGCAATGAAGCGTGGGATGATCGATGAGCCTTTTAGTGTCGGGGTTAAAACGATCGATGGATTGCTCACCTGCGGAAAAGGGCAAAAACTCGGCATTTTTGCCGGAAGCGGTGTGGGCAAATCGACCTTGATGGGGATGATTGTCCGTGGTGCCGATGCGCCGATCAAAGTAGTCGCCCTTATCGGTGAGCGGGGGCGTGAAGTTCCCGAGTTTATCGAAAAATCGCTCGGCGGCAATCTCGAAAATACCGTTTTAGTCGTTGCGACGAGTGATGATTCTCCGCTTATGCGTAAATACGGAGCCTTCAGTGCGATGAGTGTGGCGGAGTATTTCAAAGGAAAAGGACATGATGTTCTGTTTATGATGGACTCGGTGACCCGATTTGCGATGGCGCAGCGGGAAATTGGTCTCGCGCTAGGAGAACCCCCTACCTCAAAAGGGTATCCCCCTTCGTCGCTGACGCTGTTACCTCAGTTGATGGAGCGTGCAGGTAAAGAAGAAGGGAACGGCTCAATTACCGCTTTTTTTACCGTCCTTGTAGAAGGGGATGATTTGAGCGATCCGATTGCCGATCAGTCGCGATCGATATTAGACGGGCATATTGTCCTTTCCCGTGAACTGACCGATTTCGGTATCTATCCTCCTATCCATATTCTCAACTCCGCTTCGCGTGTTATGAATGATATTATCTCTCCGGAACATCTTGCTGCCGTAAGACGATTTCGCCGCCTTTATACACTGTTAAAAGAGAATGAGATGTTAATCCGTATCGGTGCGTATGTCCAAGGAACCGACCGAGAACTCGATGAAGCGATGGCTAAGAAAGCAAAAATGGAAGCATTTCTTTCCCAAGAGTCAATGAGTATCTCACACTTTCAAGAGACGGTGGATCAGCTGATCGCATTGATGGGGAGTTGATCGAATCCTTAAAGAGTGTTAAACATAAAAACCCCTTAAGGTTACTATAACATCGTTTGCACTATTATCCCAAAAGTTAAACAAGACTAATTTAGTCTTTTATTAGAAACCCATGAGGAGCATGAAATGCAAGTCTATTTGGACAATAACGCGACAACGATGGTCGATCCAGCCGTCGTAGAGGCGATGGTCCCTTTTTTCAGTGAGATTTACGGTAATCCGAATTCACTGCACCGTTTTGGTACCGCTTCACATCCTGCGATCACCAGAGCAATCAACCAAATGTATAAAGCGATCAACGCAAGCGATAAAGATGATATTATTTTTACCTCATGCGCAACTGAGTCAAATAATTGGGTACTCAAATCAGTGTGGGTGGATAAGATCCTCAACGGTGACAAAAATCATATCGTTACGACGGAAATTGAACACCCTTCGGTTCTTTCCACCTGTAAATTTCTCGAAGAGCAAGGGGTTAAAGTAACCTATCTCCCAGTAAATGATCAAGGGGTTGTGGAAGCGCATACATTACGCAGTTTTATTACTGAAAAAACGGCGCTGGTATCGGTCATGTGGGCAAACAATGAAACCGGAATGATTTTTCCGATTAAAGAGATCGGTGAAATATGTAAAGAAAAAGGGGTTCTTTTCCACACCGACGGTGTTCAAGCCGTAGGAAAGATTCCTGTTGATATGCAAGATGTACATGTCGATTTTATGTCGATGTCGGCGCATAAATTTCACGGTCCAAAAGGGATCGGAGCTCTTTATATCCGTAATTCTGAAATACTTACTCCCCTTCTTCACGGTGGAGAGCATATGGGGGGACGCCGTTCAGGTACCCTCAATGTCCCTTATATCGTTGGAATGGGCAAAGCGATTGAACTTGCAACCGAAAATATCGAAACAAAAATGGCTTCTATTCGTGCAAAGCGTGATCGTCTCGAAGATGCACTGCTTGCAGGGCTAAGTGATGTAATGGTGGTCGGTAATCGTGACAACCGTACCCCTAATACCATTTTGATCTCGATTCGCGGTGTTGAGGGTGAGGGGATGCTATGGGATCTTAATAACGCTCTTATCGGCGCTTCTACCGGTTCTGCCTGTGCATCGGAAGATTTGGAAGCGAATACCGTTATGCTTGCGATCGGTGCTGATAATGAACTGGCACATACGGGGATCCGTTTGAGTCTGAGTCGTTTTACAACCGATGAAGAGATCGATTACGTTATTGAACGATTTGAAAATGCGGTAAAACGCTTGCGAGCAATTTCGAGCTCGTATGCGATCGTACAACCTACTGCGGGCGGTGAAGCAACCGCATGCGGAATTCACCACTAAGGAAACAATTATGGCTAAGAATGATTTATTGGGCGGATCTCTTTGGGATCAGTACTCAAACAAAGTAACCACATTAATGAATAACCCGAATAATCAAGGGGAAATTACCCAAGAAGAGTGTGACGCTGCCGGACATAAGCTGATCGTTGCCGATTTTGGTGCGGAGAGCTGTGGTGATGCGGTCCGTTTATACTGGGAAGTTGACCCAGCGACGGATACGATCGTCAAATCGAAATTTAAAAGTTTCGGCTGTGGTACAGCAATCGCAAGTTCAGATATGATGGCAGAGTTGTGCATTGGTAAAAAAGTTCAGGAAGCGGTTAAAATCACGAATATCGATGTTGAAAAGTCATTACGAGATGATCCCGAAACTCCTGCTGTTCCACCGCAAAAAATGCACTGTTCGGTTATGGCATATGACGTTATCAAAAAAGCGGCAGGGCTTTATCTCGGTGTTGATGAATCAAGTTTCGAAGATGAGATCATCGTATGTGAATGTGCGCGTGTAAGTTTGGGGACACTTCGTGAAGTGATTAAACTCAACGACCTTAAAACGGTTGAGCAAATCACCGATTACACCAAAGCGGGCGGATTCTGTAAATCGTGTATCAAACCGGGCGGGCATGAAGCACGCGAGTACTATCTCGTCGATATTTTGGCCGATGTCCGTCGTGAGATGGATGAAGAGAAAATGCGTTCAGCGGCTGATGCGGGAAGTCACGGTGATTTCGAAGCGATGACACTGGTTCAGAAGATCAAAGCGATTGATAGTGTTGTGGATGAGTCAATCCGTCAGTTTTTGGTTATGGACGGCGGAAATATGGAGGTTATCGATATTAAAGATTCTCCGGACTATATCGATGTTTATATCCGCTATTTGGGTGCGTGTAACGGCTGTGCTAGTTCAAGTACGGGGACATTGTATGCGATCGAAGCGACACTCAAAGAGAAACTTTCTCAGAAAATCCGAGTATTACCTATCTAAATCCCTTTCCGTTCGTGGTGAGCTTGTCGAACCATGAACTGCCCTTCGACATACCCAAAGGGCACAAGTGCTCAGGGCGAACGGAAAAATCCTTAAAAATTCTTATCAAACCAATCGGCTACTTGAGAGCGGATCGTATGTCTCAACTGAATACCCGCAATAAAGTTGTTATGCTGCGCTTTGTTCAGCAAACTGACGAGGGCATTGCGACGCTTGGAGAGGAACGGATGATCGATTTGTCCCGGATCTCCCATGACGACGAGGCGAGTCTCATCCCCCATACGGGTTCCGATGAGTTTGAGGGTGGCGTTGGTCATATTTTGCGCTTCGTCAATGATAACGAATTTACGTGAGATCGTCGTACCTCGCATGTGAGCAATATCCATGACTTCGATATTGTATTTTTTCATAAACACTTCGGTCGCATTTTCCCGTTTGACGGAGTTAGTATTGCCTGTGTACTCGACTCGCGCATCGATAGAGCGTTTGCTTTGGTGCTCGATTGTAAAGTTAACTGCGGCATACAGAGGATACATAAAAAAGCCGAGTTTTTGTTCCTCATCCCCTTTTCTAAATCCCAGTTCGGCTTGCTGATCGTTTGACGTGACAGTGTTACGTGCATATACGATCCCCTCTACAATCCCCTCTTCGACCAGCTCCAATCCCGCTTGAAGTGCGACCAGTGTTTTCCCCGATCCGGTTGAACCGGCAACGACGGTGACGTAGTTTTGGGGATGGGTCATCATTGCATAATAAAATTTTTGTTCGACATTCAGCGGACGAACGAGTTCATCGCTGAAATGTTCTCCGAAGCGTCGATCGAAATCGCACCATTCTATTTGGTTATTGAAACAAAATGCGTGTCGTTGTATCCCTGTCTCGTACATCTCGGATGAGGTGCTGAGTGCTTTTTGGACAAAAGTGATTTGATCAAAATTATGATGCTCGACTTCTGTAGGAAGAACGGGTGTCTCTTCGTATTCATAGGTATAAGTAAAGTCGATTTGTTCCGGTGCTTCGACACTGCTGTTACGGATGCTCTGCGTTCGGATACCCCGAATCTCGGCGGCAATTCGAAACGACATATCGTTACTGAGGAGCGTGAGGTCATAATCATCGGCGATTTCTGCGATTTTGGCATCATTGATCCCTTTGGGTTCGGAGAAATTGTGAGAAACACGGTAGCTTTCACGATGAACGATAAAGAGATCGATAAGGTTGGCCTCTCCGCCATGCAAAGAGCGGTCAAAATTGAGTGCTAAGCGGTAGTAACGGTCATTTTTGCACTCTTCCATGTCAACATGATTACGAACGCATTCTGGAAGCTCTATAAAGCTGATCGGTTCCCCCCATGCCGCGTCGGCAAGACGGAAAAATTCACGTGCCTGAAAACCCGCTTCGGAGCGCATATCATCTTTTTTACTGTTAAGCTCGCCTAAAACGATATTAGTGATAACAATACCGTTTTGGTTTTCGTCGCTGATTCGTAAGATATTGGTTGGATCATCAAGGATAACTGAGGTGTCGAGGAGATAGCAGTTTTGAGTTGGACTCATCACAAAGAACCCTTTTTGTAGGAATTCTCTATGGTAGTGAAATAAACCTTAAATATAAAAAATTATAGGTAATAACCTTTGATTCCATCCATAGTACGACCCATATTGAGTAACACCATATCCGCAATAACAAGGGCCGCCATCGATTCGGCAACGACCGACCCTCGCACAGCAACACAAGGGTCGTGCCGACCTTTAAGAGAGACGTGGACGCTTTCGTTATGGGTATCGATACTTTCTTGGTCGATGAAGATTGAAGGGGTCGGTTTAAAATGGACACGAATGAGGATATCATCACCATTGCTCATCCCGCCTAAAATACCCCCCGCATGGTTGGACTTAAAGCCATTTGGGGTGATAGGGTCGTTGTTCTCGCTGGCAAGGAGTTCAGCGCTGTGAGTTCCCTCGCCGATCTCGACTGCTTTGACGGCATTGATCCCCATCATTGCTTCGGCTAATACGGCATCCAGTTTGTAGTAGAGCCCCTCTCCTAATCCGATCGGAAGGTTCGAGATTTTTACAGTAGCGACACCGCCAACTGAGTCATGAGCATTTTTCGCCTCTAAAATCGCTGTTTTTTGAGCCTCTTCAACGTTTTTATCGAGAGCATAGATGGGGCTGTTTTTTGGATAACTAAAATCTAGGGTTTGCGCTTCAATACCGTGAATTGCACTGATACCGCTGGTAAATTCAATTCCCAGAGATTTGAGCATCAGCTTGGCGACTGCACCGCCTGCTACGCGTGCCGCCGTTTCACGTGCGCTTGAGCGTCCGCCGCCGCGATAATCACGCAAACCGTATTTGTGAAAATAGGTAAAATCGGCGTGTCCCGGACGAAAGATATCTTTGACATTGCTGTAATCGCCGCTTTTTTGATCGGTGTTATAGATTACCAAGGTTATCGGGGTTCCGGTGCTAAACCCTTCGAACACACCGCTGAGAACTTCGACTTTATCATTTTCTTTGCGCGCGGTAGCGAACTCGTTTTGTCCCGGTTTGCGGCGATCAAGTTCACTTTGGATAAAGGCTTCATCGATCTCTAATCCTGCAGGGACACCGTCAAGTACACATCCGATCGCTTTTCCGTGTGACTCACCGAACGTGGTGATGGTAAAACGTTCCCCGAACCGATTCATTTTAGTTCCTTTGACAGCATATCAAGGGCAATTTGCGCCGCTTCCTGCTGAGCTTGTTTTTTACTTTTTCCTTGTGCGGCAGCGTATCGTTTTCCATCGATCAAGACGGCGACTTCGAACTCTTTTTTATGATCCGGTCCGTGTGCGGCGATGAGCTGATATTCCGGAGTTGTTCCGTAGTGGGCTTGGGTTAGCTCTTGGAGAGAGGTTTTATAATCTTTGAAGAGCGAATCAAGCGAAATATCGGGATGGACATGTTCGAGGAGAGAAATGGTGATCTCTTGCACTTTGCCCAAGCCGGTTTCGAGGTAGATAGCCCCCATGAGTGCCTCAAATGCATTGGAAAGGAGCGAGCTTTTAGTTCGGCCGCTGTTATTCTCTTCGGCGTTTGAGAGATAGATGTATTCACCGAGTCCGAGATGGTTGGCCAATGAGGTAAATCCTCCTTCGTTGACGAGCGAAGCACGCATTTTGGAGAGTTTTCCTTCATCAAAATCTCGAAATTTGGCATAGAGATATTCGCCGACGATCAAATCGAGTACCGCATCACCCAAAAACTCAAGGCGCTCATTATTGTAGGGCTGTTTGTAGCTTTTGTGCGTCAGCGCTTCAATAAGGAGCTTTTGGTTTTGAAATGTGTACCCTAAACGTTCTTGCAGGGTGGTTAAGTTATCCATTACTCTTTTATTCCTTTTTTAAATTTTTCCGCTTCTTCACGAGCGATTTGGTCGCATTGTTCGTTTTCAGGATGACCGTTATGACCCCGAACCCATACTCCGTTGATGCGATGACCAGCAGAAACGGTGATGTATTCGTGCCACAGATCAGGATTTTTTACTTTAG
>Ga0265297_10010135_pt1 | contig 11918 bp, 8 predicted proteins | sample Munlanlwell13791_FD_192502 | JGI IMG/M metagenome (GOLD analysis project Ga0265297, IMG submission 192502) | Leachate microbial communities from a municipal landfill in Southern Ontario, Canada - Leachate well 137-91 | ecosystem: Engineered > Solid waste > Landfill > Unclassified | place...
CATAGATGGTAATCACTCCAATAATGAAAGAAAAAATCTTGAAGCACTTTGTCCAAATTGTCATTCACTAACACCAACATGGAGAGGAAGAAATAAAGGAAATAATGTTAATCGAGGAAGAATAAATGATAATGAATTATTTAAAGTATTATTAGAAAACAATTTTAATATGAGACAATCCTTAATTAGCATTGGTTTGGCAGCAAAGGGCGGGAACTATGGAAGATGTCATAGATTAAAAAGGGAATATGAAGAAATATGTAAAAATACCTCTGTAGCTCAGTTGGTAGAGTAGGTGTCTCTTAAACATCGGGTCATGGGTTCGAAACCCATCAGGGGTACTAAACTTACAAAATTTATTTTTTGTAAGTTTTTTTATTTCAATTACTTATAATTTTTATTTAGTCTAAATAAAAATAATCCTTGCTTTTTTAATTAAAACTATTTATATTTACAAAAATAATTTTATGCTTAAGTTTATGAAAAATGGCAGATAAGAAAAAGAAAAAAGTAACAACTACAACAGTTACTACCGTTACTGAAGAAACATTTGTTCCAGTTAACGAGAAAACACATATCATTTGTATCCTTGACCGCAGTGGTTCAATGGGTAGTATTATTGACGCTTCTATTAGTGGCTTTAATGAATTCCTTGGAAAGCAAAAAGCACTACCAGATAAGGCAACTATTACTGTAGCGTTATTTGATGATCAGTATGAAATACTCTACGATAATGTAGATATTAAAAACGCAGAGTTATTAACCAATAAGGTTTGGATTCCAAGAGGTATGACAGCATTATATGATGCAATTGGTAAAACAATTAACACTGAAAGAGCAAAACTTGATAAACTTGGTGATGAAGCACCTTCAAAGGTACTTGTTTGTATTGTTACAGATGGTTTTGAAAATGCAAGTGAAGAATATATGGGTGATGAAGGTAGAAAACAAATCGTTAAACTTATCAGAGAACGTGAAGCACAAGATTGGAACTTCTTGTACCTTGCAGCAAATCAAGACGCATTTGCAGTTGGCAGCACCTTCGGGATAAGCCGTGGTAACACTATCACATATACTGCTTCTGCAGCAGGAGTATCACACATGTCACAGGTATTGAATTGTGTATCTACTTCTTACAGGGGTATGAGTGCAAATAGTGATGACTTCCAGAAGAAATCAAAATCATTAATTGCTGATAACGAACCAGAAAACAATGAAAATGAGCCACAAAACTTGACAGGTAATATCACCACTACTGGTGTTGCAGGTGGAAATTTCACTATTACTAACAGCAATAGTTCAAATACGGTGGTTCTTGACCCAAAAGATAAAAAATAATTTCTGTTTTTATATTAAATCCGTTTTTTTGAGGGGTGCTTTTTGCACCCTTTTTTATTTAAAAGTTTATGTCTGAACGATTTAAAATTTATTTAATTATTATTGATAATAATTGATTAAAACCTTGTATTTATGATAGCTTATCAATATATTTGTAATCATAAAATTTATAAAAAATTATTATTCTATGTCAAATAAAAATCTAAAAAGTTATCCCAAATCAGAAGTAGAAAAATCAACATTACAATATTTTAAAGGTGATGAATTAGCTGCTCACGTTTGGATGAAAAAATACTCCTTAAAAGACGACAAAAATTATTACGAACTCAACCCAGACGACATGCATCATCGTATCGCAAAAGAAATTGCGAGAATCGAAGCAAAATATCCCAATCCAATCTCCGAAGAAGAAATTTACAATTCAATAAAAAATTTTGAAAGAATTATACCGCAAGGTTCACCAATGTCAGGCATTGGCAATAATCTTCAAGTAGTATCGCTTAGTAATTGTTTTGTTGTTGGTAATGATGGTGAAAGCGATAGTTATGGTGGTATTCTTAAACTCGATCAAGAGGTTGTACAATTAGAAAAAAGACGTGGTGGTGTTGGTACTGATCTATCATTCGTAAGACCTTCTGGGAGTCCTGTAAAGAACTCAGCAATCACCAGTACTGGTGTAGTACCTTTTATGGAAAGATATTCAAATAGCACAAAAGAAGTGGCACAGGATGGTCGCAGGGGTGCACTGATGCTTTCTATTTCAATCAAACATCCTGATTCAGAAAAGTTCATTGATGCTAAGTTTGAACAAGGTAAAGTTACTGGTGCAAACATATCAGTAAAAATTACTGATGATTTTATGCAATCAGTTGTACAAAGTACAACATTTCAACAACAATTTCCCATTGTGAGCGATAATCCTAAAGTAGTTAAATCAGTTGATGCGTTAAAAATCTGGAATAAAATTATTCATAATGCATGGCGTTCAGCCGAACCCGGTGTTTTGTTTTGGGATGCCGTACTTCGTGAAAGTATACCAGATTGTTACGCTAATTTAGGTTTTAAAACAACATCAACCAATCCTTGTGGTGAAATACCGTTATGTAATGATGATAGTTGTCGTTTATTATCTTTGAATTTATTTGGTTATGTGAAATTTCCATTTACCAAAGACGCTTATTTCGATTGGGATATGTTTATTAAAGATGTATTTCTTGCTATGCGTTACATGGATGATATAGTTGATCTTGAAATTGAAAAAATTGATGCTATTCTTGCCAAAATACATTCAGACCCTGAAGAAGAATTTCTTAAAATATATGAAATTAAACTCTGGGAAAGAATTAAAGATAAAACAATTAGGGGTCGTAGAACAGGATTAGGTGTGACTGCAGAAGGTGACATGCTTGCAGCAATCGGACTCAGATATGGCACTGAAGAAGCAACAGCATTTAGTGTTGAAATGCATAAGACCTTGAAATTAAATGCATATAAGTCAAGTGTTATAATGGCAAAAGAACGTGGTGCATTTCCAATATATGATGCAGAACGTGAAAAAAATAATCCATTTATTTTAAGAATTAAAAGTGAAGACTCTGTACTGTATGAGAGAATGATTAAACAAGGCAGAAGAAACATTGCTTTACTTACCATAGCACCAACAGGTACTGCCAGCCTTATGACACAAACAACTTCTGGTATTGAACCACTTTTTGCTGCATTTTATAAGAGACGTAGAAAGATCAACCCACAAGAGAAAGACCTTAAAATTAATTTTGTTGACGATGAAGGTATTGCATGGCAAGAATATCCCGTATTTCATCATAAATTTGAAACATGGCTTGAAATAAACGGATATGATGTTGATGTAGTTAAATCAATGGATGACAATCAGCTTAATGAAATTGTCAAAAAATCACCTTATTATAAGGCAACTGCAAATGATGTTGATTGGGTAAAGAAAGTTGAAATGCAGGGTCGTATACAAAAACATGTCGATCATAGTATTTCAGTAACTGTCAATCTTCCAAAAGACATTAGTGAAGAAATGGTTGCTAAAGTATATGTAACTGGCTGGAAATTCGAATGTAAAGGTATAACAGTTTATCGTGATGGTAGTCGTAGTGGTGTTCTGATTACTGACGAATCAAAGAAAGAAGAAAAACTTCAAGAAAACAATGCGCCAAAACGTCCAAAAAGGCTTAAAGGCGAAATACATAGATTCCAAAATAATCTTGAAAAGTGGATTGCTGTTGTGGGAATGAAAGATGGTAGACCATATGAAATTTTCACTGGTAAACTCGAAAATGGTTTAAGTAAATTGCCACCACATGTAAAAGAATGTGAGGTAGTTAAAAACATTATCGAAGGTGTTGACGCAGAAGGTAAACCTACCAGAACAAAAAGATATGACATAGAGTATATTGATTCAGATGGTATAAAACAAACTCACACTGGACTTAATCATGCATTCAATCCTGAATTCTGGAACTATGCTAAATTAATCTCTGGCATAATGAGACATGGCATGCCAATACTTAAACAATATGAGCTTATTGATTCACTTAACTTTAGTCAGGACTATATTAATACTTGGAAAAATGGTGTTGCTCGTGTGATCAAAAGATACATCAAAGATGGTGAAAAGGGCAGAGGTAAATGCACTGAATGTGGTAGCGAAGATTTGGTATACAGTGAAGGTTGTTTAATTTGTAAAGCATGCGGAAGCAGTAAATGTGGATAAAATAAATTATAAAGTTCTTTGAACTTAGAAATAATTACAATACATTTGCTTTTTAAATTCAACCAATTTATGAGATTCATAGAAAAGATTCATTCTAAAACCGATGATGCTTTAAAATTCATTTTCAAAACTGAAGATAAATTCATTGTCGAAATCACGTACATAAATAAGAATGATGGGAAGGATATATTATGTATTCCTTGTCAAACCATGTGTAATCTTGCTTGCAAATTTTGTCATACGACAGATTATATTGGCAAAATTAAATGTAGAAATCTTACGTCATCGGAGCTAATTGAAGCAATAATATTAGTAATTATTGATTTAAATCTTAATAGAAATCAACGAACGTTACTTATATCCATGATGGGATGCGGTGAACCACTATATAACGTGGAGCATCTTATTGACATGATGACTCATATTAAAACTGTTGGTGAAAGAGATATGGGTATTCCATATATCAGATATGCAATAGCTACGAGTATTCCAAAAAATAGATGGGAAAACTTTTTCAGATTAACTCAATTGATTGTTGACAACAAACTTCCAGTTAAAATTCACTTATCTTTACACTACACATTTGATTTAATTCGTAAAGAATGGATGCCAGCATCACTGGACATTATACCCTCAATATCTGCGGTAGATTTTTATAGAAAAATTACTGGCAATGCTGTTGAAATTCACTATACTTTAATTGATGGCGTGAATGATACAGAACAAGATGCAATACTTTTAAGCACATTTTTTAAAGGAAAGGACATTAATGTTAAGTTCTTATTCTTCAACGAAAAAGAATCATTGAATTATCATGCATCCAATAAGGACAAGATAAAAATTTTCAGAAAACATTTGGATATGAATAATATCCCGCATGAATATTATATACCCCCAGCTATTGATATTGGTGGTTCGTGTGGTCAATTTTTAATGGAAACATATTTAAAATATGAAAATGTTTAACGAATTATAATTTTTTATAATTATTAAGTATTTATATGAAAGTTCTTTGAAATTAGAATTAATTGTAATATATTTGCTTTCTAAATCAGTTGAATATGATTATACAAGAAAGCAAACTTGTTAGAAAAGACTCACCCGCACATAGTGAATATCAAAATTATACATATGTTGACGGATACTTTCTAACTATTGATGATTTAACCACACTCGTAAGAGATTTCCAAGCTGACTGCCATGATGGATTTGTCAGCAATGATCATTCTTATATTGAAGCGTGGTTAAGTAAACATAACCAAATTGTAAAAAATAAATAACTGTAATATAAAATTAATTGTATGAAAAAAAATGTAAAATTCGATGAAAACTATTATCTCATTTCCCAAGAGGCTAATAGTACAGTAACCATAGAGGTTGCAAAAAAAACAAACCACATTTTCGTGGTAGATGTATCTGGCTCAATGTCATGGGAACTCCCAAAAATCAGAACACAATTGAAGAATAAACTTTCTAACATTATGAAAGAAGGCGATACTATTACTATTGTGTGGTTCTCAGGCAGCAGGGATGCTGGAATTCTCAAAGAAGAAGTTGAAGTAAAATCACTTAAAACTTTATCTGACTTACATGATGCAATTGACAAATGGCTTCGTCCAGTTGGCTTAACTGCATTCTTAAAACCATTGGAACTTGTTAAAGACGTTATTGGCAGAATCAAAAAGAACAGACCTGACAGTGTGTTCTCAATGATCTTTCTTACTGACGGCTGTAACAATGATTGTCCTTGGAATGAAGTAATTAAAACGCTTAAATCTTTGGAAACTGAAATAGCATCATCAACATTTGTTGAATATGGTTACTATGCTGATTCACGTGCATTAACCCAAATGGCATCTGTTCTTGGTGGTGAAAAAATCAGTTGTGATGGCTTTGACGATTTCGAACCAATGTTTGACGCAAAAATTTCTTCAAGCGTTTACGGTGGCAAGAAAACCGTTGTTGAAATCACTGATAAATATCTTTATGACTTCGCATTTAGCGTTGGAAAAGATGGTAGTGTACTGCTTTACAACATTCAAGACAACAAGATCATGGTTGGTAGTGATGTGAAAGAAGTTTATTTCTTCAGTCCTTATGGCGTTGGTGGAGGAACTATTATTGACACAGCACTTTATGCTGCAATATATGTGCTTTCAGACAAACTTTTGAATGATGATGCTGAAAAGGTATTTTATGCACTTGGCGATAACTATTTTTATAAAATACTTGTAAATGCTTTCGGTAAACAAAAACTAAATTCATTTAAAGCAGCAATCAAAGAATGTGTTGCTGACGCATCAAAAAGATTTCCTGATGGTGGTCGTGCTGCAATTCAGAAAGTTCCAGATGATGCATATTGCCTGATGAATCTTATTGAAGATTTGGGTAATATTGAAGGTTGTTTGTTCTACAAAGGACATCCAGACTTCAATTACAATCTGATTGGAAGAAAACGTGTAGCAAGGGGTGAAAACTTATCAGAAGCTGACAAGAAAAGATTGTCAGAAGCTAAAAACGTTGAAGAAATCAGCAAAATCACAGAAGAACTCAAACAGAAGAATGTTGAAGTTACCTTCGTTGATTCAGACCCAAACAGAGGTTATCCGCTTACAGATTTAGTATGGAACGAAAAACGTGCAAACCTTTCAATTCGTATTTACATTGAAGGTGAAGCAGTTCTTCCAAAGAACCAATTTAATATTGACAAGGTTGCATCCTTCAGGTACAAAACATATACTCTTATTAAAGACGGTATTGTAAACGTGAAAAAACTTCCAGTAAGTTGGTCACAAGAATTGTGTGATTTTCTTACATCTAAGGGAGTTAAGTGGTCAGAGAATTTCAATGGTGAATCTTATCTTCCAACAGTCCTTACAATTGATCTGACCAGCATACCTCTTGTTAACAGGGGAATGGTAAAAGCTGTTTCAGCTAAAGGTCTTGCAATTCAGGAGTGGGAACTTCAGAAACTTCAGGCAGACAAAAAGGTTTACGATTATTTCAGAAAATCATTGTTTCCAAAAGAAAGTAAATCATTTATTGAATTACTTGGTCAGGAAGCTGCAGACTGGCTTAAAACAGTTGGTATAACCGATTACAATGGCTTTGCACCATTGACAGACGCTGAGGAATCAACTGACTTTTATATGTCAGTTAACCTTGAAACTAAAATCAAAGGTTTCTCTTCATTACCAAAGGTTGAAGATGTTATCGCCAAACTTAAAAGCGGTGCTTCACTTAAACCAACTGAATTGATTATGTCAGATGCTGTGAAGAAATATCAGGCACAGCTTGAATCTGAAATGTATCAGTCATTAACTGAAGAACAGCAGAAGGGTGTATTGAAGACTTATCTTATTACCAAGTCTGATATTCTGAACAAGAAGAGAAAGAAAGCATTACAGGAGATCGCACAGATTAAATTCTCCCTTATTCTTTCTAAAAAGAATTTTTCTGAATTCAAAACATTTGACGAGAATAAATTGACACTTACTCTGGACGGACAGGAACTTCAATTTACATTTGAATTCTCTGAGAAAGAGGAAAAAATTTAATTATTAATTAAAATGACCACCTATCAATTAGGTGGTCATTTTGTAACCTTTCAATGTACGTTTACGTATAAGCTATATGAATAATAATTGGTTCGAAAGTAGAAATCTCAAGGTATTAGCATACCAAACAGATACAATCAACAAAGTTAAAGATAGTCTAAGCACTCAAGAAATAACTGTACTGGCTGCTTGCCCATCAGCAGGTAAAACAATAATGGCAATTAATTGTATTGAGGACTTCTTGCAGAAGAACCCCAATTCGAAAGTAATTGTATTGGCACACGGTACAACGATTCTTCGTACACAATTTCATGATGTCTTGGAAGAAATTAAGCCAGACTTCACATATAAGTTGGCTGACAACTTCGGGGAATACGATGAAACTAAGGCGGTAAATGTCTGTTTGCCACAAACACTGAACAAAAAATCACTGACTAAGATTGATCTGCTTGTGGTCGATGAAGCACATCAGTTTTATTTTGGTGAGAAAATGGTGAAGGACATCATTAAGAAAACCAAACCCCGTAGACAATTATTATTAACAGGTACTCCTTCAATATTCATAAGGGAGAAACACCCGATTATACCCGTAACTCTGAATACTATTTTCGATGAAGGTATGGTCTCAGATGTTTATGTTGAAATAGCCACAAGTAGTTATAACTTCGACATATATGATTATAATTTTCAAAATGAGTTAAAAGAGGGTGTTTTATTCAAAGACTCCGAAACTAAGAAGACTCTCGATGACCTTATCGATAAGATTGTTGAAAGACTCAAAAGCATCAGAGGTAATGAATATGTTAATCTCCTGCCTGAATGGTTGCCGACATTAAAACGTCTACAGAAAACTATGATCGCTTGTAAATCACAAAGACAAGCCATACAAGTTAAGAATTATTTTGACAAGATTGGTGTTAAATCCGCATTAAGTATTTCGGATATTGACTATGACAGTATAGAAATTGAAAACTTCAAAGCAGACCCTGATTGTCTTATACTTATTGTTGTAGGTAGGGGCATACTTGGTTTTAACTATCCAGAACTCGTTAATGTAGTTGATATGACAACATCTATGAATGTTGACAGAGTATATCAACTCTTTTGTAGGGTCGTTAGAAAGCACCCTAACGGCTTGCAGAAGCTATTCTTCAAAGTTGCTCCTAATACTCTTAGTGATTATTATAAGTATGTTATGACAGGTGTTCTGGCATTATCGGACGAATATTACTTCACGCATTTCAACGGGAAGAATTTTAATGATATGCAAATACCAGTAAGACCACATATAAATGGTAATAATGGCGGTGGTAATCATAGTAACGATAATACCACTCCCGTCCCGAACAGAAAGAAACCCGTTAAAAGATTATCACCAATAGATTTTTCTGCATTACCTGTCTTCGAACTTTTCAAAGACATATATCATAAAAAAGATTCTTTACTTCATACTTATGCTTTTACAACAATAAGGGATGTTCGGGCAGAATTCATGAAAAGACTACCTGCAGGTTTTTGGACATTAGAAAAATGTATTAAAAGCGCAAAAAAATTTAAAACAAGAAAGGATTGGTCACGTAGTGATGAATCTGGTGCATATGTTACTGCGAATAAAAATGGTTGGCTTGATAAATGTTGTGCACATATGTTAATATTAAAGGGTTATTGGACTAAAGAACGATGTTTTGAAAGTGCGTTAAAATATCTGAGTAGTGGTGAATGGGCAAAAAACGATAAGGACGCATATAATGCTGCAACAAAAAAAGGGTGGCTAAGTGATTGTTGTTCTCATATGCTAATAAAAAATCGAGTATCGAAAAATTATTGGACTAAAGAACTGTGTCTTGAAGATGCAAAAAATTATTCAACAATTAGTGAATGGCAAGACAATAATGAATATGCGTATAAGAAAGCCATTGAAAACAATTGGATTGATGAATGTACTGCACATATGACAAGAATAAATATGCCAAGCGGTTATTGGACTAAAGAACGATGTTTAGAAAGCGCATCAAAATATCAAACTATTAATGATTGGAATGTCAATGAACCAAACGCTGTGAGTGCTTCTCGAAGAAATGGCTGGCAGGATGAATGTACATCACACATGGAAGAATTAAAAAAACCTGCAAATTATTGGACTAAAGAACGATGTTTGGAAAGTGCTAAAAAATGTTTATCTCAAAGAGATTGGGAAAAGAAAGAAGGTGGTGCTTGGCGTGCAGCAACTGATAATAAATGGATATATGAATGTAGATTATCTATGAAAGATAATGTACTAAAAAATGCATTACAATATAGTGCAATTAATGAATGGCAAAAAAAAGAAACTGGTTCTTATCAGTTTGCGAAAAGCATGGGTTGGTTAAATGAATTCACCCTACATATGAATAATACTGATTGGACTAAAGAAAAATGTTTAATATATGCTCTGAAATATAAAACACGTAGTAATTGGAGAGATAATGATCAATATTCATATAATATTGCACGAATAAACAAGTGGTTAGATTATTGTTGTAAACATATGATAGAAAAAAGTAAACCAAATAATTATTGGACTAAAGAAAAATGTATTGAAAGTGCAAAAAAATTTAAAACTCTTAAAGAATGGAAAAAGGGTGAGGGTGGTGCGTATGCAACTGCACAAAGAAATAAATGGCTAAAAATTTGCTGTGAGCATATGACAAAATTACGTATTTTCTGGACAAAAGAAATGTGTATAGAAAGCGCATTAAAACATCAAACATTGGGCAAATGGTTAAAAAATAATTATAATGCATATCAATTTGCAAGTAAACATAAATGGCTTGAAGAAATAAAAATACTTTTTAATAAAAAATAGTTCTTAATTTCTTTAATTATTTTAAAAAATAATTGTATTTACAACAAATAACATTACATAAAGTATATTAAAATGAATAAAATTAGAGAAACTAAAACAAATTGCAAAGACTTGAAAGTTTATGTAACTGATTCAAGAGAAAAAGAAATATTTACAAAAGAAATTTGTTTGTTATTAAAATCAACAGTAATGATTGATGCAACTACAAATGATGGTGTATTATTTATAGATGGTCAAAAGAGTTGGCGTGTTATTGTTGATTATATTGATATTGAATATTTGTTAATGAGAAATAAATTATTTTTAACATTTATCGATAATGAAAATACTAAATATTCGGGAGAAGCATTCATAACAAATAATTCCCTAATTAAAGGTACTGGAGAACTATACGAAACAAAATGAGCAAAAATCGAGCAAAGATAACTATAGCCGTTGACCCGAAAATCGATGAACAACTTGAGAAGTCCAACTATAATAAATCCAAGTTAATCAACTCATTGTTAAGTAAATGGCTGAAGTCGGATAAAAAAGACGTAAAAAGGTTCACAAAAAAGTAGGATTAATCCTACTTTTTGAGTTTTATTGAGTATTTATGTAAAAGTAAATATCATGGCAAGAAAACTAATGAAACTCGAAGAGAAGAAAAGAAAATTCTCGATCACAATCAGTCCCGAAATCAACGAGCAACTTGAAGAACTAAAAATTAATAAGTCCAAACTAATAAATTGGCTTCTCATTGAACATTTTAATCAGATAAGCAATGAGAAATCGTAAATATTTTTGGAACAAAGAAGAATGCACCAAGGAAGCACTTAAATATAATTCTAAAGTAGATTTTATTAAGCATTCTATGAGTGCATATAATAGTGCAATTAGAAATGGTTGGCTTGAAGAAATTACTGAACACATGGTAAGACCTGTCAACAGTTGTATAATATGGAACAAAGAAGCCTGTAGACTTGAAGCATTAAAATATCTTTCACGTGTTGATTTTCAAAAAAAATCTGGCTCTGCGTATGTTTCTGCACATACGAATGGATGGCTTGATGATATATGTCAACATATGCAAAGACCTGTTGATAGTAGAATAATATGGAATGAAGAAACTTGCAGAAACGAAGCATTGAAATATGAAACAAGAGGCGAATTTTCAAATGGGTCAAAAAGAGCATATGCTGTAGCAATTAAATTAGGTATTCTTGATGAAATTTGCTCACATATGAAAATTTGTGGAAGCCTGATGTTACGTTGTGTATACGCATATGAATTTCCAGATAATCATGTATATGTTGGCTTGACATTTAATAGCGATTTAAGACACATACAACATTTGACATATACTAAATCACAAGTGTATAGATACATTGCAAATAGCGGATTGATACCCGCCTATAAGGTATTAAGTGAATATGTCGATGTACATATTGCAATG
>Ga0265297_10010136_pt1 | contig 11917 bp, 11 predicted proteins | sample Munlanlwell13791_FD_192502 | JGI IMG/M metagenome (GOLD analysis project Ga0265297, IMG submission 192502) | Leachate microbial communities from a municipal landfill in Southern Ontario, Canada - Leachate well 137-91 | ecosystem: Engineered > Solid waste > Landfill > Unclassified | place...
GAAAGCTGAAGAAAACGGGCAAAATCAAAAGCTTTAAACTCACTAAAAAAATAAGGACCCAGAACAAGAAACGTCCTTTTAAAAGCTTGGGCTCGTAGTTATTTTCAGGACAGGCTAAAAACAATGTTTTCCCTTTTAAAAGCGCTTTATTTGCCAATTTCATAGTTTAAATGATATAACATTTTTAAGGTTTTGTCAAATCAATTTTCGCTTAAAATATCTTCTATTTCCTTGAAAGTCTCAGGAGGCTCTATCAAAAAAACCTGGTTGAATCCTGAAAAATCGATTTGCATTTCCATCTCAAATTCTCCGGCGCTTGAAAAAAAATTGCCTTCCAGGACAAGCTTTTCAGGATAGCCGTCTTCTGTTATCAGAATCTCTCCTTTTCCTCCAAAGTCGGCAGCTCTGAAAATATCAGCCAAAGAAGAAGCAGCGTTTTCCGCAAGCAAGAAAGAATAGGAGCGGGATCCTTTTTCCTGCTCTTTCCCAATAAGATAAGAAGCGGGATCAAAAAGAATGTTTTCCAGCGCCATTGCCTCTTTCTTTTGGGAAGAAAAGAAGTCTGAATCCATCCTTATCCATTCCCCTTCCAGTTCCTCCAGTTTAATGCCGAGATTTTCCATGAATGATCCAAGCAAAGGAAGATCCGGAAGGGACGAAAGCAGAAGATAAAAAGACCCTTTCACCTCCTTGAACTCTCCAGAAATAGAAAGAACGGATTGAGGAAAAAAAATATTGGCTTCAAACAAAGAGCTGATTTCAGTTTCTTTTAACGCAGCATCATGAAAAGTCCCGACAATGCTGTACCCTTCTTCCGTTTGAAGGCGCAAGATCATATCTGCATTAAAAGAGCTCGCTGCTCCAGCCAGCTTCAGGGATTCAGAAACCTTTTCTGAAGGATCTTTGCTGAAAAAATCCAATAAAAAATCCTTGCAGGCGATCAATGAAGCGGAAAGAAAAATCAGCAGGGCCGCTAATATGTATTTCTTCATGGCTGATTCAAGGCTTCTTCATAATAAACGTTTGTCGGATTCCATAAAAGCCATCCTTTGCTGCCCGAATCCTGGGCTGCTTCAATCTGAAGCCTTATCTTGTCGGGACCGTAGAATACGCCTTTTTCCCTATCCGCTTTGAGGTCAAAATGCTGAAGCCAGGGCCTGATTTGAGTGTCGACATCGAAAGAAGAATTCAAAAACTCCAAATACTGGTCCCAATAATCTCTTATCATCTCAAAGCTGAAATGATCATATTCCTTGATCTTCGGCCCGGAATCTTCTTCTTCCAGGGAAGAAAGATAATCTATTGCCGGAAAGAGAGAGCGGGAAACTATCTCATAAGGATGACTGGAAGACACTTTGCTCGGGTCTTCGTCTTCATACGGTAGAAACAAATAAGGAAGTCCCCTCTTAGGGTCGGCTTTTACGGAAAATCCTTGGAAATAATGGCTGGGATAAACCATGGGAGAAACATAGTCGAATTTGCCGGCAATGTCTTTTAAGGTTTGCCCGAGATTTACCACTTCAATATACAAGGAAGTCATTCCGAAGACGTCTATTGATAAGACTATGTCGGGTCTGTAGCTTCTCAAGCCTCCTGAAAGGGCCAAATAAACAGAATTTATCGCTTTTGCTCTTTCTTCTTCCCCTGTGCAGGGAAAATTATTCCCGGCCAACACGCTGTCGGCGGGATACCTGATGTAGTCGAACTGTATTTCATCAAACCCAAAATCAACCGCTTTCTTGGAAACTTCCAAAAGGTATTCTGAAACTCCAGGGCAAGCGGGATCCAGCCAATAATATCCGGACTCGTCTTCCCATAACGATCCGTCTTCATTCTTGATATACCACTCCGGATGTTCTTTCAAAGCGAAAGAATCCCTGAACCCCGCAACCCTGGCTATGGTCCAGAATCCATCTTCTTTCAGTTCTTTTACGAATTTCTCCAAAGTTGCGCTGAAATACGTCCCTTCAACTTCTTTGACGTCAATAACAACCCCGTTCAATTCAGTGGTTTCCAAAAGCGTCTTTATGTTTCTTTTGAGATTTTCCGCTCCTTTGCTGTTGGAAGACCCGGTAAAACCCGTAAGATAAACCCCTTTAATGTCTTTTGACTTTTCAAGCGCGAGCTGCCTTGAAAACGATCCGGCGTTTTCTAAATTCCCGCTTATTTCAAAGATAGTTTCTAGATCTTTAAAGAAATCGGCTCCGGCCGAAATCCAAACAGGCGTTATCAAAATCAGCAGACAGATGATCGGAATCAGTTTTCCCTTAAGCTTTAAAAATTTCATTACTAGAATTTTAGCATATTATTCCATAAAAAAACGAAGCTTGATTAAAAATTTGAAGTTGAAAACCATTTAATTCTTTTATTCTACAGCATAAGGCAGTTTTTTGAAACTTTAAAAAACCTTGCCATATTTCCTCCAAAGTGTTATTATCCCAATATATGAAAAAAGACATCCATCCCGAATATTATCCAAAGGCCAAGGTCCACTGCGCCTGCGGAAACGTTTTTGAAATGGGCTCCACCAAGCCGGAACTTGAAGTGGAAATATGCTCCAAATGCCATCCCTTTTACACGGGCAAAGAAAAAATGCTGGATACCATGGGAAGAGTCCAGAAGTTCAGGAAGAAAATGGAAAAAAAAGCTGAGCTGAAGCCCAAAAAGAAATCAAAAGCCAAGTAATGGCGGAAAAGACAATCAAGGAAAAGTACGAAAAAACTCTGGAACAACTCAGCGACCCTGAGTTGATTTCAGATTGGGAAAAGCTTCAAAAGCTTACCCTGGAAAAGGAATATTACGAGTCTCTTCTTGAAAAAGAAAAGGAAATAGCTGAAATTAAAGACGAAATAGAAGAAAATAGAAGCATCCTGGCGGGCGGAGACGAGCCTGAACTGAATCTGCTTGCGGAAGAAGAGCTGAAAACCCTTGCAGAAAAGCAGTCCTTGCTCGAAAAAGAGCTGGAAGCGCTGGTTGAAAAAGGCGCGCCTGAAGCCCAAAAGCAGACAGAAGAAGAAAGCGGATCCAAAGGGAAAAACGTGATCGTGGAGATAAGGGCCGGGACGGGAGGAGACGAGGCTTCCCTTTTCGCCGGAGACCTTTTCAGGATGTATTCCAAATATGCGGCCCTTAAAGGATGGAGGCAAAAAACTCTCGACTCCAGCCCGACCGAGCTGGGAGGATTCAAGGAAGTGGTTTTCGAGCTGAAGGGAGAAAACGCTTTCCATCTCATGAAATGGGAAGCAGGAGTGCACAGGGTCCAAAGGATACCCCAGACCGAAAAAGCCGGAAGAATCCACACTTCAACGGCAACAGTAGCCGTACTTTTAAAGCCTTCAAGTGCGGAAGTGAAAATAAGGACGGATGAAATCAAAGTTGACACTTACAAAGCTTCGGGCCCTGGAGGGCAGTATGTCAATAAAAGGGAAACCGCCGTCAGAATAACTCATCTGCCCACCGGCATCGTCGTAAATTCCCAGTCGGAGAGGAATCTGGCCCAGAACAAAGCGAACGCCATGAGTATACTTGAGGCGAAAGTTTTGGAAAAAAAGCAGACGGAAGAAATGGGAAAACTTTCCGAAAAAAGAAAAAACCAGATAGGAGGGGCGGAAAGATCGGAAAAAATAAGGACGTACAACTTCCCTCAAGACAGGATAACCGACCACAGAACCAAAAAAAGCTGGCACCATTTGGAAGAGATAATGGCGGGAAATCTGGATCCTGTCATAGGCCATCTCCAGAAAAGTTTGGAATAAGACTATTTCTCAAATCAAAAAACCGCCTTGCAGCGGCTTTTTTGTTTAGAAAATCAAGCTTTGGCAGTTCACCGACATTGAGCCGGAATCAATGAATGCCTGGTGGCAGGATGCCAGATAAAGCACGTTGTCTTGATACCATTTGCACCAGTAACTTCCCGTAGGAGAGCCGCAGAAATAGGCCTGCACGGCTTTTCCTTCCGTTCCGTAGCGGTTGATGCCGTCGCTCAGATAAAGCGCGGAGGCCAGAGAAGCATCCCTCATGTCCCAGGGATCCGCGGCCGTGCCGATTATATCCTCCACTCTTTTTTCGTATCCTGCTCCGCTCCAAGTGGAAGGTATGAACTGGGCAGGGCCCATCGCTCCCCCCCATCCGAAGCTCATCGGGCAGGAAACCAGCGTTTGATAAGGGTCTATGCCCAAACCCTTGGTTTGATTGAGATCTTCTATAATTTCAAGGAAATAAGGGACATCCCTGGTAGGATTCATCACTTTTTCGGTGGCAATTCCTGAACTGACTCTTATTCCTGCTCCGGTTTTAGGATTCGTAAGATAGCACTGCCCTACGTTCTGGCCTATGTTCGATTCCTGGCTCAATACTCCCAGAAGCAGGGCCGGACGGATGCCTGCCTGTCCGGCTGCGTACTTTGCGATTTCCAAGGCCTCTTCATAGGTGACGGACCTTCTCACTCCTATAAGGTTGTAAATCCTGGCCATAATTTCCTTGGTTTTGGCTGAAGTCGTTTCTTTTTCGGCAAGATAGCTTTGGTATTCCGCCTCGGTGAGCTTTAAAAGGTATTCCCTTTCAGCCTTCACTCCCTGGTTTTCCTGCTTTTGAAGGTTCTGCACGGCTATTGAATGCTCGAGATCCTGCCTTTCCTGGTCCAAAGAAATTTTCTGATTTTCCAAATAATCCTTCAGCTCCTTTATGGTCTGGAGAAGCTCCTTGTTCTTTGCGGAAAGATTTTCAAGGGAAATGAGATCGTTGAAAAAAGAAGAAATGTTTTCTTCGGCTAAAAACACTTCAATCATGGACTTTTGGTCCTCTTCGTAAATGGTTCTCAGAGTGAAGACGAGTTTCTCCGCCGACTCCTGAATCTTTCCGGTTGTCTGGACAATGGACTGTTCAGTGTCTCCTATCTGATAGTTCAAGTCTTTTATGACCAGATTGGATTGGGAAATCTGGTATTCCAGGCTTTTTATCTTGTTCCCCAAAGAAGAGATCTGAGCCTGAAGGGTTTTCTTCTCCTCTTCCGTCTTCTTTATCTCTCCTTCTATCTGGCTGCTCTTCTTTTCGAAATAAGACTGGCATTCCTCAAGAAGGCTCCTGCACTCTGAAGTTGAAAGCGTTTCGCATTCCTTGTCGATTAAGTCAATGGATTCGCATATCGCGGAATTATCTGCTCTCAAGCCGAACCCCGGCAGCGCTAAAGCCAATGCCAGGACAACGGTCAGAAAAACGCTCGATTTTCCTTTGATGCGAAATTCCTTCATTGAAATAATTATTCTTCTTTTTTCGGGGCCGATTCTTCTTCTTCTTTGCCTTCTTTTTCAGGTTTTTCCGCCTTTTCAACCTCCTCCACTTTCTCTTCTATGGGCTTTTCAAGCTCTTCTTCAACTTTTTCCAAAGGCGAAACATGGGCGACTATTTCATCTGGGCTCTTTTGAATTTCCACTCCCGAAGGAATCTGCAAATCTTTGATAAGAATTTCGTCTTCCAGGGTCTTCAAGCCGGATATATCGACTATTATCTCTTTTGGAAGATCCTGAGGCAAAGCTCTCACTTCCACTTCCTGGATATTCCTGACCAAGGTTCCGCCTTCTTTGGCTGCGGGAGATTCCCCTTCAAATACCAAGGGGATCTTGGCATGGATTTTTTCCTTGAGCCTGGGGCTGTAAAAATCAACATGAATGAATTCGTCGCTCAAAGGATCTTTCTGAACTTCGTGGATAAGGGCAAGAACGGTCTTTTCTCCGATCTTAAGGGAAATAAGGCCGCTGTATCCGGTCTCTTCAAAAGCTTTGGAAAACTCTTTGTAGTCAGCTTTTAGAGAGCTGTTCTTCGTCTCCGGGCCGTAAAGATTGACCAGTATCTGGCCTTTTTCCCGGATCTGCTTCGGCTTTTCCTCTTCGGATCTGTTTTGCAGCGAAAGGTTTATCATATTTTTATTTATATATTTTATTTACTGTCTCTTTTGTCCCGAATATCCCCAGTTTCAAGAACAGGAAGCCGAACTTTTCTTCCAATTCCTGGGATATTCTGCCTCTTTTTTCTTCGGAAATTTCCATAATTTCTTTTTTGAAAGGACCCAAGGCCTTTTTTCTGTTTTCGTACAAAAACTGCTCTTCCGTCTGATTCTCCTTTTTTTCGCAATGTTCGCAAATCCAAACTTGCATTCTCTCTTTAAGGTCTTCGGGAAAATATTCTGAATCAAGGACGATGTTCTGGAAAGCGGTAGCCAGGTGTATTTCAAGGGTTTCCGCTTCGGGAAATTTGTCAAAGCATTCTTCGGGCAGGGTGGAAGCTCCGTGCTGGACCACTCCTGCCATTCCATGCTTTCTCGCTTCCGACGACAATTCTTTCAATAAGGCAAAATCAATATCAGGCTCGATCATTTCTCCTCCAGGTCCCATTATCCCTCCGTGAGAGGCTCCTGTCTGCACTGCCAATTTTATCAATCCTTTCATTTCTCCGTATTTTGAAAGCTCTTCTTTGTATCCTTCAGCAAAAGTCCTTACGTCTTCAATCGTGCTGTTTTCCCTCCCTATCTCTCCGACTTCTCCCCCCAAAGAAACGGTGATTCCTCCCGGCTCCAGGGAACGGGCGAAGGAAGTCAAAAGAGCGGTTGCTTCGCAGTTGTGCTTTTGCTGGAGTTTCAAGTCTTTTTCATGAGCCCGAACAAGAGTGGAAGCGTCAATGTCTATATTGTAAACTCCGCTTCCTATGGCTTCTTTCAAGAGGAATTTCAAAGAAGAAATCTCGTCTTCTTTCGCTGAAGGGTCGAAAAACTTCTTTTCTTTCACTTGATAATGGTCCCCCTGGAAAAAAACGCCTCCTTTGTAGCCTTCCTTCAGTCCTGCCGCCAAAATCATGGGGACGTACTCTGACATGGATTGGAAAGTATATTCGCTTTCCGATCTTGCCAGTTCAAAAATGAAGGCTCCCGCCTCATTTTTTACCGCCTGTCTGAAAACGGCTCTGGCGGCGTCGAAAACAAGAGTTCTGATGTTAAAGGCCGGCACTGTGAATCCCGACCATTCCCCCCTTGCCCTGGCTTCGTAAAGGCTTTGCGAAGAAGCCAATTTCATTCCGCTGTCTGAAGCCATCATATAGACTTCTTTTGCCGCCTGCTCGTCTTTTTTATGTACAATTCTTGAAACTAATTCTTCAACGCTTGCCATAAATTAATGGAAGAATATTTTGGCCGCGTCGTACACTTCCTTGTTGACCTTCTTTTCTCCTCTTATCTGAGAAAAAGGAATCGCTGCGATCTTGTCTCCTCTTAGCACGACGGCCTGCTGGAATTTTCTTTTGCGGATCAGCTCAACTGCTAAAATTCCGAATCTCGCTCCCATGATCCTGTCATAAGAGGAAGGGGTTCCTCCCCTTAAAATATGCCCTATATTCACGGATCTTGTTTCAACGCCGAGTTTTTTGCTGATAAGAGAGGCCACTTCATTTCCTATTCCGCAATGCTCCCCGGAATCACCTTGGGATTTTTCCGATTTCGGAAGCCTCACTCCTTCCGAAACGACTATCAAGCTGAATTTCTTACCTTTTCTGATCCTTTCTTTTATGGTCTTGAAAACTTCGTCCATTTTGACAGGCTCCTCGGGAACAAGGATATAGTCGGCTCCTCCAGCCAGCCCCGCGTATGCGGCGATCCATCCGTGGTTCCTTCCCATTACTTCCAAGACTATCACCCGGCTGTGGGACTCGGCAGTGGAATGAAGCCGGTCCAAAGCTTCGGTGGCTGTTTGGACCGCGGTCCAAAATCCGATGCAAAAATCCGTTCCTTTTACATCGTTGTCTATGGTTTTAGGAATGGCGATTATGGGAAAACTTTTGGAAAGCTTTTGCCCCACGCACAATGTCCCGTCTCCTCCTATGGCAACAAGGGCGTCAAGCTTGAGCTTCTTGAAATTGCCTTCAATCTGAGAAATGCCGTTTTCAAGCTTCAGCGGGTTTATCTTGCCCGAACCGAGTATGGTCCCTCCTTTATCCAATATTCCCCTGACGTCTCCCTCTGAAAGCCTTTTGGCTTCGGTTTTTCCCAGCAAGCCCTTCCAGCCGTTTTTTATCCCCCATATTTCGTATCCAAGCTGCTCTCCTCTCCTGACAACGGCTCTTATGGCCGCATTAAGGCCGGGGCAGTCGCCCCCTCCGGTCAGAATTCCTATTTTCTTTCTTTCTTTTTCCATGGTTCAAAGCAATTTTGATTATATCTTACCTGGCTCTTGATTGCAAGAAAAGCTATTCCAGGATTATTTTGACCTCCACTGATTCCATTTCTTCGGGAATCGTCCTCGCCCAAAACGGCTTAAGGCTGACTTCCACCTTTTCAGCTCCGAAAAATCCTCCTAAAATCGCTTTTTCAGCGTCTGAGGGATTTTTTCCGAAAGCATGCTTTTTTATCATGCTTTCCTCGATGCCCTGATATATTTCAGCTGAAACGCTTACGGTGAAAGAAAGGCTGTCTTTGTCTGAAAGGCTGTATTCTATTTCCATCCCGTAAGGGGATATTTCCCGCCCGGAATCGATATTCTTTAAGATGTGCCGCTCTACAATCTCCTGAAGATCTTCTTTTTTAAAAGCGATTCCGCTGCTTTTTGCGTAAATCTGCAGAGTAAAGCTGTCTTGAATCTGGCCGGCTTCAGCCAAAGGAACGACTTTTGTCATTTCAGAATAAACAAGTTCTTCTGCTAAAATCCAGCCGTCCGAAGCTTTTGCGGCCAAATCCTGCCTGCTTTTGGCAATAGCTTTTTCTGCAAGGGATTCCTCCGCCTCTTGGAGGTCTTTTTCTGTGACTTCCAGAACCAGCCCTCCTCCTTGCATTTTCTCTGAAGACTCGGCCCAGTAATACGGATACTTGGCAGTCCCCCTGTAAACGTAAACCGAAAACTTTGTCGGCCCTATATTGTATTCTTCTCCCGGCTCGGCGGCTATTACCGGAACTTGGACGGAAGCGGCGACAAGCTCGCCTTGAACGTATTCAGCTCCGGGCACGCTGATGGCGGATTTCGAATAGAAAAGCTTTCCTTCAGAGGAAATGAACCTGGTTCCCTCCCTCCAAGTCTCTGAGGCTGTGGTATATTCGTTGTATAAAACTATCGTTCCTTCCGACTTTTTACCGGTCTGGCCGGTTGCTTCAAAGCTTTCTGAAACGATTGACTCTGTCTCCATGGCTTTTCCCGGAATAGTGCTATTTTCAAAATCGATTGACTGGGCCGCCCGGTCAAGAGAAATTTCAATGTCAAAATCTTTGGTCTGGAGCTCCGGCCAGATCGTTATTTCAGCTTTAGGCTTGACCAGAAAAAATATCGCTGCAGCGCATAAAAAAAGGAAAACCAGGGCAGGAAAAAACTTTCTCCTTTTGGGAGGTTCCTTTTTAAAAGAAAATCTGTTTTCGCTTTTTTGCGGCTCCGGACTTTCTTTTCCCGGAGGATTGATGTCGTATATTGTCTCTTCCATGCATTTATTCCAGCACGGCTCTGATCCTTCTTATTCCTGAGCCGGCTGACTCTTCTTTTAATATTTTAAAAACCCCGAGCTCTCCGGTCCTTTTGGCGTGGGGTCCGGCGCATATTTCCTTTGACCAGCTTCCGATGGAATAAACGCTCACCGTGTCGGGATATTTTTCTTTGAAAAAAGACAAGGCTCCGGATTCCAGCGCTTCCTTCAAGGTCATTTCTTCTCTTTTCACTTCCAAGTCTTCTTTGATCCTGTTATTGACTGCATCCTGGACCGCTTTCAATTCTTCTTCTGTCAGCTTTCTTTCGTGGGAAAAATCGAATCTCATCCTTTGGGCCGTAATGTCAGATCCCATCTGCTTTACGCTGTCTCCCAACAATTCCCTCAAAGCTTTATGAAGCAAATGAGTGGCAGTATGGTATCTGGCGTGCTGTTCTCCGGCGTCCTTTCCAACCCCTCCGAACTTCTTTTCCACTCCGGCCCTGGAAACTTCTTTATGCTTCAAAAAAGCTTCTTTGAACCCTTTTTCATCCACCGGAACTCCTTTTTCCCGAGCCAGCTCCAGGGTCAGCTCCAGAGGAAAACCGTAAGTGTCGTAAAGGTGGAAAGCTTCCTGGCCGGGGATGTTCCCTTTTAAAATCACTTTTTCGAACATTTTCAGCCCTGAAGCCAGGGTCTTTTCAAACTTTTCTTCCTCTTTCTGGATAACGGTAATAATGTCTTCTTTCCTAGACTGCAGTTCCGGGTAAACCGATTTATATATGTCTATCACCGTTCCCGCCAGATCCATTAAAAATCCCTTGGGAAGGTCCAGAATCCTTCCGTATCTTATGGACCTCCTGATTATCCTTCTTAAAATATATCCTTTTTCAACGTTTGAAGGAAAAATCCCTTCAGAAGAGATGAAAACGGAAGACTTCGCATGGTCGGCGATGATCCTGTAAGCTTTCGGATTATCTTCGTAAGGCTGAGAGGCTTTCTCCCCTATCTTCTCGATAATCGGAAGGAACAAGTCTGTTTCAAAAACAGATTTTTTCTGCTGAGAAACCATGGCCAGCCTTTCAAGCCCCATGCCGGTGTCCACTCCTTTTTGCTTCAGAAAAACAAGGTTTTTTTCTTTGTCCTGGTAGTATTCATTGAAAACAAGGTTCCATATCTCAGTTCCTCTGATATGTATCTCCGTTGTCGGGCCGCAAGGCCCTTCTTCTCCTGTTGGGCCCCAAAAATTGTCGTCTCTTCCGAATTCTTTGATCTTTTCTGGAGAAATCCCGAGATTCTTCCAGATATCGACAGATTCCTGGTCAAAAGGCACCTTCCCTTCTCCTTTAAAAACCGTAAAAACCGCCTCATCCAAAGGAAGGTCCATTTCCTTGAACATGAAATCTGAAGCGTATTGAACGGCTTCTTTCTTAAAATACCCTCCGAAAGAAAAATTCCCCAGCATCTCAAGAAAAGTCAGATGGCTTTCGTCCCCGACTTCGTCGATATCCGAAGTCCTGATGCATTTCTGGCAGGAAGCCGCATTCCTTCCGTAGGGAGATTCATTCCCAAGGTAATAAGGCTTGAACTGCTGCATTCCGGCCGTTGTAAAAAGGCAGCTCGGGTCCGAGGGAATAATGGAGCTTGAAGGAACGACGGCATGGTTCCTCTCCTTGAAAAAAGACAAAAATTTTTCCCTAATCTTGCTTGATTCCATGTTTTTCATTCTTCTGTGAATTCCCCCGTCATTTCATCGAATATCCCGTCAGTCACCGCTTTGACGACCCGGCCTCCCGCAACGGAAACAATCAGCTTATGAGGGGTGATGACCTGGGTTAAAATCTGCTCGCGTCTGGCTCCGTAGCCGGCATGAAGAGAATCGAACGAATATTCGTATTCATAGCAAAATTCGAATCCTTCGCACTCGACCTCCCTGCTCTCAAGCAAAAAAAGGTCTGTTCCGTCCCAGCAAAAAGTCAAGGAATTCTCTTCTATCCAGCTTCTGGCAACGGCCTCCATATTTTCTATGCCCTCTCCTTCTTGAAAAGCCCGGAATATTATGGGGATTTCGACTTCCGTTTCTTTGAAAAGGGAAATATCGCTGGGCTTGAATACGATATTTCCTTCTTCCGTGCCGGGATCGCTGAATTCCAAAACGGCTCTGAAGGAAATCGATTCTGGATCCGATCCTTCTGCGATTGCAGGTTCGTGCGCCAAAAGATCCCCGTTCGAATTGAAAACCGATATCATGAAAGTTCCTTCAGAGAACCAGAATCCTTCTGCCTGGCCCGTAATTTCAAGAGGGCTTGAGATTGAATCAAAGCTCTCAAGATTGTCGACTGTCAGCGTCTTTTTGAGGCTTTCCGTATTGAAAGAGGGGTCGGTCAGGTAAAAAACCAGGGCAAATGAAAAAAGAGCGACGGCAATGATAAAAATCAGAAAAAATTTCTTGTACATGTATTTTTCTTTTATTCTACCAGATAAAAAAGGA
>Ga0265297_10010137_pt1 | contig 11917 bp, 13 predicted proteins | sample Munlanlwell13791_FD_192502 | JGI IMG/M metagenome (GOLD analysis project Ga0265297, IMG submission 192502) | Leachate microbial communities from a municipal landfill in Southern Ontario, Canada - Leachate well 137-91 | ecosystem: Engineered > Solid waste > Landfill > Unclassified | place...
CAATTTCGTTTTCGGCGCGGGGCTCTCCGGCTATCAAACAAAAATTTTGCCATATCACGAATCGCGCGCTTGGATGGAAGTTTATTTATACCCGCACAATATCATTTTTAACTTCTGGTCTGAGTTGGGAATATTGGGGCTGGGTGCTTTTATTTGGCTTATTGAAAAATTTGGAAGATTGTGTTATTCTTTGATGAAGCGCGAAAAGTTGTTCGCGGTTATGGCGATTACGGCCATGGGGGCATTATTGATTCACGGACTGGTTGATGTTCCGTTTTTCAAAAACGATTTGTCAATTTTATTCTGGATTATTTATGCAATGCCATTTTTAATATGACGGAATTAGAAAAAAGATTAAAAACAAAAGGCCATGATAAACTTTGCGCTTCCGCAATAATGTTCAAGGATGAAAAAATTCTAATCGGTTTTAGGCATTATGGCCGGGATAAATGGAAAAAAATATCTGTTTGGACTTGTCCGGGAGGGCGTTGTGATGATGGAGAATTCGTGGAACAAACTTTAAGACGAGAGGTAGCGGAAGAAGTTGGAATTATCAATTTTACAATAAATGAATTTTTAGGCGAATTTCCAGGAGCAAAAGAAGGAGATATTCTTTATCTTTTTAAATGTAGTACTGATGAAGAGTTCAAATTAATGGAGCCTGAAAAATTTTCTGAATGGCGATGGAGCATGGTTAACAATATTCCGGATAACTTTATAAATCCAAAAGTAATAGGATTGATACAGGGTTTAATTTAATTTTGGAGAGGTGGCTGAGCGGTTGAAAGCGCGGCTCTCGAAAAGCCGTAGGGGTGCAAGCTCCTCGTGGGTTCAAATCCCACCCTCTCCGCCAGATTGGCAACTTTGAACCGAAGCAAAATAAGGGTTTTGTTGCTAAAATAAAGACATGTCGAAATTACTTGCAAAAAAGGAAGATTCTGCATTTCTAGGTCTAAATGATAAGACTTTTGATAATTATTTCAGAAATAAAATTATCTGTGGAAATGCAGTTGATGTTATGAAAAAGATTCCCGACGGATCCGTCAATTTGGTTGTGACTTCGCCTCCATATAATCTAAAAAATTCTACTGGCAATGGCATGAAAGACGGTCGTGGTGGCAAATGGGCAAATGCGGCGCTTCAGAAAGGCTACTCACACCATAATGATTGTATGCCTCATGATGAGTACGTAAAATGGCAACGAGAATGTTTAACAGAAATGATGAGAATTATTCCTGAGGATGGTGCGATTTTTTACAATCATAAATGGCGAGTACAAGGAGGCCTCTTACAAGATCGACAGGATATCGTTAGTGGTTTTCCTGTACGCCAGATCATAATTTGGAGAAGGAAAGGCGGATTTAATTTCAATCCTGGCTACTTTGTACCTACATATGAAGTAATTTATTTGATAGCAAAACCTAAATTTAAATTATCGCCTAAGGCAAGCGGTCACGGCGATGTGTGGGAGTTTACGCAGGAGATGAATAATGAGCATCCAGCGGCCTTCCCGGTTGATCTGATTGATCGCATTGTGTCTTCTACCAACGCAGAAATTATCCTAGACCCATTCATGGGTTCGGGTACCACAGCGCTCTCCGCTATAAACTTTAATCGGCATTATATCGGAATTGATCTCTCACCAGAGTATTGTGAGATGGCAGAGAAAAGAATTAAAAACCACAAAGCCCAACAAAAACTTTTATGACAAAACCTGTTATTTACACAAAACCAGCTCTTATCGCAAAACTGAAAGAAATTGCGGCAATGGGTTTTATCCCGAACGCACGGAAAGGAAATGCCGGAGGTATTGGTAATACACTTGAAGACTTGCTCGGTATCAAAGAAAACAACCTACCAATACCGAACGCCGCAGAGTGGGAATTGAAGGCTCAACGCCTAAATTCAACCTCGTTGACGACACTTTTCCATATTGAGCCCTCACCGCGCGCTATTCGTTTTGTTCCGCAAGTCCTTTTGCCTAAATATGGCTGGGCACATCAAGAGGACGGCAAGAAGTATCCCAAAGGAGAAATGAGCTATCGGCAAACAATCCACGGAAATTCACGAAGTGATCGAGGTTTTAAGGTAGTGATTGACCGAAAGGAACGAAAAATCTTGATTTCTTTTGAAGCTGGAGGTGTTGATATTTGCCACAAGGAATGGCTTGAATCAGTTAAAAAGCGTACTGGTCTTGGAGAACTCAATCCGCAACCATATTGGGGTTTTGACGATTTGGAACACAAGGCTGGAACAAAATTACTCAATGCATTTTATGTTCAGGCAGAAGTGAAAATAGAACGCAAAAAAGAACACTATCATTATACGAAAGTGATGATGTTGCAGAAGTTTAATTTTGAGGGATTTTTGAAAGCATTGGAGGAAGGAAAAATCCTTGTAGATTTTGACGCTCGCACAGGACATAATCACGGCACAAAATTCCGAATGAGACAGAATTGTTTGCCGATGTTGTATGAGAAGCAGACTCTTATTTTATGAGAACCCTCTTCCCAGAATTCAATAAGCCGACCACAAAAGGGTTTAAAAAACTTTGGACTCAAGCTATTTTTGTATTTGACACAAATGTCCTATTGGGTTTGTACAGAATTCCGCAACAGGCAAGAGAAAAGATGATCTCTGTATTAAAAGAATTACAGAAACAAAATAGAATATGGATTCCTCATCAAGTTGCTACTGAATTTTACAGAAGAAGGCCTGATGTTATATATACTCAAGAAAAATCACACAATGAGGTTATTGAACTCTTAAATAAAGCTGAACAAGAGATATCCAAGAAGTTTGATTCAAAAGATATTCTAAAGAAAATTAAAGGGAATTGTAAGATTATTAGGGCGGAGATTGAAAAGTCAAAAAAACGCGATTGTGATTGGTTAAAAAAAGATAAAATAGAAACAGAACTAAACAAGATTTTTCAAAGTAAGGTTGGAGCTGCTTTTGACAGTACAAAGTTAAATGAAATTTATAATAACGGAAAAGAACGCTACGAAAAAGAAGTACCTCCGGGATACGAAGACAAGAAAAAAGATAAAGATGACAAAACCGGAACGCGGAAGTTTGGCGATTTGATTATTTGGTTTCAGATAATAGAACAAGCGAAAATGGACAAAAAACCCGTTATCCTTGTCACAGACGAACAAAAAGAAGACTGGTGGTGGAAAATCAATGGAACTACCACTATTGGTCCAAGACATGAACTCAGAAAAGAAATTAAAGAGCGAGCAGGAATTGAATTTTATATGTATCAGTCAGAGCAATTTATGAAATACGCCGGAGAATATTTAAAAGTAAAGTTTGATTCAAAATTGATTGAACAAGTCAAAAAATCTAAGGAAGAACTTATACAGTCTCAGGACGAACTTAGTGTGTCGTCGGTTGATAATGTTGGTCTAAGCGAGCAAGTTAAAGTAGGCATTGATCCTGTTGGCGGGAGCAATCTTGGAACAAGCGAAAATAGTTTATCGTCAGATACAAAAAAGGTCGATGATGGCCAAGTAGAAGGAGGCAATAAATAAATTTATGAAATCTTACTTAATTATTTATCAAATTAGTTTACCCGAAGCATCTTACACTAATCTGATTGCATATTTAAAAACTGCCCCACAGTGGGCAAGACCTTCTGTCAACACTTGGATTATCAAGACAACAAGCGACGTTGCTACTATTAGAGATGGTGTGAGAGATAGAATAACTAAAACTGACAAAGTGCTCATTATTGATATTTCGAGTGCTAATTGGGGTACTTTTAATATTACAAAAGAAGTTACAGATTGGATGAAAAATAATTTATAAGAAACTTACTTTACAGAATATTCAACTATGTTTTTTCCCTTATCTGATTTTGGCTTCGGTATCTCAAACCATTCGGGATGAATTTTGTAGATAGCCCTTAATTTCTGTATACTTTTATCGATAACTGAGAATTTGAGCCGCATTTTGGGTTCAAAGTTCCGGGCATCGCCACCGTTTAGGAAAAAAATCCAAATAAATGGATTTTTTTCTAAATTGATAACCCATAAGGGATTCAAACTAAGAATAGAATAATGACTCTTTTAGATTTTTTACAAAAATTTAGAATGTTGCTTCTCAAAGAGAGTAGCCCTGTTAGTGATATAGAAATGACATCGGGTAATTATGATAATTTTGGCAACTTGATAAAAACAGATATTCCAACAATAACAACTGATCTATGTGAAATTGGAATTTTTGACGATACCTTATATTTTGTCGTTATTGTATTTTCAAATACCTTTAATAAAACTGCATTTGATTCATTAAAAATTTTTCCAAATATTAAAATTTATGGATTTAAAGAATTTAATAAAACTTTATATCCCGCATCCAATTTTGTTTATGAAAATTTTGAAAAAGAAATTTTAAATGACAGGTATTTACAAATACAGTTTAGTTATAAATACAACGCAATCAACCCGCAGAATTTATTGAAAGAGTATAAAAAAATAAAAGAACTTCTTATAAATTTAAAATTGCAGATAGTAAATCAACTTAACGATAGAATAACAAGCTTAGAAAAATGATAATATAATTTTAAAATATAAAAAAACATATAATAAATAGTTTGAGGATACAGAACGGATGAATAGCAACGCCGCTCACCGTCAAAACATTCTGGCGTTCCGAGAGAAAGGTGTTTGGAAAATCGGCGAGGATTTTGTTTATAACCCCCGCAAAGAAAAATAAAATATATGACAATCATAAAGGCTTAATGAATACCAAAACCGCAAAAAAGATTGCAAAAAATCGCCATAAATTTATGGAGGAATATCTTGATCAATTCTTTAAAGAATGGAACGGCGAGATATAGTAAACGCGCATTAGGGACACTGCTTACGTTTTAAAATTCTAGTTTAAACAGCAATGAATAATCTCAATTATATTATTGAACAAGCAGCAAAACTCAACCACAAAGTTGAGATTCTTTCTAATATAAAATCGGGGAAAGAAGCAACGGTTTATAGGATTATGTTGGATGATGATTTGGCGGCAATGAAAATTTATAAAAAACCGGAAGAAAGAAATTTTAAAAATACTGAGGCATATTTATCGGGAAAATATTATCAAAAATCATCCCAAAGAAGAGCTGTTCAAAAAAATAACAAATTTGCAAAAAATCTAAAGCATAAAAACTGGGTGAATCGCGAATTTTTTATGTTGCAAAAATTGTTTGATGCCGGAGCAAATATTCCTAAACCGATTCTTCAAATAGATGACGCTATTTTTATGGAATTACTGGGAGATATAAATACAGCCGCTCCCCGACTGCATGATATTGAGCTAATAAAAAACGAAGCGGAGGAAACTTTGAATTTGGTGCTCAAAAACATAGAAATTTTTTGGAATTTCGGAATCGTTCACGCCGATCTTTCTGAATTCAATATTCTTTGGTGGAAATCAAAGCCTTATATTATTGATTTTCCACAATCCATAGACCGCCGAACACATCCGAATCCAAAAGAAATTTTGGACAGAGACTTAAAAAATATTGTAAAATATTTTAGTAAATACATAAATATTGATTTAGATGAAATTAAGAACAAATTTGAAGACTAAAAAATACAATATATTTGCAATATGAACAAGTTATATTTTGACCACGTATACGTTTCTGTCCAAAATATGGATGGGGCTGTAAAATTTTATGAAATGCTTTTAAATAAAAAAGTATCTCATCAAGAAGAAAATACTTGGGCGGATTTTGATACTGGAAAAGGATGCTATTTTGGTTTAATCGCTCCCAATCTTATCAGCAAAAAAAGAAGAATCGGTAATAACTCAATTCCGGTTTTCGCCACTGATAATGTGGATGACACTTATAAAAAAGTAAAAAAATATGGAAAAATTTTCTTCATTTAATCAAGTTGTCGGTAATATTCCAGAATCAGAAAAAGAAAAAATTCTCCAAGAAAAAGGAGAAGTCTTTGATAATCAATCTTTTGAAAGTTTGAAAGGAAAAGAAAGAGACAAAACACCAGAAGAAATGCATATAATATATCTAGCGAATGAAGCAACTGATGCAATAAGAAAAAAATATGGCTTGGAAAGTTTTGATATACCTCAAAAGAATATTCATATAATTGCCGAAAAAAAGTGGCCAAAAGACAAGAGAAGCTCTGCTGTATATGTCCCCATGGTGCAAGGAATTGCAGTACGAGAACAGCCGGGAAAAATGGTATTCATGGCAAAAGTTTTGCACGAAATGCTTCATTTTAAGTCTTTTAATTCCTTGCAGATTACCAGTAATGAAAACTCAGAATTAAAAGAGTACCGTACCGGCCTTACTATGATTACAAGGAACGGACAAAAAATGTATTTTTCAAATCTAAATGAAGCAATCACCGAAGAAATAACAAAACAAATTGTTAAAGAGCTATCCGCCCATCCGATGTTTTCCGAAGAAATAAAAAAAACAAGAGATGTCATAATGAAACATCCGAAAGCCACTGACGATTCCAGCGGCCAATCGCTTTTTAATGAAGATACTTTTTACGCGGAAACTCAAAACAAAAAATCTTGGAAAGAAGCTATCGGCCGTTTGTTTGGCGCCATGAAAGACTCAAAAAATATTATAGCTTTTGAGTTTACTTATAAACAGGAAAGAAAAATTTTAAACACGCTATTAGAAAAAATTTTTAAAAAAAATCCAAAAAAATTTCAAAACAAAGATACAATATTTGAGACTTTTGCCAAAAGTATGATGACGGGAAATCTGTTGCCTATTGGAAGATTGATTGACGGAACTTTTGGCAAAGGAACGATGCGCCGCATTGGCGAGCTGGATGGCAATATTGAAGCGCAAGAAGAGTTCGTCAATACGCTATAAAAACATGAAAATTATTTTTTTAAACATCTGGGGTGGAAAAATAAAAAATCCTTTACTGGATTTTTTTAAAAAATATTCTAATTCTGTTGATATTTTTTGTCTGCAAGAAGTTTTTAATGGCGGAAAAACAGCGCGCGCAATCTATAAAGACGATAATATGAATATATTTAGGGAGATTGGTGAAAGGCTGCCAACCCATAAAGGTTATTTTGCGGCGAGCGAAGGCAATGAAGAGGGCTTGGCAATCTTTGTTAAAAAAAATATTACAATTGAAGAGACCGGCGATGTTTTTGTCTTTCGCCACAAAGACGCCATGAAGAATGGCGATGGAAAAACATTGGGAAGAAATCTGCAATATATTTCATTCGTTTTGGATGGCAAAAAATATCTTGTTGGAAATTTCCACGGACTTTGGAATGGCATAAATAAACTTGATTCCGATAACAGATTGAAACAATCACAAAAAATAATCAATTTTTTGGATGCCAGGAATGAAGATTGTAAAATATTGGGCGGCGATTTTAATCTATTGCCGGAAACGCAGAGCGTTAAAATGCTTGAGGTAGACCTGAAAAATTTAATAAAAGAATACAATATAACCTCCACAAGAAGTTCTTTTTATACCAAGCCTGAAAAATTTGCCGATTATTGTTTTGTGCCACCAACAGTAGACGTAAAACAATTTGAAGTTTTAAAAGACGAAATTTCCGACCACTTGCCTCTTTTGGTTGAAATATAATTTTTTATGCATTAAAATCCAATAATTAACTGATTATTGGATTTTTTAATATCCTGTTATTTTGATAAACTATAATTAGCAAAATTTTTTATAAAAATTCATATAAAAATCGGGTTACCGGCTTGACATATGATTTTAGACGTGGTATAGTGGCACGACTTTATAATTTATAAACCTTATGTTTAGAAAAAAAATACTCATACCGTCAATGATTTTGTCCATCATGTTTACATTGATTTTCACAAACTTCGCAAAGGCACAAGTCGCCGAAGGATCTTTGATTAAAGGCGGAAAATCATCAGTCTACTATTATACTAATGGAAAGCGATATGTTTTTCCTGACGAAAAAACTTATTTCACTTGGTATAGAAATTTTTCAAACATTCTAACAATAACCGAAACCGAGTTGGCCGCCATTCCTTTAGCAGGAGTTGTCACTTACAAACCCGGCGCCAAACTAGTAAAAATCCAAACCGATCCAAAAGTTTACGCAGTAGATGCCGGCGGAAAGTTAAGGTGGGTTACATCAGAGCTAGTTGCTTCGCAACTTTATGGTTCTGATTGGAACAGAAAGATAGATGACATTCCGGATGCGTTTTTCTTTAATTATACTATTGGCGCGAATATAAATAGCGCCAGCGAATATAATCCTTTTGCATATCAAAATTTAACAATTGCCCAGGATATCGCAGCGCGGGGTTCTGCGGCTACAACCGGAAATCCTACGCCCTCTCCTTCTCCGACCCCTACTCCTACTCCCACTCCAACTCCTACCCCTGAACCCACTCCAACACCAACGCCGACCCCTACTCCTACCCCAACTCCTGAACCCACTCCAACACCAACGCCGACCCCTACTCCCACGCCCAGCACTTTAACAGGAAAAGTTTATTATGTGCGGCCAAATGGCGGAGACGCGACTCAATGCACCGGCCTTACAAATGCTGATTATCCAGGCACAGGCACCGGACAAAACTGCGCTTTCAAACATCCATTCATAGCTTTGCCGCCAAACGGTTCGGCGATTTTGAAAGGTGGCGAAAATCTTATTATCGCTGCCGGTACATACAAAATGGGATATGGCGCGCCGGGCACTTCAAACTGCGAAGCAGATGGCTCGTTTGATTGTGTTATGCCAGCAATTCCTTCTGGAACAGCATCACAGCCAACTCGCATTTTGGGTGAAGGATGGAATACTGGCAATGGTACAAAACCGGAACTTTACGGCTCCGAACGGCCTTGGTCAATTTTTAATCTTACTAACAGTAACAATGTTGAAATACAATATTTAAATATAACCGATCATTCGGCCTGTGTTGATGGCGACGGCGGCAACGTCTGTGATCGCGGCAGTGCGCCTTTTGGCGACTGGGCGATGGACGGCATCCGCGCCACGGATTCTAAAAATGTTTTATTGAAAAATTTGGACATTCATGGATTTGCCCGTGATGGAATTTATGCCGGCCGTCTAACCGACTGGACATTGGATCACGTCCGCATTGCCGCAAACGGCTTAGCCGGTTTTGACGGCGATGTTGATGGTAATGACAGCAATTCCGGCACCATTGCTCTTCGCCACGTTACCATAGAATATAATGGTTGCGGCGAAACCTATCCGGGCGGACAGCCAACCGGCTGCTCATCGCTTTACGGCGATGGCCTCGGCACGGGCGCAACCGGCGGCAATTGGATTATTGAAGATTCTATTATCGCCCACAATACCTCCGATGGCTTGGATCTTTTGTATCACAATGGCGGCGGCACGATTTCCATTACCAGGACCCGCTCCGAAGGAAATGCCGGAAATCAAATTAAAGTTATGGGTGCGACAACTATCACTGACAGCGTTATTATCAGCAATTGCAATTATTTCACCGGAAAATCATTTACGCGGAATGTTGACGAATGCCGCGCCGGCGGCGCAGCCATTGCCATGTTCTTCGGCAGTGCTAACTCAATCACGCTAACTAATAACAGCATTTATGGCGCCGGCGACTGCCTTATGACTGCGGAAAATGCCAGCCGCGCATCAACAGTTACCGCACTCAACAACGTTTTTTATGCCGATAGCGACTTAACAGACAATACCGGAGAAGACAGAAGTGCCTGGCTTTGGAAAGATTCCAATAATATTTCTTTCAATTCTGATTACAATATTGTTTTTGGCGAAAAAGATGGAGACGTAGTCTGCCCGATTGGCGGCCATGATTTCTGCAGTAACCCGAAATTTACCTCGGTTGGCAACGGAAACTTTAACTTTGAATTACAATCCGGCAGTCCGGCACTTGATAATGGCACCTCCGGCGGCAACATTACATCCACTGACTTTTTGGGACGCTCGCGCCCATGGGGAAGCGGAGTTGATCGCGGCGCATACGAAAAAAGATAAATTTAATCCACTCCCAAATTTGGGAGTGGATTTGTAATCCGGGATGACAAACAATGCGGCCGGTTATATAATGGTTTTATATGAATTTCATACAAACGGTAATAATGGGCATTGTGGAGGGCATAACGGAATTTTTGCCAATCTCGTCAACCGGTCATTTGATTATCACGGCCAATCTTCTGAAAATTCCGCAAACCGACTTTGTCAAAAGTTTTGAAATCGCCATTCAGTTGGGAGCGATTCTCGCGGTTGTCGTGCTTTATTGGAAATATCTTTTTGAAAAAAAAATTGTTTTAAAAATTTTAGCCGCTTTCTTGCCAACAGGAGCGATTGGTTTTCTGCTTTATAAACTGATAAAACAATTTTTAATCGGAAACGAACACATTGTTGTCTACTCTCTATTGATTGGTGGTATTGCTCTTATTGGCTTTGAATTGTTCTTTAACAAAAAAATCAAAACCGAACAAATTGAAAAAATTTCTTATCGTGATTGTATTTTAATTGGTGTCTTTCAGGCGATTGCCGTTATTCCTGGCGTTTCCCGCTCCGCCGCTACGATTGTCGGCGGCCTGGCTTTGGGAGTTTCGCGCCGCGCCATTGTAGAATTTTCTTTTCTTCTCGCGGTGCCAACCATGCTGGCGGCCACCGGTTTGGACATTGTCCAAAACGCTTCCTCTTGGAGCGCAAATCAAATAAGCACGATGGCTTTGGGATTTGCAATTTCTTTTATATTCGCTATCATAAGCATCAAATTTCTTTTAAAATTTATAAAAAATAATAATTTTATTCCCTTTGGAATTTACAGAATTATCATTGCCATTTTTCTTTTAATTTTTATATTAAAATAATATGCTGAAAGGATTTTCTGATTTTTTGAAAGAATACAAAATTTTGTCTTTGGCCATTGCTTTTATCATGGGCGTTGCCACGAATACCGTTGTGCAGTCTTTGGTTAACAATGTCATCATGCCTATTATTCAGCCTCTCATTCCATCGGGTAATTGGGAAGATGCCGCGTTTTCCATTGGTCCGATTTCAATAAAATGGGGCGCGTTCCTTTCTGACTTATTAAAATTTTTAATTTTAGCACTGGTTGTTTACATTATTGCTAAAAAAGTATTAAAAGAAGAAAAAGTTGGCAAAAAATAATCTATGGCTAAAAAGCTAATCACAATATTATCAATTGTTACAATAATAGCCTCACTCTCCGTCATCTTCTTTTTTAATTTACAAAAATTTAAAGATGAAAACGGTTTTCAACTCTTGGAGAGTCAAACATTTTTTCCCGGAAAAAATAAATTACCGGAAAGTTTGGATCAAGTCTCACTTATTGCCGTGGGCGACATCATGCTTTCCAGAAATGTTGCTCAAAAAATGAAAGTGAACGGATATGAATATCCCTTTTCAGAAACAAAAGGTTATTTGCAAAACGGCGATATTGTTTTTGGAAATTTGGAAACATCAATCACGCCCGGACGTGACATAAAAACTGGTGAAACAACTTTTCGCGCGGATGTGGAAACGGCAAGAATGTTAAAAGCTGTTGGGTTTGATATTGTCTCACTGGCAAATAATCACACTCCCAATTTCGGTCAAGAAGGACTAAATAATACTTTCAAATATTTGACCGAAGCAGATATAAAATATGTTGGCGCGGGAAAAAATTATGACGAAGCATACGCCCCGGCCTACTTCAAACATAGTGGCATCACTTTTGCTTTCTTCGCCTATAACGACACTGACGTTGTTCCGGCGTCGTACGGGGCGGGAGAAAATCACGGCGGAACCGCTTTTATGGATATTGAGAAAATGCAGGCGGCGGTAAAAAAGGCCAAGCTCACCAATGATTTTGTTATTGTTTCCATGCACTCCGGCACGGAATACACGGAAAAACAAAACAAAAGACAAACCGAATTTGCGCACGCGTCCA
>Ga0265297_10010138_pt1 | contig 11916 bp, 8 predicted proteins | sample Munlanlwell13791_FD_192502 | JGI IMG/M metagenome (GOLD analysis project Ga0265297, IMG submission 192502) | Leachate microbial communities from a municipal landfill in Southern Ontario, Canada - Leachate well 137-91 | ecosystem: Engineered > Solid waste > Landfill > Unclassified | place...
GGAACCTCAAAAGAGGCTGGATTTTCCTTGTAAAATAACCGTAATTGGCGTATAATTTTATCAATACGACCATAAGATAAGGTCTTTAAGGCGAATACCGGTTCAAAGTTCCGGACATCGTCACCGCATTTGACAAAATTACCCCCTTAACGGGGGTTGTTTTGTTAATTAATGACGAGCAGTAGGATTCGAACGCGCAGGCCTGACGAGGCCGAGCGGGGCCCGAGTGCGGTTTCACCAGAAACCGACAACTCGGGCGAATCCCTCCCTCTCCGCCAAATATGTTTTAATAATTGAAAGGGATTCGAAGGCGGAGGCGTGACGGCGCCAAGCCCGGCCTGAGAAGTCCGCCAGCTGGCGGACTACCAGAAATTGACGCGAGGGCGAATCCCTCCCTCTCCGCCCAACACAAAAACTATCCTTTGGGTAGTTTTTTTATTGAATAAAAATTAAAAAACACCCTTTTTCGAGTGTTTTAAATTTAAATTAAAAAATAAAATTTTATTTTTCTTCTTCTTTGAAGGCAATATTAATTTCGCTCATACCAAAAGCTCGGCTCCATTTAGGATAAAACTTAGCCAAGTTTTTAATTAAAAATTTTGCTCCGCTTTGTTGGGTTAAAAATAAAGGTAGATAATCTTCTAATTTACCATCATGCCCTATTTCCAAAAGCTTGTCTTTAAGCTGAGGATTAGTAAAACCGATTTTATCCAAATTATCAAAATTATAAATTTCTTTAAAAACCGAATACAAAGTTGATTGAATAATTTCGCCTTGCATTGAATTAAAAGATCTATATTTTTTGAATCCACGGGAAGAATCTGGAGAAACGCCTCTTACGTCCGAAGAAATATCTACACCCGGCACTTCTTTACCATCTTGATCAAAAAACTTTTGAGCCAATAAAACTCCACGCTTTTCAAATTTTGCTCGATTTTTTTTAATATATTCTTGTAAAATTGGCAAAGCTCGATTAATCCCCTTTTCTCCAATAAAAATAATTATCTTATCTCTTTGATTAATGGTTTCGGCAATTACTTCGGCTGTAGGATCAAACATGGCAATTGTGTTTGCGCCAAAACCAAATCTAGAAATGTCTTCATCTACGCTCAGCTTACCAATAATCTCTGAATAAACTTTGATTACGTCTTGATTTTCCAAATTAAAATAAATCCGATATTTAGATGGCTCTCTTTCTCTTTGCGTCATTGCTCCAATAGACAAATCATAATAATTTGATTCATAAAAAAGCCACCCATTTTCTAAAAAGTATGGAGTAGTATATTTTTCTTCTTCATGAATTTTTCCTTTTAAGTCTTTTATTTCAACTTTTTGTTTTCTTTCTGAAATTTTATCGATATTATTTTTTTTAAATTCGTTGGCTGCAGCAATCCAAGTGCGATTAACCGGCTGTTTTAACCAATCTTCCACTTGTTTATTACGAGCGGCAAAAAAACTTTGTTCATCAATTGTGCCATCGGCATTAATTCGATAATCCACTCCTTTTTTCAACTTTAAAGCTCGACCAGTCCAATGTTTATAAAAATCACCACCGTAATAAACCCAATCCCTGATAATAGCCATGATTTCTTCAGCTTTTTCTTCATCAACAATATTTTGCTTTTGCTTTAAATATTTAATAGTTAAAAATCTGGCATTAGGATCAATTTCTAATCCTCCTACTTTTATAACCGGCTTTATTTTTATTATTTCCGGTTCAATTTTTGGAATAAAAGAATCTTCTGACTTTTCAAATAAATCTGGCTGAATTTTTGAAGGCATTTCCGTAACCGAAGAAGATGGTTTGATTCTTTTAATCGGACTCTCTGCTCCAACAATTCGGAAAGAAATATCATAAATCAGATTAGTATAAATCATTTTGTCAACTTCATTTGCCAGGTCAAAATTAAAAGCTCCGGGCTGATTGTTTTTTTTAAATTCACGATATTCATTTCTGATTTTATTTAAAACAAATCTTTCTTCTTCGCTTAAACCCTCAATATCTTTTTCATCTTTAATATAATGGCCGATTATTTCTTCAGCCTCTTTCTGATTATTGGTAATTTCATCTTGTTTGATTGGCAAAAAATTTTTAAATCTTTCAAAAAAGGCTTCGGTTTTTTCTTTTTCTCTTTGAAGGGCTTTTTCTTCTAAACTTTCTGCGATTATTCTTCTTTTTTCAATCTCTAGTTCGCTTTTTCCGCTCTCTGGCTGGCTTTCATCTAACTCAACTCCTATCTCCCCAGCCAACCCGCTATAATCATGATAAATCAAATTAGCGGAATTATTTTTGCTTCCGATTGAGACAACAGAATTTTTAGGATCTTTTGCCTGATCTTCCATAATTTATTTTTAATCTTTTTCTGGTTTAATTATAACTTAATTTTTTTAAAAATTAAAGATACTGCTCATTCAAAAATTATTTCCAAGGGCATTCTTTCTAAAATCTTTTGAGCTTCTTCTGAATTCAATATTCTGGGTTGGCAATAGTCATCTATTTTTACTGCCTTTATCTCCAAATCTTTTACTCCGGATTTATCAAAAATTACTTTAATCATTGCCCCTTCTCTGGTTTCCTCAGACCACATTTGATCGAAAATAAAATTTCCCAAAGAATAAAATATGTATTTGCCTTTGTATTTTTCAATCGGCTCTACTACGTGCGGATGATGCCCTATTACCATTTCTGCTCCACTGTCTATGGCCAAACGCGCAAATCTTTTTTGTTTTTCGCTGGCTTCATTATGGTATTCATTTCCAGAATGCATAGAAACAATTACAAAATCTGCTTGGGCTCTCGCCTGATTAACAGCTTGAATCATTTTTTCTTCGTTCATAAAAGCAATTCCCGGCAAATCATTTGTCGCCCCATAGGATTCTGGAGTAAAGTCAATATCATCGAAAGCTAAAAAAGCAAAACTTAAATCATTACTTTTAATTATTGTTGGAGAATAGGCTTGTTTTAAATTTATTCCAGCGCCAACATATTTTATTCCCGCCTCATCTAAATATTGAAAGGTTTCTTTTAATCCTTGCCAACCAAAATTAAGAGTATGGTTGTTGGCCAAAGAAAGAATAGAAAAATTGCTGGCTTTTAATTCTTTTTCTAATCCTGGATTACTGCGAAAAAGCATTTCTCCTGGTTTGATTGCCCGGCCCTCGGCAATCGGAGTTTCTAAATTTCCAAAAACAATATCCCCGGTATTCAAATATTCCCTGGTTTTTAAAAAAGGATAATCAGGGCCATATTTAGCAATTTTTATTTCAACGCCCCGAGTAAGCATGATATCCCCTACAGCAATCAGCGAGACCTGCCTAGGTTTTAATTTGGAAAAGGATTTTAAATCAAAAAAATTATTATTTTCAAAACAAGAGTTAAAATAATTTTTAAAAAACGGCTGACTAATAGAAACGGCTAAAATTAAAAAAAATACCAAAACACCTGTTATTAAAATAATTTTTTTGATTTTTTCCATTGTTGTTTGGTTTATTTTTTTATTATAACAACTTGCTTATTCGCTGTCGATAAATAAAGCAGACAAAAATGTTTGGGAGCTAAGCTCCCAAACATTGCTTTTCTTGATTATTGTTGTATTTTTGCTAAGATAAAGCTCATTAGTCCTCATAGTTCAATGGATAGAATGCAAGCTTGCGGAGCTTGCGATAGAGGTTCGACCTTCGAGTCAATTTCTGATGAAATTACTCTCAGGCCCGGCTCGCCACCGTCGTGGCTCCGCCCTTGATTGAGTACAATCAAGCCTCTTGAGGACTATGAAAAAAAGATCTTTAAAACAGCAGTAAATATTCAGTCCTCATAGTTCAATGGATAGAATGCAAGCTTGCGGAGCTTGCGATAGAGGTTCGACCTTCGAGTCAATTTCTGGTGAAATTACTCTCAGGCCCGGCTCGCCACCGTCGTGGCTCCGCCCTTGATTGAGTACAATCAAGCCTCTTGAGGACTATGAAAAAAAGATCTTTAAAACAGCAGTAAATATTCAGTCCTCATAGTTCAATGGATAGAATGCAAGCTTGCGGAGCTTGCGATAGAGGTTCGACTCCTCTTGAGGACACATTTGTTTAATTTATTTTATAAGCATTAAATTGCTTTATTACATAATGACCTTTTCTACTCCCATTGAAGAACTACCTAAAGTTGGCTCTGCTCTGGCCAAAAGATTAAAATCTTTAAAAATCAAAAATTTAGGCGATTTGCTTTTTTATTTTCCCAGGACTTATCAAGATTTGTCTGATATTTCCAAAATTAAAAATATAAAAATAAACGAAAATATCACTATTCTCGGAAAACTTTTAGAAATCGGGCAAGAAAGAACTTGGATTAAAAAAATGACTATCACCAAGGCAATTGTTCAAGATGAAACCGGCTCAATTGAACTTGTTTGGTTTAATCAGCCTTTTCTTTCTAAATCTTTAAAAAAAGGAGACGAATTAATGGTTTCTGGAAAACCATCTATCGATAAAAGCGGACACATTGTTTTAAGCTCTCCGATTTACGAAAAAATATCACTTCAAGAAACAACTCATCTTGGACGAATCGTGCCTATTTATCCAGAAACTCGAAGCGCTTCTTCGCGCTTTATCCGCTATATTTTAAAACCAAGCTTAGTGGCTATTAAAAATAAAATTCCCGAAACTTTACCAAAAGAAATATTGGAGCAAACTGGACTATTAAGTTTGCGCGAAGCGCTTTATCAAATTCATTTTCCAGATTCTTTAAAATCAGCCCAAAAAGCCAGGGAAAGATTTTCTTTTGAAAATATATTTTTTATCTGCCTTTTTGGAGCAAAGAATAAAATGGATTTTAAAAAAGAAAGCGCCCCAGCAATCCCAGAAAACAAAGAAATAATTAATCGTTTTTTAAATTCTCTTCCTTTTGAATTAACTGCTGGGCAAGCCAAGGCTGGGCAAGAAATTATAAAAGATATGAGCCGATCTTATCCCATGAACCGCCTTCTTCAGGGAGACGTTGGATCAGGGAAAACAGCAGTTGCTGTGCTTTCTTCGATTAATGCTATTAAAAATAAAAACCAAGTAGTAGTAATGGCTCCCACGGAAATACTGGCCAAACAACACTTTAAAACTTTTTTTCAATTATTAAAAGATTTTAATATTAATATCGGCTTTTTAACTGGCAAAGAAGATAAGTATTATTCTAAAAAATTAAAAACCGATACTATTGAAATCTCTAGAGCAAAAATGCTCCAAAAAACCGAAAATGGAGAAATAGATATTTTAATCGGAACCCATGCCCTAATCGCTCCGACAAAAAAAAATAAAAAAACCAAGACTAAAAATCAAAAAGCTAAAATTATTTTTAAAAATCTGGGCTTAGTTGTTGTGGATGAACAGCATCGTTTCGGTGTTGCCCAACGCGCCGCGCTTTGTGCTAAAAGCAGTGAAAAAATACCTCATTTGCTTTCTATGACTGCCACCCCAATCCCCCGAACCCTGGCTTTAACTATTTGGGGAGATTTAGATTTAAGCACAATCAATGAATTGCCAAAAGGAAGAAAAAAAATAATCACCAAGATCGTAAACGAAGCCGAACGCCAAAAAACTTATCAATTTATTGAACAAGAAATCAAAAATGGACGACAAGCTTTTGTGATTTGCCCTAGAATAGAATCATCAGAAGATGACACCGAAAACCAAATTGACATTAAGGCCGTAAAAGATGAATACGAAAAACTTTCTAAAAAAATCTTTCCGAAGCTAAAAATAGAAATGCTTCACGGAAAAATGACGCCTAAAGAAAAAGAAAAAATAATGAAAGATTTCAAGCTAAAAAAATTTGATATTCTGGTTTCTACCTCTGTGGTCGAGGTTGGGATTGATATTCCTAACGCCACAGTAATGATGATTGAAGGAGCAGATCGATTTGGCTTAGCTCAACTGCATCAATTTCGTGGTCGAGTTGGAAGAGGAGAACATCAATCTTATTGTTTTCTTCTTACTTCTTCGGGATCAGGACAGACAAAACAAAGATTACAAGCAATGATAAAATATGATAGCGGTTTTGAATTATCAGAAATTGATTTGAAAATAAGGGGCCCTGGAGATTTTGTGGGAGTGCGACAATGGGGACTTCCTGATTTTGCTTTTGAGTCTTTAAAAGAACCAAAATTAATTGAAAAAACAAAAAAAATCGCAGAAACGATTTTAAGCCACAGCCCAGATTTATCTCAATACCCTATTTTAAAAACCAGACTAGAAGCTTTTGAAGAACGAATCCATCTGGAATAAAATTACTCGCCAATAATTTTTATCAAACTAATTTGGCTTTGATTCATAAACCTTAAAGGAAGAAAAGTATTTCCTAATCCACTATCAATATATAAAAGAGAACCATTGGCTAAAGAATATAATCCTTTGGAATATTTTGGAAAAAACGAATAACCAGGAATAATCAATGCTCCCAAAAAAGGAAAACGCACCTGCCCGCCATGAGTGTCTCCACTTAAAATCAAATCTGCTTTTATTTTATTATTGCTGATAGCCGAATAAGGATTATGAAGAAGAAGGATTGAATAAATATCCTGAGGAATCTTTTCTATAAAAGCGATATCCTTTTCATCATTATAATAATCCAATCCATAAATATTGATTAGTTGATTTTCTTTTTGAAAAGATATTTTCTGCCTGTCTAATACTATCACTCCCCGATCCGATAATCCCTGAAGAATATCCCGAGTATTTTTTTGTTCATGATCTCCGGCGACAAAATAAATATTTTTATTTATTTCTAAAAGATTATCAATAAAATCATAAGCATAAGAATAATCTTTGGTTGTTTTGTCAATCAAGTCTCCGGTAATTACAATAAAATCAGGCCGACTATTTTTAATTTTTTCAAATAAATCTTGATTATTAAAAAATTTTTGATTATGCAAATCGGTTATTTGAACAATTCTAATTTCTAAATTAGAATTTATTTTTTCATTTTTTACTTCTAGGGTGTTGATTTTGGGAAAATTAACTTCCCAAAAAATATCAAACACAAGAAACGCCAATAAAGACAAAACACAAAAGAAGAATATTTTTTTATTGCTCCACATATTGATTCTTTTTTCTTATTTTTGGCGTAACCCAAAAACCAAGATATTTTCCAAAAAACCAATGAAGCTGAGCATGAAGCGCTGGAATTGAACTGAAAAAGATTAAAACAAAAGGAACAAGGATCCATTCTAGGGCCAAAATAAAATATCTTGATCGGCCATAATTAATTGGTTTGGGAGGCAATAAAACAATGCTCAAATAAACCGACAAGATTAACCCAAGCATATTAATCGTCAATAAAAAGCTGATAATTTTTGGCAAATTATAAGAAAGAAGGGTTTGCGGAAAAGGAGGCCCGCCAAAAATAATCGGCAACCAAGCCAAGCCAAAAATAATAATCGAAGAAATACCCCACGAAACATGCCCTTCGATCAAATCAAAAGACATGTTTATTTTTTTTAAAAAAGGAATTTTCTTGTTTTTCAAAAAATTAAACAAAACATATGGCACTTCCCCTACTCCATAGGCCCATCTTTTTTGTTGCTTATAAATATTTCTAATTGTAGTCAAAAAATTTGGCCCAGCATTAGCATCCATTGAAACCGGATAAAATAATGGACTTACTTGATAGTCGCCATCAAAATTAAAAAAGCATTGCCAAAAAATTCGAGAATCATCAGAAATAACATTCGCTTGTTTAAATCCTACATCCACAAGAGTTTTAAAACTCATAGAATGAGAAGAAAAAGTAATTAGCTTTTCCGGACGCTCTTGATTCATGGTGTGCCAAAAAGTTGAAGAAAAAGCAAAAACCCGAGAAACTGCTGGAGCTTGCCAAATATTGTTTAAATAAAGAGGAATGGGTTGATAACTGGTTCTTAAGGGCTTTTCTACGGTTAAATATTGATAGGCCAAGCAACTAAAATATTTCGGATAAAAAACCGAATCAACATCAAAAGAAGAAACAATAATGTTTTCGTAAGGAATATTCAAGGGATCAATTAAAAATTCTTTGGCTTTTCGGCCAGCCCAAGCATCATTGCTGCCATGGCCAGCAATTTCTTCAGGCAATCCCTGGGGATGATAAGTAACTATAAATTTAAAAAATTCATTACCGAATTTTTTTTCAATTTGTTCGGCCACAACCTGCCCTTCAGCCCTAGCCCTTTCTTCGCAAGCTAAAACAATTATTATTCGATCTTTTGGATAGTCAATATTTTTTAAAGAAACAAAAGTTTGCTCAACAATTTCTAATGGTTCTTTATACATTGGCAAAATAACCAAATGATAAATGTCTCGCCATGATTTTGCTGGCAGATTATTTTTAATTTCTGACAATTCTTCCATTTTTTTAATCCAATCCTGATTTTCATTTTTTTTCATTTGACTATAACCAGCTCTTAAATGAAAAGAAAAATAAATTGTTTTAAAAAGCCAAAAAACAGCATAAGAAATAATAAAAAAAGCCACCCAGGCTGGGATATAAAAAGAGCAAATTGCTGACAAAATTAAAACAAAAAAACTAATAATTGCTGTTAGCATTTCAAAAAAACGATACAATCGCCTTTCCTTTTTGTCTTTAAAATCTTTCGCCGTACCAACTCGAAGATAATATGGTTGCTGTTCTAACATTGTTTTTATTATAAACCTTTGATTTAAAAACTACCAGGAAAATATTAAAACCTTGAAATATCATTTGCAACTAGCAAAAGCTTTAGGTTCGATTCCCTGTAGGCCCTGATTAAACATTATACCAAGGCAAAAACATGATTTGTATAAATAATTAATCGCCAATCAACAAGGGAATCGCCTTCGCGTCAATTTCTGGTGAAATTGCGCTCAGGCCGGGCTCGGTGCCGTCGCACCTGCGCCTTCGATTCCCTGTAGGCCCTGATTAAACATTATACCAAGGCAAAAACATGATTTGTATAAATAATTAATCGCCAATCAACAAGGGAATCGCCTTCGCGTCAATTTCTGGTGAAATTGCGCTCAGGCCGGGCTCGGTGCCGTCGCACCTGCGCCTTCGATTCCCTGTAGGCCCTGATTAAACATTATACCAAGGCAAGCCTTGGTATAGTATTTAATTGGTGACCCTACAGGGAATCGAACCCTGATTACCAGATTGAAAATCTGATGTCCTAACCGTTAGACGATAGGGCCGAATAATCATAGTTTAAAATCGTAATAAATTATATATAACAAAATTGTGCTGAAAAATCAACTATTTTAAAAATTAATTGGTTTTCTTTTATTGTCAGCTAAATATTGATAGCCAGCTGTTATAATGATAAAATCAAAACAATAATGAAAATATTAGGAATCGAAACCAGTTGCGACGACACTTGCGCCAGCGTGCTTGAAAAAAGAAAAAAGAAAATTGTCTTCTTGTCGCAAATAATATCTTCCCAAGAAAAACTCCATGCTGATTATGGGGGCGTTTTTCCCTCCTTGGCCAAGCGAGAGCATCAAAAAAATATAATTTTAGTCTTAGAAAAATCTTTAATTCAAGCAAATTTGCTTAAATTAAAGAAAAAAGACAATCTTGAAAAATTTGATAAATTAGAAAAAATATTAGAACGCAATCCAGAATTATTAGAAAATTTAAAAATCTTTCTTAAAAAATACAAAAAGCCAAAAATAGATAAAATAGCAATCACTATCGGCCCAGGACTAGAACCTTGTTTGTGGGTAGGAGTTAATCTGGCCAAGGCCTTGTCTTATTGCTGGGATCTGCCAATTATTCCAATTAATCATTTAGAAGGGCATCTATTATCCCCTTGGATTTTTGAAAAAAATAAACCTGATTTTCCCGCTATTGGTTTGATTGTTTCTGGCGGAAACACTCAATTAATTTTAATAAACAATATTGGTAAATATAAATTGATTGGTGAGACAAGAGATGATGCTAGTGGGGAATGTTTTGATAAAACCGCTCGAATTCTTGGACTAGCTTATCCTGGTGGCCGGGAAATAGCAAAAATGGCTAGTAAATTTAAAAAACAAAAATACAACCTTAGACTTCCCCGTCCTATGATTTACGAAAAAAATTTTGATTTCAGTTTTTCCGGATTAAAAACCGCGGTGCTTTATGATTATAAAAAAAGAAGCGAGAAAGAAAAAAAATCAAAAGAATATATTATTGAGATGAGTAAAGAAATCCAAAATTCTATTATTGAAGTTTTAATTACAAAAACCTTTAACGCTGCGGAAAAATATAAAGCAAAAACAATAATTGTTGGGGGTGGAGTGTCTGCTAATAAGGCTTTGCAAAAAAATATTATTAAAAAATGCGCTGAAAAAAAAATTGCCTGTTTTTTTCCAAAAAATGAACACACGGCTGATAACGCCAGTATGATTGCCCTGGCGGCTGAAATTTCTCCTTGCCAAAAACAATGCGCCTGGCAAAAAATAAAACCTAATTCCAATTTAAAAATCAATGGCAAATAATTTAAATACTATTTTTTTATATTTTGTTTTAGCGATTTTGCCAGGAATGATCTGGCTGTCTATTTTTTTAAAAAAAGATAATCTTCCTGAGCCAAAAATGAAAATAATGCAAATTTTTTATTTCGGAGTGTTTGTTGCTGTGCCAGCTGTTTTAATTGAGCTTTGGCTTTTAAGTGATTTTAAACAATTTTCTTTTGTTTCCCTGTCCTCAATTTCATATTTTCTTTTTAAAAATATTCTAATCATTGGATTAATAGAAGAATTGTTAAAATATTTTGTTGTTAGATATTTTGTTTTAAAAAAATCTTGCATGGATGAGCCGATCGATATTCCTTTGTATATGATTATTTCCGCCCTAGGATTTGCCACCGCCGAGAATATTTTACTTTTCACCAGTCATCAATTTACAATGATTACTGAACCGTTTGTCCTGTCTTTAATTCGCTTTCTTGGCGCTAATTTGCTTCATGTTCTTTGCTCTGGAATTATTGGCATTTTCTTGGCCTGGTCTTTTTATCAGCTTAAATACCGATGGCTTTTTATAGTTTTCGGCTTTAGCTTGGGAATAATTGTCCACGGACTCTTTGATTTTTTCTTAGAGTCATCTATAATTGAGTTATCTCAAAATGATTATATTGTTGTTTATCCCGCTGTTCTTTTAATCATTTGTTTTTGCCTTTTAAATTTTTCCTTTAATAAAATTAAAAAATTAAAAAGTGTTTGTATTATAAAATAAAATCCATATTATGGCCTTATTCAAAACCAAAATCAAAAAAGATTCAGATAAAAAATCAGGGATCAAAGTAGAGCCAACCAGTATTTCCGAGACAGCAAAAAAATGGAATGCTTCCGAAGGTCAACTGGTGGTGGATGTTTATGAAACCGAAGAAGATTTAGTAATTCAATCTGCTATTGCTGGCATCAAAAATGAAGATATTGATATTGCCCTGGAAAATGATATTATTATTATTAAAGGAGAAAGAATTAACCCAACCGAAGACGAGGATAAAAATTATTTTACCAGAGAATGCTATTTTGGTCCGTTTTACCGAGAAATAATTATTCCTCGAGAAATTGATGCTTCGCTAATAGATGCTAATATAAAAAACGGGATGCTGATTATTAGAATGCCAAAAACAGAAAAAACAGAAAACAAAAAAACGACCAAAGAAGAATAATAAAATAAATTTAAAACAGGATTAATCCTGTTTTTTTATTTCTAAATATTCAACTCCCCTATTTTCTTTATCAAAAAAAATAGGTTGTCTAGGTTATGATTACTATCTTTTGTGCCGAGGGGGGGAGATTGCCTTCGCGTCAATTTCTGGTGAAATTGCACTCAGGCCGGGCTCGGGCTCAGTCAGCCCTCCGCCTTCAACTCCCCTATTTTCTTTATCAAAAAAAATAGGTTGTCTAGGTTATGATTACTATCTTTTGTGCCGAGGGGGGGAG
>Ga0265297_10010139_pt1 | contig 11916 bp, 32 predicted proteins | sample Munlanlwell13791_FD_192502 | JGI IMG/M metagenome (GOLD analysis project Ga0265297, IMG submission 192502) | Leachate microbial communities from a municipal landfill in Southern Ontario, Canada - Leachate well 137-91 | ecosystem: Engineered > Solid waste > Landfill > Unclassified | place...
AAAAACGGCACCCAGTACCGCGACCCCTCGACGGCGAGCAGCACGTCTCCCGACGCCGATCGGGTTGCCTGACCGACTGGATTCATAGGGCGTCCTCCAGCCAGCGGGTGCAGAAGATCCCGTTCCGATACCGTGACGCCCATTTCGGCGCTCCCGGCAGGAACCCGCGTATATCGTGCGTGGTGGCGAGCGCAATTAGGAAGGCGGCGGGATCGACAGGACCGATCCAGATCCGCAGGAAGTGAAGAGAGATATCGCGGTCCTCCAGGTTCGAAGGCGTCCAATAATGTGTCATACCGGCAACTCCGTTATAGTATAACTCCCGTCGTCCCCGATCTCGATCGGCTGTCCTTTCAGGCGTGCAGCGAATTGATGCCCGCAGTTTATACATTCGAGAACGAAGAGCACCTCATCCCACGAACCATGCCCATAGCCGTGATGATAAAAAGCACGGCAACTGCATTTCGGGCATTTTATCCCGACCTCGCGGATACGGATTGGCCGTTCCTGCCACGCAAGAGCATTTACGTCTGCATCCCAGCGGTTCATACCTTCACCTTCTTCCAGCACCCGCGCGGCCCATCGCAGCCTCGCAGCGTATTGAAGGCGCATTGCTGCCGGCATTCGCGCTTCAGCGGCGCCAGGTCCGCATCCAGGGGTTTGGAATACTTCTTATGCGGCCCCCGGCGCCGCGTGCCATTTCGCGTGTGCCAGGCGTTCGAGCAGGCGAAGCAGCAGAACCGCCGCGTCCGTGCATGGCACGGCGAGCAGCGAAACTCCGCGCCGCACTCCTCGCAGATCAGGACGGCTGACCCGCGCCCCATCATGCCTGCACCCCCGGAATCTGACTGTCACCGGAATATGCCTGCGGGATGTATTCACGTCTGCAATAAAAATCCGAATCGGCACAACTCGGCAGGATTAAAGACTTGAAAAATACAACCTTGTTGGGGTGACTGTAGGTATGGCTCATACTTTCATCCCCCCAAACTGGGATGCCGGCCAGAGAGGGCACTCGGGGCACGGGCAGGGTTCTTTCTTCCTATCGCTCGCATAATCGGTCCCGTAGTCATTACAATCGTAGCACGCGGCCCACACCCGCTCCTGGAGGGACAACTCCTCGCCTTTGACGTGGGCGATCAGCTCGCCGTAGCCCCGCATCTTCGCGCCGTATTTTTCGATCTCCTGGATCTTCGACAGTGCGGGTTTCGGTTGCGGGGGGACCGGGACGTGGAGGGGGTCCGGCAGCTTCTTCCGGGCTATCACGCCGTCGCCCTCCGCAGGAAGTAGAGGGCCGCTGCCCCGAAGCACCCGGCCAGGATGGCGTAGAGCGTCACCATGAAGAGCACGAACCAGAATGCAGGCGTCACGTGACCGCCTCCACGAGACATTTCGGCACGTCGATCTCCGTCACCTTCAGCCCCGAGATCCAGTAGTTGTAGACCATTTTCAGGGTCAGGCGGCCCTTCGTGTCGTTCGTGATCCGGAGGCTCTTGTCATAGAGGACGGCCCTCTTCAGGCAGTCGAGGTACAGGTCCTCCGCCTTTGTGCCCGGGTGGAAGCTGAGCCGCACCTCCTCGGGGGCCTGCTGGAACCGCTCCACCGCGTCGCGATAGAGCCTCGCCCGCTTCCCGATATTCTTCGGATTCCGGCCGATCTCCATCAGGATCCCTCCTCACGCCGCTGGAGTTCCTCACTCAGGAGATCTCGGAGAGCCTTCGCCTGCTCGGCATCATAGATCCGGCAGAGGCGTTCAACCTCAACGATCGTCTCTCCATCGGTCGATTCCGCACGGGATCTCTCCAGCGCATCCAGCTCTTCCTCGGTGCGAATGGCGACGAGGCGAGTGCTGACGAGATCGCCCTCGGAATACGTGAATGTCTCATAGATATCGACAAGCCCGATCGAGTCGCCGCAGGTGCAGCAGGAAACGGGGCACCCCATCAGGATCCCCCCTTTTTCGGGCACCCTTCCGGCAGCTCCAGGATATTCGAGAGGCTGCGCCGGGCCAATTTGCAATACGGCTGCAGGGACGAGGTCTTGTGGACCTTCACGAACTCGCAGCCCCGGCAGGCCGCTTCGGATGGAATGAACGCCATCAGGATCCTCCTTTCGCGATGACGTGCCCATCGGCCCGCCCGCACTGCGGACATGCGCGGATCTTGCGGTAGCGCTCCAGGAGGCGGCGCCCGGCGCCACCTGCCCTGACCCCCGTCTCGGAGAGGTACGCCTCGAGCTTCTCGCAGGTGTAGATCTCCCCGCAGCGGCAGCGGACTGTTACCTTCTTCCCGACGTGCGCATACGGGTGGCGATCCATGGTCCCGATCTCGCCGAAAAACGCTTTTTGCTCGGGCGTCAGGACCTCGTGCATACGGCAGACCGGAGTCTGCACCAGGTCCCATAACGCGGATGTGCTCACGGCCCGGCCTCCTGGATCTCGCGGATCTTCCGGAGGTCCTTGCCCATGTCCCGCAGGGCGTCGGCGACGTAGTGCATGCCGTCCGATACCGAGAGTTCTGCCCGGACCTCCGCGACGTGCTTCTCCAGCGCGGCCATCTTGTTCTGGAGGGGGCACTCCTGCTTCGATTGTTCGAACAGCCGGTCCTCTTTCCACTGCTCCAGGGCCGTCACGCGCTCCAGGAGAGCCACCATTGGATCCCGCAGCGACGCGGCAGCGGCCTCGATCACCGTGTCGACGTACTTCGCCGTCTGGCCGGTGTCGGAGTGCAGATCGAGCCGCCTCTCCAGGGCATCCGCCCGAGCTTCGATCTTGACCTGATCGGCTGCCAATTCGGCCAGGTCGCCCCTGGTGCGTTCGACGAATGCCACCAGCGCGTCCATCCGCTTCTGCAGTGCATCCAGCTCGGTCCCGATGTCGGCAGCGTCCTTCTCGGCCAGGCCCTCCAATACGGTTAGTTTCTCTTGTAAGAGAGATATAGCGGCCCGGACCTCCTCTTCCATCTGCCGGGTCAACCGGTCTTCGAGATCGGGACCGGGGGTGCCGATCTGCTCTTGCGGGAACCGGTATCTCTGCTGCAGCTCGACGACATCCATCACGCCGGGGGCTCCAGGTTCGACCTTCTGATACTCCACCGAGGGAGTATCCATGGAGAATTTCGGGTCCTCGATTAGATGGGGATCGTGCCGATCGGGACATTCGGAGCAGGCCTGCCATGTTCCATCGCAATCTCCGCAATAGTCTTGGTTCTCTTCGCACTCTGGGCAACCTTCGTCCCGGCCACTCTCCACGGGAAGCGAAGGCGGACCAGGCGGGGCTTCCACTGGAGGCGGTGTGGGGGCCACGCGCCACATGTGATATCCCTTCCCCTTCGCATACGAGGCGATCTCCAGGTCCTCCACCGGGATATCCCGCAGCTGGATCAGGACATCGCTGACGTGCTTCGAGGATAGCCCGAGGGCCTTGCCGATATCCCGGGCCTTGAAGTATCGCGGCTCTCCTTTGACCTCGGTGCGGAAATACCGCAGGACCTTCTCCGTGTTCTTCTCCTTGAGGGTCGGTTTCCCGCCAGCCGGTTTCTCCTCTTGTGCCGCACCTCCTGGAGGCACATTCTCTTTTTGTCCCACTTCTGCGATCCTGCAGGAGGGGATCCCCTCCTCTTTTGGGTCAATCCCCAGCTGCTCGCACAGCCGCTCCAGCCGCGTCTGCTCCCACGGTTCGGGCGGGCGGTTCTCCCGCTCCAGCTTCTTCCGCAGGGTAGAAAGCTGCCGCCGGGCGATATGCTCCGGAGACTGCCTGCGCCCCCGTTCCCAGCCGCCGCCGGCCATCACGACCACCCTTTCTTCTTCCGCAGCGCTGCGGTCCGCTCGGTCACGAGCTCCACCGTGGCGCCAAGTTCCTTTACTTCGGTATTACAGCAATCCTCAAGTTCGGCTTTCCCGACCACCTTTTCAGCGGCACCCACCGGTACGGTGACCACCTTGCAGAACAGATCGAATCCGAACTTCTCCGCGAAGAGAGCGGGAACGACGGTCCGCACCATCCGCTTGGCGACCTTCAGGACATACGAACCTTCCGAGTAGATCTCCCGCGATCGTGCTTCAGCGATCAGCGTCGTCCGCCGGTCGGCGAGGTCCTGGATCGCCTGCTGGAGCGCCCGCACGTCCTCGCGCTCGAAAAAATCGAGGAGGACCTGGTCCTGCATCGCCTGCAGGTGAGCTTTTTCGGTTTCGATCCTCCGATCGAGGTCAAATATCTCGGCTAACGTCACGTCTTCGCCCCCTGGCTCTCCCCCAGGCACGTTTTACAGAGGGTTTTTCCCGCGAACAGCTGGGAGATCTTCTGCTGGCCGGCGGTCACGCCCGCCTGGCAGTTCTCGCACTGGGCGACCGCGGGACCGGGCTCGGGAGCCTTTTTCCCGTTCCCATTATCCGGTTTCGGCGCCGGAGCCGCCATCTTCGCGTGCTCGGTGTCCGCGGTATGTTCATCGAACCCGTGCGGAGGGCCGTCCATCACGACCGCCTTCTTCTTCGGAGGGATATTGGCCGTCGTGGTATCGATGTTCTCCGGCGTGATATCCTTCGGCTGGAATTTCTTCTCGAGCTGGCCTTCCGAGATCCCGAAGAGGCCGGCCACTTTCTTCCGGATCGTCTCCTGGACGTGCGGATCTTTTGCCCCCGCAGCGATCGCCAGCAAGCTCGAGGCCGCCAGCGCCGCCACCTCGACTGCATCCTCCGGCGTCTCGATATCGGCCCGGTAATCAAAGCGGAGGCTCTCGTAGTTATCCAGGTTGACGGTCAGGCCGAGGACCAGTTCTTTCGGTTTCGCGGCCATCAGCGATCACGCTCCAGGTACACCTGGACGTCCATCGGCGAGACCGGGCAGCCGCCGTTCCGGGCGTATCGGATAAAGGCCTGGGACGGGTAGAAAAACTGGCAGCGGTGGACATTGTAACACCGCGGGTGCCGGCAGATGTAGATCCCTGCCTCTTCGGCCAGCATACTCTCGATGGGCAGCTCGAGGTCGGTCATCCCTGGAGCACCTCCTGCTCGCCTTTCCGGTTCTCGAGCTTCACCGTGATCCCCGGCGCCAGGACCTCGATCTTCCGGACGGCCCGGGCGCCCCTGGCCATCTCGACGGCCATCTGACGGAGGGAAAAGGCTGTTTCCAGCCGCAGCGCAAACCGTTCGGCATCATCGACATTGCCGTACACCTTGATCGCGCCGTCTTTCCCGGGCGTCCCGATCTCGATCGAGTCGGGCAGGGGATCGGCATCTTTGTGTACATGCTGGTGATAGACGATCTCGGGTTCAGCCATCGACGATCGCCTCCCGTGCAACGATGGCTTTTCCGAGGTTCGCCGCCGTCTTCTCCAGGAAGAAGAGGTGGCTCGTGACGTGCTGCAGCAGCTCGTCCCGCTTCCCGGGGAGGTCCGGCAGGACCGGGTATTTCGTCAGCTTCAGCTGCGCCTGCTTCAGGAGCGCGATCGCCCCATGGAGATCGGCAGCCAGGTTCACTTCCAATAATGCCTCGACGGTCTGCGGGTCGAGGGTGGTGCCGGGCACGCCCGGCGGGTAAAATCGATAGGGTTCGGACTTCATGCTTCTCACGCAAATCTACATGGTCAGAAAACAGCCGCCCGGTGTGCAAGGGTTTATGTGACCCCGCAGGGATCATACACCCGGTGCCAGTTCTGACGGGGACCCCTGCTTGGCGGCTTGTGCGGCCCCCCCTGGCAACTACTCTAGATCGGTTTTCCGGAATTAGTCGGCCTCCGCCAGTTCCGCCGTGTATTCATCTTCTGTCCACGCATCCGCCGGGGCGTCCTGCGCCTCGATCGTGGCTGCATCGTAGCTCGCCGCTTCGAGGTCGATCGACGCGGTGCGGGTCACACGAAAGAGGGGCATCTTACGCCTCCTCCGCGACAAAGAACACCAGCACTTCATCGAGCGAGTTCTTGCAGGCGTTCGCCCGTTCGGACTCGACTCTGTGCGGGCTCGTGAACCGGCAGCGGACGGGGCGCTGCGCCTTACAGACGGGCACGGCGCAGCGGCAGGGTTGATACTCTTCGGCAGGTTCGAGCACCTCGACATTCGCCTCTACCTTCCAGGCGTTCAGCCCGGTGAACCGCGACCGCTCTTCGGCATCCTCGAAGTCGCTGGCCTCCAGGTCGAGGATGAAGGTCTTGGTCACGCGAAAGAGGGGCATTCAGACCACTCCTTGCTCTACCTGGCGCATATATTTCCCGCACGCCACGATCTGCCGGACCTCCCGGTGGTTGATGGCGACCGCCCCGATCAGGTCCCCGAGCGTCTTCGTGGCGAGCGGATCGAGCAGACGCCGCAGCCGGTCCCGGATGCGTTGCCGGCAGCAGGGATCCGAACCGGGTAAAGCGGGCATTCAGGCCACCTCGGTATCGCCATTTCTTTCCTCTTCGAGCTCGCGATCGGGATCGTGCTGTTGCCGCCGCGATCGTTCGGGCGGCGAGGTCTTCCAGGCATCGTAGTTCACGGTTTCCGCCTCCAGAGGTTCCGGTAGTACTCTACATCCGATTCCGAGACGCCGCGCTCGTTTTTCTGCCGCTGCTCCACCTCGCGGTGTTTCGCGTAATACGGCTTCTCGGCCTCCAGCGCTTCGTGGATCTCCGCACGCCGTGCCGGGTCCGAACCGGGCAGGGGGACACCGCGATCGGTCACGGCGTCGCCCCCGGGATAATCACCCTGGTATGCTCCAGCCGCTCCCCGACGCGATACCCGGCGGCGTACATGCCCCCGCCGAGCTCCTGGATGTAGGAGAGCGGGACGCCGGCGCTCTGGCAGTGCCGGAGGGTCCGCATGACCTCCTCCTGGACCAGGACCTCCGGCGGGGCGTCCCGCTGGTGGATGCAGAACTCGATCTCCGTCTCCTTGATGCCGTCGCCGGTGGTGTCGCAGAGGATGTAGATCTCCTGGTTCATCTCAGCCCTCCTTCTCCGGTTCCCCGAAGCCCTTGATTTCCGCCTTGTAAAACTCGGTCAGCTTCCGATTCGGCTGCGGCTCGGCCAGGATAACTCCTCTGGCTGAATCAATGCACGAAGATAGTTCAATATTGCCGGTGAACATGAAGTTCTCGCGCAGCTTCAGCCGCACCAGGTCCTCCATGTTCGAGAACGCGGCGTCGAGAGTATGGCCTCGGGTCTTCGCCTGCAGCGCTTCGCACTTGGCGATGTAGCACTCCTCCTCGGAGTCGAATTTGAGCGAGACTTTCAGGTACATCAGGACACCTCTTTCTGGCCGATCCGGAAGAAACAATCTTGTTTGATGACGCCGATCCACCGGATGTCGCCGTTCAGGGTGACTTCATCCGTGTAAACGCCATCGGGCCCGGTCGCAGGGACGCGGGCTAGGATCGCGGTGCCGCTCACAACCGGCAGGATCTCCCATACGCCGTCGTTCGTGTACTCGATTTTGAGGACCGTGCCGTCGCTGGAGACGATGTAGGCGGGCTCATCGTAGCAGGAGATCTCCTCGCTCAGATCGCCGTCGATCTCGATGTTATCGTCGGAGTAGCCGGTGATCTTCAGGTGGGCCATCAGGATCCCTCCCCCTTCTCATTCCACCACGCGATGAAGCACGTCTTGCACAGGACCTTGTCCGTGTGCTCCTTGATCGCCTCGAGCGTCTCCGCATCCACCGGAGAGCTGCACACCTCGCAGCGGTTCGAGGCCGGCAGGACGCGGGCCTCTGCAACGACTTCGCGATCGCCCGTATCAATTTCTTCAGGAGCATACAATCCGCTGATTGAGAAAGCCCGGCGGAGACATTGCGCTTCAGCCACTTTCTGGATCATCGTATGGGGCTTGGATTGCCACAGGTTCTTGCCGCTCGTGTATTCTTTCAGCTGGACCTCGACCTCGAACGGGTGCGACATATCCTTCCGGAACACCTGGCACCACCCGATGATCTCGCCATTGACGATTTTCGTACCGGACTGCATGCCGTCGAACTGGCCCGAACGGTGCGCGATGGCCAGGTAGCCGTCCCGCCCGCAGAAAATCTGTGCAGGATTCTGGCCGTATTTCACGGCCCATATCTGCTTGGCAAAGGGATCAAGCTGGTAGGTCCGGGCGAGCTGCATCAGTAATAGGAATTCCGTGTCCGTGCAGTCGCGGGCGCACACGTCCCGGATGAGCTGGACCTGCTGCTGGGAATACGTAGGCGGGACGATGCCATTGTCCCGGACCGCCGGGAGGGTGTCGGACATTCAGTCCTCGCCCCCGTCCAACGCGATCGGCCCCGAAAAGAGCGTCTTTCCCGGCGCGGAATACTTCTCCTGCACCTTCTGCACCGCCGCCCGCACCCGGGCGCGGACCTCCTCCTGCCCGGCCTCCGTGAGGATTACCAGGCGCCGGCAGTTCGGGCACTGGAACCAGGCCGCGTTCGCCGGCACCCCGCCGCTCTTCCCGCAGTGCGGGCACGTCCGCTTCTCCAGCGGCGCGATGCCCCGGAAGCGGTCCTCGTTATCGGGCCGGTGCGCGATCGTCCGCTGCAGCAGATCGCCGCAATCTTTATCCTCCTGCGATCCATCCTGTATGCAGGAAGCGCGGGTCCCTGGCTTGGCGGTCCTGGACTCCTGGCTTCCTATGCTTCTACCTTCTGACATTCTTCATCCTCCACAATTCTCCAGATTCCGTGTTTCACCATGTAGGGCGCGATACCGGCGTCCTGCGGGCAGGCCCGCTCGAATGCCGCGATGTCTTCCCGCGTGACGGGGCGGGGCTTTCTCTCGGTCACGAGGGGGCCTCCGCCGGGTTGGCACCGTGGTACTCGACCAGCATCCGGATCGCCGCCCGGACGGCCATGCTACGGTTTTTGTACGGCTTCTCCTCCCCCACGAGGGCGTCGATGACGGCCATATCCTCGGGCTCGACCCGAACGCTCAGGGGAACTTTGTTCTCCTCTGTCATACAAACTGTAATACACATTGTAACTATTTAAATGTATTATATTTTGTATTACGATCATAGCAGCAGAAAGCCCACGACTTGAGTCGTGGGAGCAGTCACGAAAAAAAGAGGTCTTAACAGTTAAGAACCCTGTTAAGAACCCTGTTAAGAGGAGTGATTGGTAAATGTGGGAAGATCCAGTATGCAGGAAACTAAAGAAAGGATTGTGTGAAGGAAAAAAGCCGTGTATCCGATGGAATGACCACGGACAACTCAGACAGAAGATTAAATTCAAGGATTGCCCGAATTTCGAGGAGTGAAAGGTCAATGCAATGTCCAAGATGTAAAGAAGAATCGTTAGTTCAGGACATTTGGAGGCAGTGCGGTGCAGCACAAACCATTAGTTAAGTATTAATAATAGTAGCACTAATATAACAGTGTAAGAGGTAAAGAACATGGGTGGACGCGGAAGTTCATCGGGAAGATCAGCCGCAACCGGAACCGGGAGCGGCCAGGTGCAGCAGGAGAGCGTGAAGACGGCGGAAGTTGCGGAGAAAGCCCCCGTTCAGCAGGAGTCAGAACAGGAGTTCTCTCAGCGCATGGATAAAAAATACATCGCTGACAACCCCCACGCCTGGACCGCACAGCAGGAATACGACATGAAGCGGTCCAAAACAACCTATGCAGCGGTGGACCTAAACCGTGTACAGGGAAACCGCATCGTGGTACAGAACGCTTACGCACAGAAGGACGAACTGAAAGCCAAAGGGTTCCGCTACGACGGTAGCGGCGGCTGGTACAAATCTCTCGGAACACCGGAGGAGAACCGCGAAACTGTATCATATCTACGATCCAAAGGCATCCCGGTCAAAATGAGCAACGAAACACGGATGCGGGCACAATATGACAGCGGCACGGTTCGCCCCGTGTATGAGAAATACGGCCCCACTGAAGGCGGGCGCAAGATCGATGAGGCTGCTGGGAAGTCTGTCGAGAGGTTCGGACTATGAGCCTTGTTGTACGGATTGCCGATGGTGTGGAAGTTTGTTGTCGGTGGTGCGGGAAAGAGCATACTGTACGGGGATATACAGGCAATAACCTTCGATGGGAGGATGCCGAAGGATGGATCGGTTCCTATGATGTTGCGCATGGTCCATTCGAGAGCACTCAGTCGAATGCGTGTTGCCCGGAGTGTCAGAATAAATCTCCAGAAGAGAAGGAGCAACTGATCCAGATGCGCATAGACTCGATGATGGAGGCTGCTCCCCACTCTTTTGCCATCAGAGGATACCAAGCCATTGAGAAGACCGTAACCCCGGGCTCACAGTCCAGCTCCAGGGTATATGTGCCGAAGGGATGGGAGGGCAAACGGGTGATGGTCGTATTGCTCGATCATGCCAACCAAAACCCGAGGCGTCCGGACCATCGGCGGGAAGCGGTACACCCTGAAGAGTCCCGGCAAACGGGACCGGGGCATGACTCCCCGCAAGGCCGAGGCGCAGCAGATCGCCGGGAAAGCCCGGCGGGACGGGTATAACGCCCGGGTCATCCCCCGGAAGTCCAAAGAGGGAAAGACCGTGGGATATGCCGTCTACGTGCGGGACCGAGCGTGACCAATGGCCTGGAAGAGTGCGATGGTAAACATCTGCTCAGCCTGCGGCAGGACCATCAAGAAGGGGGAGAAGAAACACTTTGCCGGGGACTGTCACCCTTCCCTTAAAGGGAAGAAGTACTGGGCCTGCGATGAGTGCTACAACAACCCCTGCCTCTTCTTCCCGGGCAAACCTGTAGAGATCCCCCGGCGGTTCCAGCAGCTGGATCTCTGCATGAACTACCAGAGCGGGGGATTCATCTGGAAGATGAATCCCCAGAAGAAAAAGACTCGAAAGCGGATGGAGACCTATGCAGCCAAGAGGAGTGAAAGGGATACATGGTAGATGCAAGTGACATTGTAGGATTAAAAAGAGACCTTGAAGATTTACCCTCTTGTCCACCGATATGGGGCATTAGAACAAGCATACACACCCTCATAGAGGGGGTATTGGTATCTAAACACTTTCCCCCCCTTTATGAAATCTCTTATTGCTGACGTTTTCTAAAGTGGAGGTATTGGCACGGCAACCGAATGGAAAAGCAAACCGGGTGGATTCGACGTTTTAAACACTTTTTACCAGCCCCAGCTAACCACTGACGGATTTCCCCTCATCCATAACCAACATCCCGACATCCCTAAACGGCTGATCCAATACAAGGATCATAAGAAATACCAACCCGGCGATGCTCTCCACTTCTTCATCGATGATTACCGCTTCGAGCACCTATGGAACCAACCCGGACGCTATGTAAAGTCAGGCCGGTTCCCGTATTCCTATTTTTCGTTTCCCCAGCTCCCGCAGGATGACGATCACCGAGGCCAGGTAGAACGGCATCAGGGCATCCTGACCGATCGGTAGGAACCGCCCCAGGGTCTGGTCGTACGCCCAGTGCATCAAGAGCGCCGGGACAATTGCGCCGATCAGTACGATAAATAGCCAGTCCGTCGATATACGGGTCATTTCAGTCACTTTATATCCGATCGCCACGAAGGCGATGTAACCGATCGCCACGACCGGCCAGGGTATCCAGGAGACCGTCACCAGGGGGAGGACCGCCAACACGCCGGCCAGCAGGAGCACGAACAAGCGGGCAGTCGTATCCGAGATAGGGGATTTAAAACCGACGTCCATGCTTAAACCGATAGCAATACTCTTATAAAAAGGGATAGGGTATCAGAGCCATTCAACGATGATATTCGAGCCGACCTGTTCGGCGTCGATCGTGAACGGATACGACGGTTCGCCGGCGGTGTAGTCGATCTCCAGGTAGGGATCTTTGTCCGTGCCCGCGATCTCGCTCATGTTGATCGCAACGTGGCTGTTCGCCCAGGGGCCGTCCCAGGCGCCGCCGAACGTGGCGACCACGTCCCAGGCAAACCGCAGGACCAGCACCGTATAGCCCGACTTGTTGATCGCCGCCAGGCCCGTGCTGTTGAGCG
>Ga0265297_10010140_pt1 | contig 11916 bp, 10 predicted proteins | sample Munlanlwell13791_FD_192502 | JGI IMG/M metagenome (GOLD analysis project Ga0265297, IMG submission 192502) | Leachate microbial communities from a municipal landfill in Southern Ontario, Canada - Leachate well 137-91 | ecosystem: Engineered > Solid waste > Landfill > Unclassified | place...
TGCCCGGGTCTCCCTGTCTGCCACCCCTGCCTCTTAATTGGTTGTCAATTCTCCTGGCCTCGTGCCTTTCCGTTCCGATAATATGCAAACCACCCAAGCTTTTGATCTTTTCTTTTTGTTCGGGTGTCGATGGAGTACCGCCGAGAGCGATATCCACGCCCCTACCGGCCATATTGGTCGCGATCGTAACTGCATCAAGGGCTCCGGCTTGCGCAATGATCGCACCTTCTTCTTCGTGGTGCTTCGCGTTCAAAACTTTGTGCTGTATTCCCTCGCGCGAAAGCAAGGCGCTCAAATATTCATTTTTGTTTATGGAAGTGGTTCCCACCAATATCGGCTGGCCTGTCGCGTTCCTTATCTTTATTTCCTCAACAACCGCTTTGAATTTAGCCGCCTCGGTTTTATAGATCCTGTCCGGCAGATCTTTTCTTACGATCGGTTTGTTTGTAGGCACGACAATCGTGTCCAAATTATAAACTTTATCAAATTCCTCGGCCGAGGTTTCCGCGGTTCCGGTCATTCCGGCAAGCTTTTTATACATCCTGAAATAGTTTTGAAAAGTAATCGACGCCAAAGTGATCGATTCCGCTTGAATTCGTACACCCTCTTTCGCCTCAATCGCCTGGTGCAAACCGCCCGACCAGCGCCTACCGGGCATTAATCGGCCGGTGAATTGGTCTACTATTATTATCTCTCCGTTTTTTACCACATAGTCTTTGTCTACTTTAAAAAGTATCTCCGCCTTCAAGGCTTGTTCCAAGTGGTGCAAATATTGCACACCCCTCTCATCGTAAATATTTCCGGCATTCAAGATCTTTTCTATTTTATCTATTCCCCCTTCGGTCAAAGTCACCGCTCGTAATTTTTCATCGACTTCGTAATCGGTCTCCGCGCTCAATCGCGGGATTATTCTGGCAAATTCAATGTACCACTTTGAACTTTCCACATCCGGAGCGGAAATGATCAAAGGGGTTCTCGCCTCGTCTATCAAAATGGAATCCACCTCGTCCACGATCGCGAAATTAAAATCACGCTGGACCTTGTCGTTCAAGCTATAAACCATATTATCTTTCAGATAATCAAATCCGAATTCGTTGTTCGTGCCATAAGTGATATCCGCGGCGTACGCTTCTTTTCTGGTGCACGGCCTCAAAAAATCCTCAACTACTTTAAATCCGCCCAATTCGTCTCTGAGCTTGTCTTTTTCTTCCGCTTCTTGCTTATACTCGGGATCGTAAATAAAAGACTGCTCGTGGTTCACGCACGCCACACTCAACCCCAAGGCGTTATACACTTGCCCCATCCAAACCGCGTCCCTGCGCGATAAATAATCGTTCACAGTAACCAAATGGCAACCCAGGCCCGTGAGCGCGTTCAAATACAGCGGCAAGGTGGCGGTCAAAGTTTTTCCTTCACCGGTTTTCATTTCCGCCACATTTCCTTGATGCAAAACCATTCCTCCGATAAGTTGGCAGTCGAAATGCCTCTGATTCAAATTTCTTCGAGCCGCCTCTCGCGTCGCGGCAAAAGCTTCGGGCAAGATCGCGTCCAATTCTTCACCCTTTTCCAGGCGCTCTTTGAATTCTTTGGTTTTATCTTTTAGTTGTTCGTTTGAAAGATTCTTGAAACCATCTTCCAAAGAATTTATCTCATCCACGATCGGAGATACTTTTTTCGCGTATCTTTCGTTCGCGTTGCCAAACATTTTATTTAGTATAGACATAGTAGTATTAAAATTAAAGCGATAGGAAAAAATTAATCCCATCGCCCGGTTCAGTAAAATTTTTATTTCACCCTATTCTCTTTCTTTGTTTCTCTCGGCCATTGGCTTTTCTTTGTATTTTTTGAGTTGAATTTCCAATTCTTTTTTGGCGTCAAGAAGAGCCATATCCAATCGCTCTTTTTCCGAAACCGCTCGCACGAGCACGCTTTTCGGCAATTCAACCTGAATTTCGGCGCGATAAATGTCGCCTTTGTTGTGGTGCATTGACGTTCGACTTGCTTCCACCTCCAGCTTGGTGCCCAAATTCTGGGGCATCAGTTTTTCCAAGCTCTTGAGCTTTTCTTCGACGAATTCTCTGGGGCAAGCCTTGATCGTCAGTCCTTTTAATTTGATTGTTATTTCCATAAGCCTATTAATAGATTACCATACCGGAGTTAATAAAACAACCCTCCTTGCGGAGGGTTGTTTTGAGTAAAGACTACTTCTTTTTCTTCTTTGCAGTCTTCTTTTTTGCGGGAGCCTTTTTCTTTGCTACTTTTTTCGTAGCTTTTTTCTTAGCTTTTTTTACAGCCATTTTTTTGTATAGAATTTATGTTTTGTTATCGACCTTTTAATTTATGGGGAAATTTTTAAAGAACTGAATTTTTCCGAATTATTTCTTTAAAAATGATTTGGAAAAATATTTTTTCACCGATTGAATTGAAAAAAATTCTTTGGAGAAATTTTTTCATCGGAAAAAATATTTCTCTACATTCATTTTCCTACAATTAAAATATTTGTCAATATGTTGATAAAATATTTTCATCAAAAATTAATAAAAAAGCAAAATTTTCCGAAAAAAATTAATTTGGAAAATATTTTTCAACAAAAAAAGAGGAAAATATTTTCCACTTCACTATTTTTTCAAAAAATTATTAGATCATTAATAAAAAAATCCGACGCATCGCATCGGACATTAAATAAAGAGTCTCAATTAATGTTCCACATTCGCATCAACCACCCGCTGGTACTCTTTCTTTACTTGTGAGTCCAGCCTGGCATTAAGATCAAAGTACAAATACGCGGGAACCGTGATCGCGAGAACCACGCCCACCGCGCCCACGATTGCTTGCGCCGAAAAATCATTGATCAAAGATGCGACGAATATTGTCAATAGAATACAAGTCGTTGCAAGGCCAATGACTACCGCCTGGGCCGCGACATAATACAGAGCGTATCTGCGCATTAGCTTACTCAGTTTATTTTGAAGAGGATGCCCCACATTCATAATACAACTCCTTATGCATCCAACCTACATCATTATTAAGGATTTTGCAATAACAAAAATCCGCGATCAGCGGATTCAATCTCATTTTAAAATTGTTAAAATAGTAGGTATTTTATTTCCTCTTCCAGTTTTATTTTGTATTTTTTTTCAACTTTTTCTTTGATTATGTTAATCAAGCTGACGACATCCGCGAAACTGGCGGATCCCTTGTTCACAATGAAATTGGCGTGCTCTTCTGATATCACCGCGCCACCTATGCTTTTACCCTTGAGTCCGCAATTGTCTATAAGAAACGCCGCCGGCACTGTTCCTTTCGCGACAAACTGTTCAAGTTCGGGATATTTTTTTATTACCTCCTCGTCAACCGATCCGGAATAATTTTTAAAGACCGATCCCGCGGAAAATCCTTTCGGATGCTTCGCCATCCGCGCACTCAGACGATCTTTCATTTCCTCTTTTATTTTTTCCGCGTCTCCCCTCTTTAATTTTATTCTCGCCGACAAAATAATCAAACTCGCATCCTTTTTAAAAATACTTGTTCTATATCCAAACTCGCAATCCGCCTTGCTGAATTTTTTTTCTTCGCTCTTGCCATTGATTATTTTCATTACTTCCACTTCTTCAACTACGTTTCCCATCTCTTCTCCGTACGCGCCCGCGTTTCCGTTTATCGCTCCACCCACAGTTCCGGGTATCCCTATTGCCCACTCCATTCCGGACAACGCATTGTTTCCCGCCGATTGCGTCAAGAAAAACAACGGCCAGCCGGCATCCGCCTCAACAATAAAACAATCTTTCTCTGTTTCAATCGGAGCGAAATCTTTTTCTTCCGGCATCCCCTTGATGACAATAACCAAACCGGGAAAATTTCCATCGCTGATCAGGGTATTACTCGCTCCCCCAAAGATCAAAAACGGTATTTTTGCCGCGAGCGCGGCATTAATCGCGCCCTTAAATTCGTTTTTGTTCTTCGCGTTGAAAAAATACCTGGCCGTTCCTCCAATCCCAAAGGTGGAATAATTCGCGAGATTAACATTTTCTTCAGCTCGCGGTAAGTATTTTTTAATTTCCGTGTCCATATTAAGAAGCTTATACTGTTTATTGATTTTTTGCAAAATCGGTTTCCAATTCGGCCACTCTTTGCGCGTATTCTTCGCCGCTGACCTGATTATTAACCAATAACCTGTTTAACCCCGTGAGATAGTTCTGCTTGATTTGAGAGGTTGGAATGGCGACACTATATATACGAACTTCATCTATTGAGCCGTTAAAATAGTTACTTGCCCCGATTAATAAAGCCCCTGTTGGAATATTGTCGGTAACCTGATTACAATTACCATAGTATGTCGACGAATTCTTCAAAATCCCATCCAAGTAAACTTGTGGTGGCGCAGCTTTTGATCTGTCGCAAGTACCAACAAAATAATGCCATATATTATCAGTAACGTTTGAGCTGTTATTATATGGCTCCATATACATATATATTGAACCCGCCGAATAAGAACTTTCGGTAATATAAAATAGCGCATTTCTCGTTGACGAATATGGAAAATAAAATGTCCCAACCCAACCAGTTGTTGATGCTGCCCTTCTAATGACTGATTGTATGGCATTACTTACAGAAGTTTTAGCCCAAAAGGAAAAAGTGAAACTATTATAACCAATAGCGACATTATTTCCGCAATTTACATAATCGTCTGTCCCGTCAAAAGTTAAACAGTTTCCCAAAACACAACCCGTTGTCTGAAGTTGTGGAAGATTTTGAGAACCCCCTGCTCCGTAAAGCGTGCAAGTATTCGCACCCCAAGTATCGGGAGTCTGATTTGCGCCCGGAGCTCCGACTTGATCAAACTTCCAATCCGAAATTAAATTATCCATTAGTGCGTTACGTAAAGAACTAGAAAAAGCCTGACCCTTAGCCAGTCTTGCTTTGTCTGTGGCACTATTCATTCCGACAACGATCAAAGCGGAGAGAATGCCAATAATCGCTATTACAACTAATAGCTCAATTAATGTAAACGCAAATTGTTTTTTTATACTTTTATTCATTATCTTGATGTTTGGGGAGTGTGTCCCCAAACATTATTGTTTGGCGTAGTTATTAGATAATTTGGCTAATCGTTTACTGTATTCCTGATTGTTGATTTGATTATTGACCAATAACCTGTTTAACCCTGTGAGATAGTTCTGCTTGATTTGGGAGGTTGGGATGGCAGCATCATATACCCGCACATCATCTATCAAACCAGTATAAAGATATCCTCCCAATCCGATTCTAACGTTTTTAGACGCCTCAAAAGTAAGAGGGCCGATTAATGTATCGGTTGATGGCTGCAATACTCCGTTTACATACATTCTTACCGTGGCACCATCCCAAACCATCGCGACCATTGAAAATAATGTTGTATTTACTGTATCATTCGATACCGCACTGGCTATTTTTGTTCCGTTTCCAATAAAAATATATGGCTGGTTACTGGCGTTTACTCTTAAATCTATTCCATTATTTGTAGAATAAAGATACCCTTTATTGAAAATTGTCTTTTGCGTTCCTAATGTTCCAATTTTTATCCATGCGCTTAAAGTTAGGGCTGTTGCTGTTTCTATACGAGAGACATCGCCGCAATTAATGTAAAGATTACCTACTCCGTCATATTTTAAACAGGATCCCGATACACAATAAGGGCCGCTCATCCATCCAAAATTATGAGAATCTCCATAACCGGCTGTTGTGTCCGTAAAATTAACAAGAACCCCATTACTTATTGACCAAAAATCATTAGCTGCAGTCCCTGATGCTTCATCAATTTTCCATTGTGATATTCGATTCAATAATAAAGAATTATCCATTGAATGAGAGAACACTTGCGCTTTGGCGATCGTTGCTTTTTGTGTTGTTGAACTCATCCCCACAACAATCAAAGCAGATAAAATTCCGATTATCGCAATAACCACAAGAAGCTCTATTAAAGTAAATGCATTAATTTTAATTCTTTGCATAGGTTTTCGTTAACTCAACTACCCGTTCACCGTATTCTTGATTATTTATTTGATTATTTACCAATAACCTGTTTAGTCCCGTGAAATAATTTTGCTCAATTTGATAAGCGGGTATTGCCTCACCATAAAGCCTCATCTCATCAATGGTTCCTTTATAAAAACTACTAACCACGCCGGCTGAACCACCCAAAAATGTTTTTTTTGCTCCGATTGTTAATTCATAAATAGTTGTAACGGGGTTTGGACTATCGGGAGCAACCGTCCACGCACCACCAATCAAAACAACGCCATTAACGTAAAACTTGATATCGTATGTTAGGTAATTATATGTAAGAGTTAGCTGAGACCAATTATTATTAATAACTACATCCGTAAGAGTGGTATAATAATTATTTACTCCAGTTCCTTCCCAGTAAGTAAACGCTAATGAATTACTCTTACTGACATTGTAATTTCCTTCACTACTGTTTTCATTATTTTTTGAAATAATAACACCCGAACTATTTGATTCCGGCCTTACCCAAGCCTCTATTGTAATTCCACTAGTGATGTCCAGGGTATTACTATCGGAGACTGTTACATAATCTTCCGTTCCATCAAAATATAAACAAGAATTTCTAATGCAATTTGTTCCCGTTCTCCATGTTGGATTTGTACAACCGGCACCGTAGCAAGTCAATGTCCCACTATTGGATCCCCAACTATCCGAAGCTGACAATCCGGAATTTTCGTCAAATTTCCATTCTGATACTAAATTGCCCATCAATGAGTTACGCAATGAATTAGAAAACACTTGCGCCTTGGCAATCGTGGCTTTCTGCGTTGTCGAGCTCATTCCCACAACAATCAAAGCCGACAGTATTCCAATAATCGCTATTACGACTAATAATTCAATTAAGGTAAACGCTTTGATTTTAATCTTTTGCATAGTTTTTCGTTAATTCAACTAACCGTTCCCCATATTCTTGATCATTTATTTGATTATTGACCAATAATCTATTTAATCCCGCGAAGTAGTTTTGTTTAATTTGAGAAGTCGGCATAGCCGCATTATAAAGACGTACTTCGTCAATTAAACCGTCAAAGCGACTTCCAGCTATCGGCGCGACAATAACCGGTCCTGCATTTTCATTGTTCATTGTGCCAATTCCGGAGGCGCTTACGTGTTCATACCCGTTATCATATACTTTAACTATATCCCCATTGTAAGTTCCTACTATATGATACCATTTACCAACAACAATACTTCCGGATTGAACATTTCCAATCTCTCCCGAACCATCAAATTCTATATTACCGGTTGCACCATTCGCCATAAAAAATCTCCAGTAGGATGCGGCGTTTTTGTAAATAATTCCCTGAATTCTTAATTGGTCCGGCTTAATCCAAAATTCAACAGTAAAATTAATATTATTGAACACGGCGTTGTTCACTACAGAAACCTGATCGTCTTGCCCATCAAAATCAAGACAACTATTCGATATGCAACCGCTCGTTATCCATGTTATGGCCGTATTGGGCGCTAATGGACCGGACCATGAAGCAGTAATATTGCCCCATGTATCAGTCGTGTTTCCATCTAAATGAAATTCCGATGTTAAATTCAACATCAAAGAATTGCGAAGAGAATTGGAAAACACTTGCGCTTTGGCGATTGTCGCTTTCTGAGTTGTTGAGCTCATTCCCACAACGATTAAAGCGGACAATATTCCGATTATTGCAATAACAACCAATAGTTCTATTAAAGTAAAAGCATTAATTTTAATTCTTTGCATAATTTGATGTTAATTCTGCAATTCTTTTTTTGTACTCTTGATCATTGATTTGATTATTGACCAATAACCTGTTTAGTCCCCCAAAATAATTTTGCTCAATTTGGGAAGTCGTCATGGCCGAATTATATATACGAACATCATCTATTGAACCGGTAAAAAACGTAGTGCCCACTTTTCCGATCGTCATGTTTGAAATATTAATTGGGGTATTGGTTATGATAGCAACGTGATGCCAAGCGCTTGCTGTAATGGGATTAGTAATTTCCTTTATAGAAAAATCGTCATATCTTGCATTACTCGACGAGTTCTGGCTAAGAGTCAAAACTCTGTAGGGTGTACTTGATGGAGCAATAAAATGAGCAGTTCCTTTTTTCCAAACACTAGTAGAATTACTCCAACTTTTTATTGTCACATAACCACTGCCCGCGATCGTGAATCCGCCAGTACCACCGATTGAACGTATCCAACCTGAGACACGATAAAGTTTTCCTTGAGTTAACACCGGGCCCGGTATAGAAGATACCCAAGTTTGTACATCACCAATAATATTAAGAGAATACTGTCCTGCTCCGCCAGTTCGTTCATCTGCCACACTTGAAGTTAAATAGGTTGACCATCCGGTCGGCGGATTGCCGGTTTCCATATTACCATTAGTTACAGCATCCGACCCCAGAGCTTCCACTATTCCGTCCACATAGGTTATGGCACTCGAAGGAACGGTTCCTGATAAATAACCGTTACTATCTACGTATGCCGAATTGCCTAAATTTATAACTGTTTCATTTATGCTGTTAGGTTTTATCCAATAAGAAATTGTCTGCACATTTGCAATGGTTCCGGTATAATCCACAGAATCATTTCCATCAAAAGCTAAACATTTTCCTGAAATACAATCAGAACCTTCAACGGCTCCAACAATCAAACCGTTATTACTACCCCAAGAATCATTAGCAGTACCGTCAAATTTCCACTCAGAAATCAGACTATCCATCAAAGAGTTTTTTAAGGAATTAGCGAACACCTGTGATTTGGCAATTCTAGCACTATTAGTCGCGCTGCTCATCCCCACAACGATTAAAGCGGACAATATTCCGATTATTGCAATAACAACCAATAGTTCTATTAAAGTGAAAGCATTAATTTTAATTCTTTGCATAGGTTTTCGTTAACTCAACTACTCGTTCGCTGTATTCTTGATCATTTATTTGATTATTGGCCAATAGTTTGTTAATGCCAGCAAAGTAATCTTGCTGAATTTGAACTATCGTTATTGCTATATTAAATATCCGGACATCATCAATTGAACCGTTAAAATAGTAAAAAGTGCTTCCACTCCCGATATATAAAGTTCCCGCTGGTATGTCGTCTGTTAATAAATCACAAGTCCCGTTACTGATTCCATTTACTAAAACTCCATCAAGATAAACGTCTGGGGCCCTATGTTGAGACCTATCACAAGTACCCACCAAAAAATGCCATTTACCATCTACTGTGTTTAAATTACTATTGGTTGGGCTTATATACCTATAAATACTTCCGGCTGAATAAGTACCCGATGTTATCTCAAACAAACCATTTAATGATTCCCCAGCCGGAACCTTAAAATAACCCGACCAACCAGTTACGGATGCTGTCCTACGAATAACTGATTGCATAGCGTTGTTTATAGAAGTTTTACCCCAAAAAGAAAAAGTAAAACTATTCGAACCAATAAGAACTCCTGTTCCGCAACTCAGATAATCCGATGAACCGTTAAACTGTAAACAGGAACTATTTACGCAATTCGAACCGGTTTTAACCTTCGGCGAGCCATTTATTGAACAGTTGTTACCTCCACTCCAAGTATCCTGGGTATACGCAGTCGTAGCACTATCTCCGTCATTAAGACCCGAACCATCAAACTTCCATTCAGATACTAAGTTACCCATTAACGAATTACGTAAAGAATTTGAAAACACCTGTGCTTTGGCGATCGTCGCTTTTTGTGTTGTTGAACTCATCCCCACAACAATCAAAGCCGATAATATTCCTATTATCGCGATAACAATAAGTAGTTCTATTAAAGTAAAAGCATTAATTTTAATTCTTTGCATAATTTGATGTTAATTCTGCAATTCTTTTTTTGTACTCTTGATCATTGATTTGATTATTGACTAACAATCTGTTCAATCCTGTAAAATAGTTTTGCTGAACTTGAGAGGTTGGCATGGCGGCATTAAATGTGCGGACATCGTCAACTATTCCAAAAAATGTTAAAGAAGAAGGAAGACCAATAGAAGAAAAATCATTGACTGTGTGTACGCCTACTTGTTGATTTAAATTTTTAGCAACCCCATTTACATAAAGAACTGCATCAGTATTATTTGTTTTATCCGAAAAAACTAACGCTAAATGATACCAACCAACAGTTGCAATTCCGGCACTAAAAAAATCGCTGGTTCCACCTAAATATAAATAATTATTGGAATTATGTTGATATAGATTATTAAAATTGTATATTTTATTTCCTTTTGCTGTTGCCATTTGGGAGAAATAAAACCATCCTGCCTGTGTTCTTGAATTCGTACTTATGGAAGACGAAAATAATAAATAATCATCCGATCCATCGAGTTTCAAACACGTCCCCGATATGCAATTGGAGCTACTCATCCATCCGGAAGTGTGAGTATCCCCGTATCCGGCAGTTGTATCTGCAAAGCTAGTGAGTGTTCCTGTATTGCCTCCACTCCATGAGTCGGTTGCCGTTGTTCCGGAACCATTATCAAGTTTCCATTCGGAGATTAAATCATTCATCAAAGAATTACGTAGAGAGTTGGAAAACACCTGCGCCTTTGCAATCGTTGCTTTCTGAACTGTTGAGCTCATTCCGACAACAATCAAAGCGGAGAGAATACCAATAATCGCTATTACCACCAATAGCTCGATCAATGTAAACGCTGCTTTTTTAAATCTTTTCATTCTTTATTCTTTACCCCCATCTTTTTTTAAAAGGTGGGGGTGAATTCTTATTTTATTTCTTCAAAGTCTCTATTTCCGCCGTCAATTCAGTTAACCCCGGATTTAACGAGAGCGCTTGCTCATAATTCTTAATCGCGTTTTCTTTATCTCCTTTTTTCTCATAGATCCTGCCTTCGGCAAAATAAATCTCGTAATTATTCGGCGCCAACTTTTTCGCCATTTCGTAAGCGTCTATCGCGGCTTTAGTTTTATCGTCTATTAAAAAGCTTGTATTCTCATAGATCAGCCCGAGGTTTGCCCAGGTCTTAAAGTTTTGCGGCTCGCGGGCAGTTGCTATTTTCGCTAATGATTCCGCTTGCGAAGCCAAATTTCTCGCTTCGTTTTCGTTCGCGGTTTTCGCTTCACTCGTTTGCCCCGCGCTTGAACTTTCTTCAAACGCTTTACTTGCTTTGATTATATACAATTGCGAAAGCCCGACATAGTAATCGCTATTGGGAAAAATATCCACCGCCATATCCGCGAGTTTTATCGGATAATCCAAATCCTCCTTTTTATAACTGTTCTGGTTAAGCGTGTTATACGCCTTGAACGACCTTTGATACAAAGCCTCGGCAATATATTGGCTCTTAAACATAAATGCTCCGAAGATAATAATCAGCGCAACAAGCGCTAAAATAATCGTGGCCGTTAATGGTTTTTTATCTTTTGATTTGATGTCCGCGTTAATCTCAAATTCCGTTTCTTTATTATTTAACATTCCCGCCCACAAACCAAGGATCAAAAATGAAACCGCGAGCGGAACAATAGTAAGCCTGTAAAAAAACAATGTCGCGAACAAAGAAAAACCAATAGGAAAAAGAATGCTTTTCAGTTCATCTTCATCGGACGCTTTTTTTGTTCGATGGTCAACATCCGCGAGTAAAAACAAAAATCCTTTAATTATGAAAAACAGCCAAGCCGCGAGTAAGAACAAAACAGCGATAACGCCCACAGAAGAAGCGATCGTGATGATTCCCATCGGTCCTTGCGTGTAAACCACATCAGTTACGCCAAGAGCTCGGTCTTTATGGAGCGAATACTCGTAGAGAAAGGTTGCCGGCCCGGAACCGAGAAATATATTCTTTGTTGATTCGGCAAGCGTCTTTTGCGATATATCCATCCCCAATCTATAAGGCAGAGGTTCTTCGCAAAAG
>Ga0265297_10010141_pt1 | contig 11915 bp, 8 predicted proteins | sample Munlanlwell13791_FD_192502 | JGI IMG/M metagenome (GOLD analysis project Ga0265297, IMG submission 192502) | Leachate microbial communities from a municipal landfill in Southern Ontario, Canada - Leachate well 137-91 | ecosystem: Engineered > Solid waste > Landfill > Unclassified | place...
GAGGGCGTCTAAAAAAGGATGCCCTCTTTTTATGCTTCAAATCGCAGAAAAATTCGGAACGAGAATAAATTCTGACAACCATTCTTGAACTTTCAGTTTGAAGTCTAAAATTGAGTTTTTAATGGTCGATTTTAGTCTATTTTGGCATTGGTTTTTAACAATTGTTGCCTTTTTCGTCATCTTTTCAATATTAAGTGCAATACTAATCAAACCAAACTCCACAGCTACACCCTCCAACCCTCTGAGCCGGAAACGATTGAACTTTCGGTTTGCCTTTACTTGCCCAAAAACAGCTTCGGGTTCAATAGGGCGTTTACTTCGGTGCATTAACCCCTTCTCTGAGGTAAGGTTCGTCCTGGCAATTTCTTTATGGCGTTGCAGGTTGTGGTTAACTTCTATCCTTCTATTGCCCTGTGCTTTGTGACAGGAGCCCCTGAGAGGACATCCCTCACATCGTATTGCCTGATAATAGGAGACCTCACTGTGATAGCCCCTGTCAGATATCCTATGGTTTATACCAACAAACTCCATCCTCTGGCCCATTGGACAGACATAAAAATTACCCTGCTGATTATAAAAAAGGTTATCTGGTAAAAATGGGTTATTCTTGAATGATTTTTTTTGTTCCTTATGAAAATAGCTGAATTTTACAAAGTTGTCAATCCCCTTGGTTTCCATGTGGTCGTAGTTCTGCTCACTGCCATAACCTGAGTCAGCAACAACTTCAGAAGATTGGTGATCGTATTTTTCTTCAAAAGAATCCAGGTAATCAATGAAAGTAGAAGTATCTCCCGGGTTTTGATAAATGCCAAAATTTGTAATAAACTGATTTTCCGTGCTAATCTGAACATTGTATGCAGGCTTTAATTGACCATTGCCCATATGGTCTTCTTTCATTCTCATGAATGTAGCTCCCAAATCGGTCTTAGAGTAACTGTTCCTTTGGCCTAAAATGTCCAAATGTTGCTCATACTCTGCCAGCTTTGTTTGATGCTTGATCAATTCCTTGATTTGTTTCTTCTCCTCCAAGCTTTTCTTTTGATCTGCATTTAACTCGTTTATTCTTTCCCTAAGCTCTCTTGAGTTTATTGGAGTGGGTGTTTCAACTGCAGCACTGTTGTCTTCCTGTATCCCATTTTCTATTTGCTTGATAATATTGCCAATCTTGGCTTCCAGTTTAAGTTTATTTTTCTCAACAGATTTGCGCCAAACGAATGTGTACCGGTTAGAGGCTGATTCAATTTTGGTCCCGTCAATATACTGAACATCCAGACTTACATAACCTAACTCTACCAACATTTTTACAACTTCACTGAATATACTGTGTATCTGATGTTTAAGCCTTTTACCCCTGAAATAATTAATTGTATGAAAATCAGGGAACTGCTTCCCGGAGAGCCACATAAAATGTACATTCTCTAAAAGGGCAGCTTCAATCTTACGGCAAGAATAGATGTTGCGCATATAAGCGTAAAACAACACCTTAATCATCATCCTTGGGCAAAAGCTACTTGTGCCTCCTCCCTTATAGCTTTTGATGATATTTGTAATGTCAAGGGCATCAACGACTTGACTCACCAAACGGACAGGATCATTTTCTCCGATATATTCATCAAGCCTTTGTGGGAAAAGTTCTATCTGTCCTTGGTTGTACTGCTTAAATATTGGCTGCATATCTCAATGTTTATGCTTCTAATATACACATATTCAATGTAATATCCAAATATTTTATAATATTATCTAACATAAACCTGAATTATTTTGCAAAAAAAGAGGGCATCCTTTTTAGACGCCCTCGTCAATTAGTCGTTTTTATCAACATAACATCATGACACACAAATAATTATATTGATTTTAAAAAATGAGAAAATGAAAAAGAAACCTCGCCTTTTTTTATTGGTTCTGCTCAGTGCGGGAATCTTCTCTTTCCTGCCAAATTATGCTCAAAATCCGGTCAAAATCAGGTTCGACAGCAGCAAAGAGGTCTCCGGACGAAAATTTGCCATCAAGGATATCTCGCCCGGCGTTCCAACCAACTGGGATGGTTACAACTTCGTGGTACTCGAGTTCAAATCGACCACCCCGCAACGGTTTCAGGTCGGATTTACCACCGAAACCGGTTACAACGAACTACGGGTGATGAGCTACTGTCCAAACGGCTGGAACAAGCTTGCAATTCCGCTCCGATTTTACAGGGAGCTTCCCGGTGCGGCCCACGACCTCGCGGCCACCTATAATCAGCCCCGATACACCGGCTGGGTCAACCTTGGCGGTAAACGAGGTCCGCTCAGGGGCGTCGACTCCATCGGTATCCGTATGAACGCACCCATCAACAACCCTGAGATCGAACTTCGCTCCATCTCCCTGTCGGTGGATGATCCATGCGACCAATATCTCGGCGACAAGCCGGTGGTGGATGAGTTTGGCCAGTGGAACCTTGGCGATTACGAGGGAAAGATCAAATCAGAGGCTCAGCTCCGTAAAGAATGGGCTACCGAGGATGCCGAAACAGTGACCACAAAACCATACAACTACTCCAAATTCGGAGGTTACCTACCGGTGAACGCCAAGGCTACAGGTTTCTTCCGTACCGAAAAAATTGATGGCAAATGGTGGTTCGTTGATCCTGAAGGGTGCCTCTTCCTTTCGGTAGGAGTAGATTGCGTGAGTCCTGGAGGTGGTGGAAGTGTTAGGGATCTCGACAAACGCAAAAATATCTACAAGGAGCTACCTCCAGCCGCGACCATCACCAGCCAGCGACGTCCCAATGCCGGCAGCTTCGGCATCTGGAACCTAATCAGGCGTTACGGCGATAGCTATCCCGAGAAATCGAGGGAGCTGGTCATCAAGCGGATGGACAAATGGGGGCTCAACACCATCTGTAACTGGTCTTCACCCGAGGTGATGGCCCTTAACAGGAAGGCTTTTATGCTGCAACTGCGCGGTGTCGGAATCGAAAACGGTATCATGGGTTTGCCTGATGTCTATGCAGCCGATTTCAAATCAAAGGTAGATGCCTCCATCAAAGAATTCGTAACACCCTACCGGGAAAACCCCTGGCTCATTGGCTATTTTTCGGGCAACGAGCCCTCCTGGACAGGCCAGGAAGAACGTTTATGCGGCATGTTACTCAGTGGAAATGAACGCCCCTTAAAAACGGAGCTTATCAAATTTTTGGCTGGCAACGACTCCCCCGAAAAACGCAAGCAGTTTGTGATCGAGACCTTCCGTGTTTTCATGCAGACTGTCAACAAATCGCTCAAAACGCATGATCCCAATCACCTGAACCTGGGTATTCGTTTCGGGCACAATCCTGGTAAGTCGATATTGGCTGTCTGCAAGGATGTCTTCGACGTTTTCAGTTTCAACTGCTACGATCTCGCTCCAAAACAGGAGTTTATGGACCAGATCCTGGAAGGTACCGGTCTGCCGATGATCATCGGAGAGTACCATTTCGGCACCGTCGACAGGGGTATGGCCCAGTCGCTCTGGCAAGTCAACTCGCAAAAAGAGCGTGGGGTGGCTTACAGCTATTACACAGAACAGGCCTACTCCCATCCCGGATTGATAGGAACTGCTTATTTTCAGTGGTCCGATCAGGACCTGACAGGTCGTTTCGACGGCGAAAACTACAACTGTGGTCTCGTGGATGTCACCGATCGTCCCTATCCACACCAGGTAGAAGCGATGGGCAATACGGCGAAAAAGCTGTTCGGCATTCACAGTGGCACCACTCCGCCAACCAACCAAAAACCGGTGAAAGCCAGGGGGCACGGGGCAATCCCGGATCTTTGGGAGAAATAGCAAATTGAGATAGTGGGTAGGCGGCGGTTTGCTTCGCTGCGCTCGCAATGACGGTGCACTATTTGACATTGGCTGATGGCAAGAGAGTTATTCCGAACATTCGTTTATTAATTGCACCGTCATTGCGAGCGCAGCGAAGCAAACTGTAAAACGTATTAGAAATTTTCCGATATTTATTCCTTCAAATACCTTACCATATGAAATAGCCACGAGAATAGGTTCACACCAACCGAAAATGATTAAGTGGCTATTCCATGCGACAATTAAAAAATAAATTATATACGCATGAAAACGATCCTTTTGTCGTTGATTTTATGTCTGATAGCTTCCTTCGGGCAAAGCCAGGTCCATAAAGTGGAGCTTTCCCACTACATCCTTCCCGAATTTATCAAAGGGACCGTACTGATGAAGAGCAAGACAACAAATTCTACCATGCTTAATTACAATGCCCTCACCGAGGAGATGATCTTCGACAACAAAGGCAATAAAATGGCCATGGCCAGACTGGAAGAGATTGATACTGTCTATATTGATGGCAGAAAATTTTTTCCACTACAAGGAAGATTCGTAGAGATCCTCTACCAAAACAGAGTAGACCTGTATGCCCGGCACAAATGTAGCGTGGTAGACCCGGGGAAGCCCGCGGCTTATGGGGGAACCTCTCAAACTTCGTCCGTTACCTCTTACTCCTCCTTCTTTTCAAATGGCCAGGCTTATCAGTTAAAATTACCGGATGGATTTACAACCAAACCTTACACAGAATACCTCCTAAAAAAGGATGGGAAATTGACAATGTTCGTAACTCTTAGGCAGTTATCAAAGCTGTTCAGCGAAAAATCCGACCAGTTCAAAAAATATGTAAAAGAGAATAAGGTAGACATTGAAGATCCGGATGCTGTGGCAGAGCTGGTAAAATACATGGAGCAACAGTAAAAATTACGAATTACGAATTACGGATTACAAATGAAGGACCATTCTATTTAATTTCTTTGTGCTCTTTGTGCAACCCTATGTGAACTTTGTGTTTAAATTTTAAAATACCCTCATGAAAAAACTCGACACCTCCCTCATGCACCCCCGCGACCAGATCACCATGGTCATTGACAAAATATACAAAAGCGGACTCACCACCACTTCCGGCGGCAATGTCTCCATCATCGACGACAACGGCGACATCTGGGTCACCCCCTCGGCCATCGACAAAGGCTCGCTTCGCCCCTCCGACATTATGGTGATAAGGAAGAACGGCGCCATCGAAGGACGGCACAAGCCCTCTTCGGAATATCCTTTTCACAAGGCGATTTATGAATGCCGTCCCGATATCAAGGCCATCATCCATGCCCATCCGCCGGCGCTGGTCTCATTCAGTATTGTACGGCAGATTCCGAATACCAATGTGATCCCTCAGGCGAAGCATATTTGCGGAGGCATCGGTTACGCCCCCTACCAGTTGCCCGGCAGCGTCGGACTGGGAAAGGTAATCGCCGATGAATTTGAGAAAGGGTTCGAAGCGGTCATCATGGAAAACCATGGTACCGTGGTAGGCGGAACCGACCTTAAGGATGCCTTCCAGCGGTTCGAGACGCTCGAATTCTGCGGACGGACCATCCTCTATGGCAACATGATCGGCTCCCCCAACTATCTTACGGATGCGCAGATTGAGGAGTTCGAAGCGCAGATTCCGCATCTTCTGCCCGAAATGAAAGAGGTGGAACACCCTTCCGAAGAGCGGGCCATCCGCGAGGAGATCGTCAGGATCGTTCACCGGGCCTGCAGTCAGGGACTGATGATCAGCTCTTACGGCACCGTGTCTGTACGCTGGAGTGGCAAAGATTTCCTGATCACTCCTACCGGGGAATCGCGCTGGGACATCCAGATCGAGGACATTGTCCAGATCAGGGACGGGAAACGCGAAAAGGGAAAGATTCCCAGCAGGGCGACCTGGCTACACCAGGAGATCTACCGGCGCTATCCGCACATCAACTCCATCATCCTCACGCAGACCCCCTACCTCATGACCTACAGCGTAACGGCTAAAAAATTTGATGTGCGCACCATCCCCGAAAGCTGGATATTTCTGCAAGATGTGCCAAACGTCCCCTTTGGCTCCCATTTTGCCGGCTCCGAGGTCATCCTCGATATCCTCTCCGAAAACACCCCGGCCGTTATCATCGAAAACGACTCGGTACTGGTCACCGGCGACAAACTCCTCGGCACCTTCGACCGTCTCGAAGTGGCCGAGTTCAGCGCCAAATCACTGATCATGTCCAACTCGCTGGGAAGCCTGAACCCGATCAATGATGAGCAGGTGGAGGAGTTGAGGAAGGTGTTTTTGCTGAAATAAAAGTTGTTGTCTGAAGCAGAATTGACCAGAATTATAGAATTAGCAGAATTTTAAGGTACAACCAGTCAGAAATTTTGTTGGTTCAAATTATTAGAAACTGTTTAAATTTGCATTTTTAATCCCGGTAGGGATTTAATGTGGGTAGAAAAATAATCCCCAATGATAATCTCGTCCCGTACGGGCAATGTCATTAAGTTAAGGATGATGATCCTTTTTAGCTTTGTGAAACCTTAGTGTTTTAGTGTCTTTGTGGCGGTTTTTTTCTTGCCACCAAGTCACCAAGGCACAAAGATTGCACTAAGAATTTTCTTAACTTAATGACATTGCCCGTACGGGACGAAATGGATCTTCAATCATCTGCTTTCTACCCACATATTATACCTCCGGTATATGTAATTACAAAATTTAAACAGCTTCTAAGTCTTCCAGTGCCATCGGCACGACCGATCTTGTGACGCAGGGTTTCAACCCGGGGCAGGAAAGCGCCGATGAAGTGAAGTGCCTCTCCACTAAAATTCATTATATTTGTGATATGAAACTAGAAGCCAATAAAATAGAGACTATCAAGAACTACTTTGAAACCCGCCCGGTTTTAAAAGCCTATTTATTTGGCTCTTATGCCCGAAACGAGGCAGGCTCACAGAGTGATATTGATTTGTTGGTTGATCTGGATTACTCTCAAAAGATTGGCTTACAGTTCATTCAGATGAAAATTGACCTTGAAAAACTTTTAAAAACTAAAGTAGATTTAGTCTCTTCCAACGGTTTGTCACCATATATTAAACCCATTGTTGATCTTGAAACACAGCTTATCTATTCGAGGTAAACTCGGTGACTAAGTTAGATTGCAGCATGTCTATGATTCAATCCTGGAAATAGAGTCCTATCTTATCAATGTTGATTTTGAAGGTTTTATTAAGAATTCGATGATGAGATTTGCATGTATCAAACACATGGAGATTATTGGAGAAGCAAGTAACCACATATCGGATGAGACAAAGTCCAAATTCTCGGAAATTGAATGGGCTCAAATCGTTGGAATGAGGAATGTATTTGTCCATGAGTATTTTGGAGTAGATTCTGGTCTGGTTTGGCAAATTATAAAAAATGACCTACCGGACTTAAAATATAAGGTAAAAGAGATTTTAGTATCCTTAGAATAGCTCGAAATATTGTCAAATCTCGAAAAATTAAAAGTGAATCCTTTAGAGTAGCGCAAATTTGAATTGTGGTAATGCGTAAATGTCTGAAGCAGAATTGACCAGAATTATAGAATTAACAGAATTTTAAGGCACTGAAAGGCAGAATTTTGTTGGTTCAAATTATTAGTCTTCCAGTGCCATCGGCACGACCGATCTTGTAACCCTGGGTTTCAACCCGGGGCAGACGGAGCGCCGATAAAGTGAAGTGCTGTAGGTACGACCGGTTCAATGCCCGGCTAGCAGCACCGGACAGAGACGCAGTAACAACACTTTGATTGACAGGAAATGATAAATGACAGGAAAGTTATCTTATACATAGCGACGAGCCTGGATGGCTACATTGCCAAACCAAATGACGATTTGAGTTTTTTATCAATTGTGCAGCAAGAGGGTGAGGATTATGGTTACACAGATTTTGTAAAATCTGTAGATACCGTGATACTTGGCCGAAAGACTTATGACTGGGTAATGGCTCAAGTCCCGGATTATCCTCACGCAGATATAGATTCATATATCATTACCCGGACACCACGATCAACCATAAGCAAGACGAATTTTTATACGGGAGACCTTAAAGAGCTTGTTCTCAGGCTTAAAAGTAAACAAGGGAAAAATATCTTCATTGACGGAGGAGCAGAAATCGTAAACGAACTTTTAAAGCATAAACTAATTGACGAATTTATTATTTCTGTAATTCCAATTTTGGTTGGTAACGGTACACGACTTTTTAAAGATGGACGTCCAGAACAAAAATTAAAACTTATTGATATAAAGAAATTTGACACAGGATTAACCCAATTCCATTATAAATGCATTAATAATTAACATAATTCTTGACACATTTGGGGAAATTTATATCCAAGTCAATAATTTTATCTCATTAATGCAGGAACACCCTCGCTCCCGCGCGATTGCATCGCGTGGTTGATTGAAGGGGTGTGGTTTACCCCTGAGAGAAAGGTATGTCGGACAATGTCATCGTTAATTGTTTGAGTTGAATACCACGCGATGCAATCGCGGGGGAGCAGGAGCAATAGAATACCCATAGCTACCGGCTCAGTCCCGGTTTTATTTTCCATTTACCCTTTCGCTCTTCTCGCAAAATTCATCCTCTCAATTTGCCGTTTACCAGTATTTTACATAAATTTGGGGAAACCTAAAATAAAACGCTAATACGTTATGCACAACCGGTAAGAACAAAGACACAGCACTATTAAAAAGCATATTAAGACAGAATGACAAACACTGAAATTGCAATTGCAGACTTTAAGCCTAATCAAGAATTCTATGAAGACTTGAAAGGGGGTAAGTTTGTCTTAGTTTTAGGAGCAGGTTTTAGTTATGGTATAAAAAATTCAACTTCAAAGCATGACTTACCAAAAGAATTCAATATTCATTATGATACTTATAAAAATATTCCAGTAAGCAAAAACTTTAACCAACTGACAAATTTACTCTTCAATGAAGAAGAAAATATCGATAAGTATCAAGCGGCAGCAAATCTATGGGAAGACGCAAACTACATTTTAAAAGGAAATGATTTAACTACTTTTTTCAGAAATTTATTTATACCAGACAAAGTTGAGTTTGTAAAGGCAAAGCATGAAGAATATAGAAGCATTCTATTCCCTTCGTGGCATGGTATTTATACCTTCAATTTTGACACTGTTTTTGAAACAATAGTAGAACTTGAAAAGAAAGAACCCTACTATTACTCAAAATGGTTTCCAGAACATAGAGGAATTCTACCAAAAAAGAAAGAAACGCATATTGCACACTTACATGGTATTATTACGAGCAAAAACCTCAATGAACTTGTATTTAGCACAGAAGGCTATAACCGATTAAGAAGGGAAGTTCATACGCTATATGATACACTTCACAATGACGCAAATGAAAATTTAAAACTTTTTATTGTTGGAACTCAATTCGATGAAGAACCAATTGATGACAAATTTTTTGATAGTTTGAAAAACGATGTTACTATTTATCATTTTGATCGGAAAAATAATGATTTTAGAACAAAGCCAAAAATCAGAAACAACCCTAACTATCATTTTATCAAGATAAATGATATTATCGATGTGCTTTTATTTCTCAAAACACATCAAGATAAAATTGAAAACAACAATTTTACGCAATACTTAAATAATATTATAACAAATGAAAATATTTCTAAAGTAGATCAATTGTATGTTAACCTTTTTGGACAAGAAGAATTAACAGGGCTTCAAACAGATTCGATAGCAATAGAACTGTTAAATGAAGAATTTGCCACCTCATATTCATCTAACAATTACCATCAAAAGAATGATGTTTTAATCTCCAATAAGGATGAACAAAAAGATAGTATTGATATAATCGAAAATGAAACTTCGGATGAGTTTGAAGTCGAAGAAAAGAAAAGAATCCCTCGAGTTGACTCCATTTTAAATATTGAACAAGAAACTCAAAGATTTATCATTGTTGGAGCGCCTGGTTCTGGAAAAACAACAACTCTAAAAAAAATACTTTTTCTTAATGCGAATAGAATAAACAAGGAGAATTCTCAAATAAAGATACCAGTATTAATTTTTGCTAATGAATATAAGAAGGATAGAAATTTTAGAAAAATAATTTCTGAAAGGCTCGGTATTGAAGATTGTGAAGCATTATTACATGATGGCAGGCTACAACTGCTCATAGATGGTATAAATGAAATCGATTTAGATCAAAAAAAACAGGCTTATCGAGAGCTGACTGGCTTAATCAATGATTATAAGGGTATTGCAGTTATTATAACTACTCGTAAAACTGGTTTCAGAAATGAATTTAATATACCTGTTTATGAATTAAAAGAATTACAGGAATCTGAAATTAAAGAATTTATTCATAAACGAGTACCAGATAAATTAGAAAGTATTTGGAGTCAGTTGGAAGTGAATAAAAACCTACTTGAACTTGCATATAATCCTCTATATCTTTCAATGATAGTAATTGCTTCAAAAGAGGGGCATATCCCAATAAATAGAGGTGCTCTGTTTGATTCTTTTGTGCGAGAATTATTAATTAGAGAAAAACTCGATAATACAGACTTAGATTCTATTATTGATATCCTCGCTGAATTTGCTTTTTATTTAAAAAAAGCAGGAATGGTAAGTGTTCCAAAGGAAAAGGCAGAGCAAATTATTATTGATAGAATAAAAAGCATACATGACTTTCATTCTCCTTTCGATCTATTGGCTAAAGTAACTATTTGTAATCTAGTTTCTATTTCTTCTAATACAGCTTTTATTCATGAAGCATTTTTAGATTATTTCGCAGCTGTCAAAATTAAGATAAATTTTAACTCTCTTTTTAATAATGAAATAATTAGAAATGATGACATAGGCATTAAAGATATTACTGAACCCATCTGGTACGAGCCACTTATTCTGTGTGGGGATTTATTTAAAGAAAAAGAAGAAGAAACACAAGCGACAAATTACTTTGAACTGTTATATAAAGGAATTCTAAAAAATAACTATCAAATAAAAAGGATTGAAGATTTATCCACAGATGACTGGAATTCAAATTTGAAAATTCCATGCAAAATAGCATTTAATCTAAAACATATATACCCTTTAATTTATTTAAAAGCAGAGCAATATCTTTCCAACTATATGACATTATGGCATTTAAATTACAGAAAATCAATTGAAACAATACCATTAGAAAAGTTATTTGAAGCAATTGCTTCATTAAGTAGTGATAAACTTTTGGAGAAAATAATTTATAATGATAGCTGGCAAGAAGTCTGGCTATATTCCCCAAATGATGATCCAACAGAAACGAGCGTCAGTGAAATTAAATATGTATTTACTAATAGGAGCTATCTCAAAGATGCAATCGTTAAAAACATTAGTGATTTTGATACTTTATGCAAATTGCTATTTGATGATGAGAAACTTGACTCTTGTGTTTTTCCAATTTTAAAAGGAAGAGTTGGAGAGATTAAGTCCGCTTTATTAAGAAGTACTTCTGTCGCAAATATTAAGCACACATATTTAAATAAAGTTAAAGATTTAGATTTATTGAAGTTCATAAGCTACGTTGATCCTAATTTCTTCATTTCAAATTACAATAGAGATTTATGGGGAATTAACGAATTTATTGACCAATTAAATGAAATTATTCGATTTGATGTGGTAAGAGTTGAATTAATTAATAATATCTTATTTCTAGAAGAAACACAACAAACAAGGATAATAATAAATTTTCTGAAGCACAAATACTTCAAACCAATCTTAGAATATCTAAATAGCAATATTGAAATACAAAATTTCTCAAATAAGAATATTAAACAAATTAAATTAGCATTAAAATTAGTACCAATCGAGATAATTCCTGAAAAGGTTAAAGATTATTTCTTCTCAAGAGTTGATATTTTTTCAGCTAATTATGAATTTATTAAATATGCGTAACTATTCAGTGACTACTTCGCATTGAGCGATCAGCCGGATTATTTCGAAAGGGTTCTGGTTATTCTTAATAGCGGTATCAATAACCGAGCGGATGGTTGCATAGATATTAGCTCCTTCATCGGA
>Ga0265297_10010142_pt1 | contig 11915 bp, 8 predicted proteins | sample Munlanlwell13791_FD_192502 | JGI IMG/M metagenome (GOLD analysis project Ga0265297, IMG submission 192502) | Leachate microbial communities from a municipal landfill in Southern Ontario, Canada - Leachate well 137-91 | ecosystem: Engineered > Solid waste > Landfill > Unclassified | place...
AAGATTCCACATTGCTTTGTGCTTACTGGAATTGGGTCAAGACAAATGTTGTTCTTGTTTTGAGCTTTTTTATAGGGTTTTTAATTGGAATTCGTCTTGGCTAAAGGAGGGCTTATGGATAAGCATGCTTCATTCGCCAAAGAGCTTTCAAATATTCTTCTAAGAAATAAAGTTATTTCTGATAAAGAAGCATATAACTTGCAGCGCTTATTTAAAGAATCTACAAAAGAGGCTTTTGATGATTTTTTGCTTGAGCAGGGAGTTGTGGCTAAGGAAGATATTTTAAAAGCTCTGAGTCAATTATATAAGGTGCCTGCTGTTGACGTAATAGGTCATTTTTTTCAGACATTTCTTCTTCATAAATTTCCTAAGGATATTTTGCATCGTTATGCTTTTATTCCTATGGATGTTGAAGATGATATTTTGGTTGTTGTTGCCAGTGAACCTGATGATCCAAGACTCCTGTCTGTTATAGGAGATTATGTTTCCTATGACGTTCGTTTTGCAGTCGGTATTAGACGTGACATAACAAATACCATAACAGAATTTTATGATCAAGCAATCACCGAGGTTCCACAAGACATTGATCTGCGAGCTGAGCGTCTGGATGATCGTGGATTTCGTCAGGAAGAGGCAGAAAAAGATTTTGATGATACCTTTCCGATAAGTGATGAAGACGTGTTGGATTAGTTGTGAAAGAAGAATCTGTTATTGATTTTGTTAATAAACTTATTTGTGATGCTGTTGAACATAGAGCCTCAGATATTCATCTTGAACCTTACGAGAATATGTTGCGTATTAGATGGCGCATTGATGGTGTTCTCTATGATAAAGAGACAATCTCAGGCTCTGGTACAACGCATATCAGTTCGCGTATTAAGGTCTTGGCGCAGATTGATACGACTGAAAAACGTATTCCTCATGACGGTAAGTTCAAAATTTATATACACGGTCAAGATATAGATTTACGTGTCTCTACATTTCCTTCTATTTATGGCGAAAAAGTAGTTGTGCGTATTCTTGATCGTGATCAGCATATGGTTACGCTTGAAAAACTTGGGTTTGCTGACCATATGCTCGCTGATTTTAAGGCTTTGCTTATGCGTTCGAGTGGTTTTTTCTTAGTTTCAGGCCCAACCGGTTCAGGTAAAACAACAACCTTATACGCCGCATTATCAACGTTACATTCTTCTGAAAAAAATATTGTTACTTTAGAAGATCCTGTTGAATATACATTACCCGGTATTACTCAATCTCAAATTAACCCTGAGGTAGGATTTACATTTGAAATGGGTATTCGTTCGTTACTCAGACAAGATCCGGATATAATAATGATCGGTGAAATTAGAGACAAACAGACTGCTCAAGTAGCCATTGAAGCTTCATTAACAGGGCATTTGGTATTAAGTACGATCCATACAAATGACGCGTCAACCGTTATTATGCGCCTTATTGATATGGGTATTGAGCCTTTTTTAATTAATGCGGCAGTAAGTGGTGTTTTAGCGCAGCGTCTCGCACGCACTATTTGTCCTGACTGTCGTGTTGAGGTTGAGCCTAACGAGAGGGAAATTGCGCTTTTGCGCCAGCTGGGACATGGTCCTATGACATTATATAAAGGGGCCGGTTGCCCGGCGTGTTTTAATCTTGGGTATAAAGGGCGTATTGGAATTTTTGAATTGTTGACGGTAACGCCTTCTTTGCGGTCTAAGATTATACAAATGCCTGATATAGATACGATAGTTAAACAAGCACTTGATGATGGTATGAAATCTTTGATTGCTGATGGGCTCTATAAAGTACAGCAAGGATACATAACATTGCATGAACTTGCGCGGGCGCTTTTATAAATTATGAGGTTATTCTTCCTTGGTAATATTCTTCAAGTATGACTTTTAAATCTTTAAAATACCGCTGAGTTGAAGTCGGTTCTCCTTGGATATGATGAAGTATGTTACATGCTTTTTGCAGTGGTACAAGTGAATCAGTTATAAAGATTTCAGGTTCTTGCCGTATGCGTGCAAAAACATATTGAAGCGTATCGTGATTTTTGTAATACGATGTAAAGAAATCTTGTAAAAAATAGGGCATTTCATCAGGTTTTTCTATAACGTGACTAATACGAGAAGCTATATATTCTTGGTAATCATAAGCTGCAAATATGTCATAATAATTTCTTAAAAAATGAGGAATGCAAGGGATAAATTGCATAACAGGAATGTCTAGTGTTGAACTCTCAGACTTTCTTTTTTTTGAAGGTTGAGGAAGATCTGTTGTTTGACCGTATTCATAAACGGGTATAATAGCTACGGTTGTTATGGGGGCATACAATATTGGTTCTGTACTACTATCAAGCACTAATGGTAGGAGTTTTTGCTTTGGACTTAGGTACTTGTGAAACATATACTGCTTTATGTCCTCATAAAAAACGGCTTGTTCTCTTAATATACGTACGTATTCGGTATATGAAGTACGCAGTGAAGCGCATTCTCTTTGATAGTACTGTATAAGCTGTATAAAATTTTGAGTTTGTGAAGTAAGATATGATAAACCGCAGCGTTGGTTTTTTTTGTGGTGTTCAATAAAGGCCAATAAAAGTGTTAACATATGAGCTAAAAACTTAAGTTCATGATTTTGTGTTACCAAGGGCAGTTCATTGCATAGCTTATTGAATGTCTTCTGGTTGATAAGATACATACACACATAATATACGTTTGAAAGAGAAAAGATTTCATGTGGGGGTATGTCGCCATCAAAAGGTAGTTCATTATGTTCGATTGACGATTCAACATGTGCCATAATTTTAGAACGGGCTAGGGCGACATCAGCATTAAATTCGTCATATCTTCGTGATGCTATTATTGACAATAAAAGTTCTAAGAAAAATGCTTGTTCATATAATAACGATGCGTGTGTATTGTAACTTTCGAGTTGTACACGAGCTTGTTGTTGATCTGCCATAGCAGATGCCGGTACTGTTGATGTTGCGATAGAATAAGTTAACAATAATAAGCATAGTCCATATAACATAACAAATCCTCAGTATATTGTGTACTTGAAGGCATAAACTATAAGCAATGTATCACAAAAAATACTGAATAAAAAATAGCGGTTCATTGTCAATAATAACGCTTCCCTTTATACTACATTATTATGAAAACAAATTTTTATGTAGATTATAACGATACATGCCAACTGCGTCCTTTTATTCAGTTAGAAAACGTTTCTGTGTCAACTGGTGAAAAAAATGTGTTGCATGATATATCGCTCAATATTTTTCCGGGAACCATGCATGTACTGATGGGTGTCAATGGGTCAGGAAAGAGCTCAATGGCTTATACTCTTATGGGGCATCCGCATTATAAGGTAACATCTGGCAGAATTATGTATGAAGGGAACGATCTCTTTAAAATACCTCATTGGCAGCGTGCAGTTCAAGGCATTTTTCTTGCTTTTCAATCTCCTGTTTCTATTCCGGGTCTATCAATCTATTCGTTATTAAAAGAAGCCGTTCGTGTTCGAAATGTTGATGCTTTTTCTTTGATTGATTATACAACAAGAATAGAAAGCGCGGCTGATCAGATTGATATGAGCAGAACGTGGTTGCATCGTCCTTTAGATAGCGGCTTTTCGGGGGGGGAAAAAAAGAAACTGGAACTTTTGCAGCTTCTTGTTTTACAGCCTAAAATTGCCATTCTTGATGAATTAGATTCCGGTCTTGATAGCGATACACAGTTATTAGTTGCGCGTGTACTTAATACCTATCGTGATCAACAGCCTTTGGCCAGCTTTTTGGTTATTAGTCATCAAAAGGGATTTTTAGATTTGTTGCGTCCGGATTATGTTCATATTATGCATGCGGGAACTATTGTACGTTCGGGTGATTCTTCTTTAATAGATTCTATACATCGTGGTGGTTATGAAAGAATTTAATCATTCTTCATCTTATTCCTGCCAAAAAGGTCTTTCACGGTCCGTTATTGAATACATTAGTGCGTGCAAGCAAGAGCCTGATTGGATGCGTTCCTGGCGTTTAGCAGCGTATGAGCAGTTCAATTCTTTACCTTTGCCAACATGGGGCGTGGATCTTTCTGCTTTGGATGTTGCTGATATTTGTTTTTACAGCAAGCCGTTCCAAGAGCAGGCGCATTCTTGGCAAGAGGTGCCAGAGGAGATTAAAGATACGTTCGAAAAGCTAGGTATTCCACAAGCTGAACAATATGCTCTTGCAGGTGTGAGTGCTCAATATGAATCTGAAGTGCTTTATGAAAATCTTAAAGAATCATGGCGTGCCCAAGGTGTAATTTTTTGTTCGATGGACCATGCTGTGAAATCGTATCCTGATATTGTTCAAAAATACATAGGTTCGATTGTTCCATGTCATGATAATAAATTTGCTGCTCTTAATAGTGCTGTTTGGAGCGGGGGAACGTTTATTTATGTTCCTGAAAATGTAACTGTTGAATTGCCTGTTCAAGCATATTTTAGAATACAGGCTGAACGTATGGGCCAATTTGAGCGTACGCTGATTATAGCGGATAAAGGCAGCCGGGTGCATTATATTGAAGGATGCAGCGCTCCTTTGTATTCAACACAAGCGTTGCATAGTGCTGTTGTTGAGATATGTGTTGCCGCCAAGGCTCGCGTGCGGTATACGACCATACAAAATTGGTCTACTAATGTATATAACTTGGTAACAAAAAGAGCTCATGTCGCGGCTGATGGCTATATGGAATGGATCGATGGTAATTTCGGCAGTTGTGCTACTATGAAGTACCCATGCATGGTTTTGCAAGGAGATCGAGCGCAAGGCTACATGATGTCGCTGGCAGTATCGGGAGCATCGCAGCATCAACATACAGGTGGCAAAATTATACATCGTGGATCTTCTACGCACGCAACCATTATATCAAAATCATTATGCCACTCAGGAGGTATTGCATCATATGTGGGAAGCATTAATGTTGAGCGAGGCGCTGCAGATGCGCGTACGCATGTCCAATGCGATACGTTGTTACTTGATGAACGCTCAAAAGCAACTTCAAGTCCATATCTAAATGTTGCTATGTCCGATGCGCGCATAGGGCACGAGGCAAGTGTAAGTTCTTTAGACGAAACGCAGATGGCCTATCTTGCCAGCCGTGGTATTGATACTGCTGTGGCGCGTGTTTTGCTTGTTAATGGCTTTGTGAGTGATTTTGTTAATGAATTGCCGATGGAATATGCGCTTGAATTAAATCGTCTTATCTTGCTCGAAATGGATAAGTCAATTGGATAAGATTATGCAAGATATTAATGATAAGAGAGTTCTTAATTTTTCAGCAAAAAATCAATCTGATACTATAGAAGATATTGAACAGCATGTACAGAATCAATGTTCATTAAAAATTAACATAGATCAAAATTGTGAATGCTATTTAAGTGATAAGCATTGTCGGTCATTAAAGAATATTGAGATTGTTGTCGGATGTAATGCCAAACTTATTTTTTTAACAAATCGTATATATGATAAGGTTGATATTACATGCATGAACGGGAGTACTGTTTATTATATACAGATTGCTCGTCTTGATATGTCGAGTTATGCGCAGTCTGTTTTTGTACATACGCAAGAAAATGCACGGGCCGTCGTACGTATCTTTCCTTTTTTAGATAATGATGCGCGATGTATTGTTAATACGTTGCAAGAGCATATAGCTTCGCATTGTACAAGTGATTTATATGTGCAAAGTCTTATTTCTAAAAATGCACAGTTTGATCATAAAGCTATGATCATTGTTCCTCAAGGTGTACATAAAAACTCTATCGCACAAAAAACGGTTGTTTTTATGGCGGGGGATCAATGCCGAGCTTCCGCTGTCCCTTCATTTAACATAGCAAGTAAAGATACGTGTTGTGAGCATGGCGCTGCTATTGGGATATGTGATGAGCTTGAAAAGTGGTATCTGAATGCCCGTGGGCTTGATCCCAAAATTGCTCTTCGCGTGATTACAAAAGCGCGTTGCCTATCATCCTTCGCGCAAGATTTAAATAAGAACGTGTATAATGAAATTGCTTTGATGATTGATACATGCTTGGCTGACTGATTTGTTATCAGTTAAAATTTTTCTTTTAAGCTTATGCATAAAACATTATCCTGTACACTATTGAATTATATTTCTTGTATAACTAAATGCTAAAACTATTTAATTGATGTCGTTAAAGACATGATTTTGTTTTGCGTTGAATATGTAGGAGCAAAAAACGTGAATAAAACAACAAAAGGTGCTGATAAAACAAGAGCATTAATACTTCTTCTTTTTGCCTGTGCTACTATGTACGCCATGGAAAAAGAACGAACTATTCAAGATTTGCAGAGTTTATACACAAGATCATTGGATGGTTTATTGGATCTTATAGACGACAGAGAATCTGTTGAAGGTATTGATCCATATGCAGGGTTTCATGATATTTTATGTGCACGAGGTGATGATGTTAGACTGTTACAAGCTTCTGCCGCGCATAAATTGGGCTGCATGTGTAAATGCCGGTTAGGCGTTCCTGAGCGGGAATTTGGGCCAAAGGGAGCTCAGCGCTATTTTTCTCTTGCGGCACGTTGTGGTCATGCAGTATCACTGGAGGAGTTGGCTCGTTGTGCTTGTGAGATGGGGCATTATAGTGAGGCTTTAGATGCTTGGCGGCTACAGAGAATTTTTGAGATTGGTGATCTTTGTAAAAAGGAAGGGACCTCTCACGAGGTGCTTGAAGAAATTGAGTCTGCTCTTAACTTTATTCCGCGTATGGCAGGAAAAGTCAAAAAAAATATATATTATAAAGAGGCCCTTGAAGCAATACAAAGGAGGTTGAATCTCTGTGTGGGCAAGGGAAATTTGGTTGCTGTTTGTTTGCTTGGGCGTTTATATGCTGCAACGCATGATAGGCAAGCTATTCAGTATGTGCAAGAAATATTGATTCCAAAGTTATTAGAAAGAGATTTAAATGAGGTTTGCCTGCTGATAGAAAAAACACAAGGTCAGCGGGCGTTGCAAATAGCAGCCGAAGCGGGAGACATGCAAGCGACTATGCTTTTGGGTTTTGTTCTTTTCTACGAGCACAATTTTAAGCAATCTTATTTTTTACTTAATAAAGCTTCTCAAGAGGGCATTAATAAAGCCCGCGTGTATCGCATACTTATGGATATTAATGGTCTTGGGACAAAGCAGTCTTTTTCTTATGCATATACCATGCTGCAAGAATGGTCAAAAAGCAAAAAGGGAAGAGCTTGGATAGCGCTGTTAGCCTCGATGGTTGATCAGCAGACTTTTGATGTTTTAGTTAAGGCAAAAAGCAAGGATGAGGCTCGATTTATTTTAGGAACAATACTCTATGCTCAAGGCAATGGTGAGGGGGCATATGATTGCTTGCGCTCTTTTACTAAAGGACACAAAGATTTTTATGCATGTTATTGTTGTGCTAAAATTTTGGGTAAAAATCTGACAAATCCATCGCGTGAGACAGGAACGTTATACGCGCGGGTCCTTGCTTCCCCTGATGTTGATCAAGAGCTGCATGCAGAATGTTTGTGTGCTTTACACGAAATAGCATTAGCAGGCTGTTATACCGCTATAATTGAAATGTGTCGCTTAGGATTAGATGAAACATTTCAATTTAGAGATATTATAGCAGTTCTTGATGTTCTTAAGAGGAAAACGAAAAAAGAGCAGCTGGAAGCCATTCGCTACGCATATAGTTCCGGGTGTATACCTGTATTACGTAAAGCTCGAGAACATGGTAATAGGAGAGCCTCTTTAATCTTATCTATGTTTTTTGATATAGAAGTAGGCGTTACCCAGCAACAGGCTAAAAAAAGCGCTCTCATGAAGGAAGCTTTAACGTGTTTGCAAGAATCGCGAGGGCATGTTATTGCAGAAGAAGATCTTGCGTCTTTTGTCTTGAATCTGGGAGCTACTTGTAAAGAAGAAAATTTACTTGAACTTGCTTTTTCATATCTTGAGTATGCTGCTCAGATTGGTTCCAATCATGCAAAGCGAGAATTAAGTTATTTAATGCTATCAAAGAAGGATTTGGATGCCGAAGAAATGCAAAAGGCTCTTGCAGGTATAGAAGAATTTGCACTGCGCGGCAATGTTGATGATTTACGTTTGCTTGCACAATTATATCGTTATGATGCACATATGGAATCTACCGGTCAATGTTATATTCGCGCGGATAAAGCAAAATCATATAAGTTTGCGTCAATGGTACTCGAACGTGTTCCTGATGATAAAGTTGCCAGTCGCATTGTGGGAAGTTTTCTTGTTATGAGTGGTGAATGCGAAGGGGTTCCCTCGGGGCAAGAAGAGCGAGCGTATACGTTACTTAGGCAAGGACTGGCAGAGCCTGTTTCAGATGTATTATCTACCGATTACTATGTTATGGGATGCTTATGTTTGCGAAAAGGTAATTTAGAGCAGGCTAAGTTTTGGTTTGACAAGGACCCAACGTTTTCTTTGTGTTCTTGCGCAAAAGCTGTTATAGATTTTATCGAGTCGCCCAGTGATAGTAGAGAACAAGCATTTGATGTTATAGAAAAAGCTATATCTGAAGCACGTAAATACCAAGCAAGCGATAGGGAACACTTTTTTGAATTGGTGCTTAATAAAAATTTTATAGAGTTGCTAAGGAATGAAGTTCTTACGGGCAATATGCGCGCGCAAGTTCTTATGGCTCGTATAGTTATGTTAACGCATGATAAAGATCTTGGAGTTTCGAGGGAACAGGCGCTGGATTATCTTGTTACAGCTGCTGAGCACGCCTGCCCTTCAGCATTAAGCTTTTTGGGCTTTTTGTATAGCCATGGTACAGAAGTACAAAAATCGGAAAGCAGGGCTCTAACGTTTCTGTTAGAGGCCGTACGAAGCAAACAAGTGCCAAAGCATATAATAAAGGAAAGCGCAGACGAGTTTATTGTCATTGCATCGCAAAGTGAGATAACAAAAGAAGGTATCACTGCTGCGTACTATGTAGCATCTTTATTGATGTGTTCTGATATACCTGAAAATATAAAACAGGCATTATTTTTGATAAATAAAGCTGAAGCCGATAGAACGGATTCTTTTTCGCATGATGTTGCGCTTGCGTTATGTGCTTATGAATCCGGAGCTTGGGCCGGTTTGGAGCGGCTTGCTGATCGTGGGCATGCGGAGGCAGCAGCTGTTTTAGGCCTTGCATATGGGATTCGCTATATGGGTGACCTTATTACCTTTGAACAATTTGTGTCAGAGGGATGTAAACGATTAGAGCAGGCGCTTCACAATGGCTCTAAAGTTTTGACAGCCGAAGAATTAAGTAAAAAGTACCTTATGAGTGTTAGAAAAATGTTGTTAGAGCATCCCGGTTCGTATGATAATATTCGTATTTTATTAGAACGCGCGCATCAACTTGATGTTAATAATCAGGATGTAACCTATATTCTAGCGTCTCTCTATAGACAAAACCTTTTTAGTGACATTCCCCTGCCAAAAAGTATTCAAATGGGTATAGATCTTTTAGAAGGATTAGCAGACAAAGGGCATGAAATTGCGGCTTTAGAAGTCGGCTTGGGTTATTTAGCACTTAAGTTTATGCAAGATCCCGTACGAAGTTACACAAAAGCATTGCACTATTTGTTTGTTGCTGTCAGTAAGGGTAATAGAAGGGCGCTTATGGTATTGGTTTGTAGCTTAGATAAAGAATCGAATAAATATACTAAACTAGTAGCTCGACAAGTCTTTAAATATATTGATGAACAAGTTTCAAAGCCGGATATTTCTCGAGAACTGAGAAACTATCTTTTGGGACTTAAGGCTGTACTTAATCAGCAGTGGGACGTTGCATCTTCTTATTTTGATCAACTTGCAAGTGATTCGCATCCGGATGTCATGGTTGAGGTTGCAATGCTCTACTTCCATATAAAAAATGATGTTCAAAAAGCCGTAAGTTTGATAGTCAAAGCCCTTGATAGTGCAGGCAAGCAAAAACTTGATCTGTTTCAAATAAATATAGGACAACTTTTACAGAGCTTTTTGGCTGATTTGGAACTAAGAGCGTGTTCTGATGATATGATCAAGAAGTTGGTAGCCTGTATACGTATGAAATTGAAGCAATATGATTATAGCCTTTAAGACTATGCAAAATTTTTATTCATGGTATTCTTATAGATAAGAATTTCAAATAGATTAAATATTTAAATTATTTATACTGTAGGCATACAATGAAGAGTAGCTTTTCTATTATGCGTGACGACTTTCCTTTGCTGCGCAGGTCAATCAATGGGTTTCCGGTGACGTACCTTGATAATGCGGCAACTACCTTAAAGCCGCAGGTAGTGTTAGATGCTATAACGCATTTTTATAGTACATGTGGCGCTAACATATCCCGCGGTATGTACACCTTGGCGGAAGAAGCAACCGTACAATACGAGGATGCACGAGTAACGATTGCCGACTTCATTGGTGCCATGCCGGAAGAAATTGTTTTTACTCATGGTGCTACCGACGGTATAAACACAATAGCAACATCCTGGGCTTTTGATGCCATAAAACCCGGGGATGAGATAGTTGTTACGGCTATGGAGCATCATTCGAATCTATTGCCATGGCAGCAGTGTGCGTTAAAGACAGGAGCTACGTTAAAAATTGTTCCTTTGCAGGCTGATGGTACATTGGATATGCATGCATTTGAAGAAATGATAAGTGATAGGACCAAGATTGTTTCGGTCTGTCATGTTTCAAACGTTTTGGGAACGGTAAATGATATCGCGTCTATTGTGAGCAAAGCTCATCAGGTTGGTGCCAAAGTACTTGTTGACGCTGCACAATCTGTAGGACATCAAAAAATTAATGTACATGAAATGCAGGCTGACTTTCTTGTATTCTCAGGCCATAAGATTATGGGGCCAACAGGGGTCGGCGTATTGTATGTAAAAAAAGATCTTTTTGATCAGATGCCGCCATGCCAGCTTGGCGGTGGAATGGTTAAAAAAGTGTCATACGAGCAAAATATACTACTGTGGTCAGATATGCCGCAGCGTCTTGAGGCAGGTACACCGGCAATTTCTTCTGTTATAGGGCTTGCGGCCGCTATACGTTACATGCAAGAGCATATCGACGTTGAGGCGCTCAAAATTCATGAGGCATATCTTTGTAAACGGCTTATTAAAGGACTTATTGACACAAAAAAGGCTGTAATATACGGCCCTGTCGACCAGTTGAAAGAATCTGGGCATATAGTAAGCTTTAATATATATGGGTGGCATCCTCATGATGTTGCTTTATATTGTGATACATATGGTATTTGCGTACGGGCTGGTTTGCAATGTGCTCAGCCTCTGGCAGAACATCTTGGAATAGGCCCTTCGGTGCGTGTCAGTACGTTTGCATATACTACAGAAGAAGAAATTGATCACTTGTTAGATGTTTTAAGTAAATAAAATGTGAGGTTTATCTATGAAGTGTAGATATCTTTTAAGGGTGCTGTTTGTTGTAATGGCAATACCGTCAATACATGGTATGGAGCGGCAGGATCGTACTGCTATGCCTAGGCCTACTGGTATAGCATCAGCTTTATATAGGGGGATACAACAAACATTCCCGGTTTCTGCTCCTGTACAACAATCACGTCTTAATAAAATAGGTTCCTTGCTTGTAACACATGCGTTGGGAGAATATTTTTCTGGTCGTGAAGAAATTGGTCAAAGTCCGGATACTTCTAGGTTGTCATTGTCATCAGTATTGGGATTTGTAGGACAGTGGTTTACAAGGTGTACCAAGCTCTTGGGGTTCAGAGATAAAGCATCTTATTTTCATTGTTATGATGAAGAGGGGAAATTACATCGTTGCTATGCTGTTCGAGAACCTCAAAAGTTTAAATGTATGCTTAATCGTTCACGAGTTTTT
>Ga0265297_10010143_pt1 | contig 11914 bp, 11 predicted proteins | sample Munlanlwell13791_FD_192502 | JGI IMG/M metagenome (GOLD analysis project Ga0265297, IMG submission 192502) | Leachate microbial communities from a municipal landfill in Southern Ontario, Canada - Leachate well 137-91 | ecosystem: Engineered > Solid waste > Landfill > Unclassified | place...
TTTTAATAGTATTAGTGATGGCAGGGTGTAAAGCCAGGGCAGTGGATAAAGCTGTTACAGCGCAACTGGGATCGGATGGGCTACTTTGCGATTTTGAAAATATAAGAACTTGGGATATATCTCCGGAAAAAGGTTTTAGCTTGAGTCTTGAGAAAAAAATCAGGACTGAAGGAAACCATAGCCTGAAAGTAATCTATCCTGCTGAAGACCTTGCCAGTATAAACACGAGAAAACTTTTTCCTGATTGGAGCGGGTTTGATTTTATTGTTTTTGATGTTTATAACCCGCAGGATGAAACAATTCCGTTTGTTATAAGAATAGACGATGCCTCAAAGAAAAGAATGAATCTCGAATATCCTTTATTGCCTGGGCATAACCAGGTAAAGATATCAACTAAGGAGATTTCTGGGCTCTTAAACATACAGAAGATAAGCTTTTTGGTATTATATCTAAGCCCAGCTAATAAACGGATAACGCTTTATTTTGATAATATGAGGCTGATTAAAAACGCAGGGGAGAGCCCGAAAAATATCTCTAATATAGCGCATCCGCGCCTCTTATTTAACAAAGATGACTTGTCTACTATAAGAGATAGATTTCAAAAAGGCCCTTACTGGCTTAAAGAAGGACTAATGTCTTACGCCGATATAAGCCCTTACTGGGGAAAAATGGAGTTTTTATCCAAGAAAACTGATACTTATGATATTTTTAGCCTTGGATTTGTGTTTCAGTTTTTTAAAGATAAAGATTATGCCCGGCAGGCTATCAAAAATATGCTTAACAATGAAATAAAAAGCGAAGCAGACCTTGAGAATTTTGCCTTTGGATTTGATTGGTGTTATGAGGCAATGGAACAAAATGAAAGAAGCGCTATTGTCAGTAAGATGGAGCGGTCAGGCCTGCAAATGATGAATAAGAAGCGGCATTTCCGTTCATTCCATAACACAATGTATCAATTGACTACGAGCATTGCCGCCTGCGGATATGCTATTCAGGGTGAGAGCGAGTTGTCTCAAAAGCTGATTGACTTTGCCACAGCTCAATATAAAGACGCCATAGCAATGTTTAATAATCTTTTTGTTGACGGGGAATGGCCGGAAGGAATGGATTATAATCGGCATATCGCAGTGCCGATGGTTAAATATTTTGAAATCGTAAGATCAACTACCGGAAAAGACCTTTATAAAGAATGTGACTGGCTTTTGAAGAATGCGTATTTTACTATGTATACAACAGAGCCGGATAATACATTTTACAGGTTCGCCGATTTAGACCTACCGGAGATCACGGATTGGGAGAGGCGCTTTTTGGTGCGGGTAGCGTCATATTATCAAGACCCCTATATACAATGGTATGTAAATAATAAAACTAAACCACATTCTGTTATTTTTAAGCACATCTATGATGTTTTGTGGTATGACCCATATCTTCAGGAAAAGCCTCTTTCTGAATTAGCAAAAGCTAAATTATTCAATGGGTTGGGTGCGGTTATCGCGCGTTCCGGATGGGGCGATAAGGATACCTGGCTTTCCTTTAAATGCGGGGATTATTTCGGAGACCACTGCCATCTTGACCAGAATAGCTTCACCATATATAAACTCGGCCATCTGGCTATAGATAGCGGATTATACGGGGATGATTTTGCCAGTTCTCACTGGTGTAATTATTATTCGCGGACAGTAGCACACAATACTGTGTCAGTATATGATCCCCTTGAGAAATTTTATGGATATGAAAGGAATAAGCTTGCTAACGATGGCGGGCAGAAAATCATGCTTTGGCAAAACGGGGAAAGGGTTGTTCCGGAAAATTATAGTCAGCCGGACCCATCCCTGCCGATAACCTGGCTCCAGCATCCGGGCAGCTGGGAAACGGGAAATATCAAGGCTTATAAACTGACAAATGAATATTGCTATATGGCAGGAGATGCCAGTAAATCTTATAGCTCTGCTAAACTCACTGGTTTTACACGTCAAATATTATTTATTTTCCCGGATTATTTCATAGTATTAGACAGGGTTAATTCTACAAACCAGGATTTTAAAAAGAAATGGTTATTGCACACCGTGAATGAACCCAAGATTGAAAATAATGAGATAACTATTAACGAAGGGAATGGAAAATTATTTTGCAAATCGCTTTATCCTGCGCAAGCCATTATTCATAAAATAGGGGGTAAGGGAGATGAATTCCTGGTTGAGGGCACAAATTATGCGCACAATGATGAACTTTTCGCGGGGAATATTCCTGGCAGCTGGCGGATAGAAATTGAGCCATCTGTTCCGGCAAAAGAAGATATTTTTCTAAACTTCTTATGTACATCTGGCCTTGAGAGCGCAACAGCTCCTCAGGTAGAAAAAATTGAAACTAATAATGCCCTGGGGGCAATTTTTAATGCGAATGGGGTAAATTATATAGCCGTGTTTAAACGCAGCGAAATTCATGACCGGGTAAATTATTCGATTAAAAAAGAGGGGATCATCAAGAATCTAGTTTTTGATTTAGCCCCGGAAGCTAAATATGGGATTAAATCAAGAAATTCAACTTTGAAAGTCGTTGAAACCGACAAAAATGGAATTTTGGAATTTGCAGTTGAAAATAAGGGAGAAAGTGAGATCGAGGTTAGCTCAGTGAAATGAAAATAATATTTTGGAGTGCATTAGTTTTGGTGTTTTACGTATATTTTCTATATCCGGCGCTGATTTATATCCTTTCACAATTCTATAAAAAACCGGTTAGGGGAAAATATCTTTATCCGAAAGTCTCGGTAATTGTCTCTGCGTATAATGAAGAAAAAAACATTGAAAATAAAATTAAAACTTTGTTTGAGCTTGAATACCCTGAAGATAACATCGAGTTTTTAATTGGTTCGGATGGCTCAACCGATGAAACTGATGAAATAATTAAACGTTACCCGCGAATCAAGTTTTTTAAACAAGAAACCAGGCAAGGTAAACCAAGCATGTTAAACCTTCTGGTCCCAAAGGCAAAAGGCGAGATTCTTGTATTTACAGACGTCCGGCAGCGCTTGGACACAAAAGCAGTCCAGGAAATCGTCAAGTATTTTGAAGACGCTAAAGTAGGCTCGGTAAGCGCTGAACTGCATTATGAATGGGAAGAAGGGAATAAAACAGCCGCAGGCTTAGGCCTTTATTGGAAATATGAAAAATTTATCCGCAAGAGCGAATCCCGCATGGGTTCGATGTTAGGGGCTACGGGCGCGTTATATGCGATAAGGCGCGAACTTTTTCCTGTATTGCCTGTAGATTTAATTCTGGATGATGTCTATATCCCGCTAAAAATCGTGGAGAAAGGATACCGCGCTATTTTCGATAAAAGGGCCAGGGTATTCGATAAGGTTTTTAGTGACCCCAAAATAGAATTTTTAAGGAAGACCCGGACCCTGGCAGGCAACTACCAGCTATTTTTTTATCTTCGGGAGCTATTTAATCCATTCCGCGGCAAGATCTCCTGGCAGTTCTTTTCGCATAAATTTTTAAGGCTAACCGTCCCGTTTCTTTTGGGAGCAATGTTCTTAAGCAATTTATTTTTACTGGATATTCTTTTTTATAAAGTAATTTTTATCCTGCAGTTTATATTTTATGTTTTGGCTCTTTTGGGCCGGTTCTTTAAACAGAAAAATAAGATATTCAATGTTCCTTATATGTTCTGTGTAATGAATATCGCTAGCGTAGTGGGCTTGTATAGGTTCCTGACAAAGAAGCAAGGAGTCTTATGGGAAAAGGCATAATCAATGGAGAATAAAATGAAAAAAAATGATTTTTATAAGTTAATCCTGCTGGGAGCTTTTGTAATAATCGTTTATTTACCAGCGTTGATTGTTATGGCAGGCAGGTGGTCGGCGCATGATACATATTACAGCCACGGCCCGTTAATACCGCTGATAAGTATTTTTATTGTTTGGTTAAAGAGGAAAGAGCTAAGTAAGCTAAAAATTAATCCTTCGAATATAGGATGGATATTGTTTATCATCGGGATACTGATTAATATGATAGCTGGGCTCTGGCGTATTAATTTCGTATCGGGATTTTCACTGCTTTTGGTTTTACCGGGCTTGGTCCTGTTGTGTTTAGGCAAAGATTTCTTAAGGCATTTAATGTTTCCGATATTATTTCTGGCGTTTATGATCCCCCTGCCGGAAGTAGCAATTGCGAATATCAATTTTAAGTTGAAGATTTTTGCGGCGCAAGTGTCAACTGTCATTGTGAAGGGGATGGGTATTCCGGCAATAAGAGATGGAAGTATGATACAGACTATGCATTCCCAGTTAATGGTGGAAGATCCTTGTTCGGGGATCAGGTCGTTGATTGCTTTGATTGCCTTAGGCGCTTTGATGGCGTATTTCAGCAATATTTCTAAAACAAAAAAGATAATATTATTTATTTCGTCCATTCCCATAGCGATAGGCAGTAATATAATCAGGATAGTGTCTTTGGTCCTGGTAAGCGAAATGTATGGAACAAAGATTGCTACCGGTTGGTTTCATGATACGATGGGAATATTGGTATTTGTGCTTGCGTTTGTGGGGCTTGCGTTTGTAGGAAAAATACTTGAATAGCGGAGAGAAAAATGAACAATAAAACTTTTATCATTGTCATTCTGATTTTGATAGCAGGGGCGGCTATCGGGTTTATGTCTTATCTTCCGACGCGGTTTGATATCAGCTCGAGGGTAAAGGTCGCGGATTTTCCAATGAGTATAGGAGAGTGGCAGGCAACGGATATACCGCTTTCAGAGCGGGATTACCAAATACTTGAGACAAAAAATCTGATCATGCGTGAGTATAAGAATTCTAAGGGAGAATCAATTTATCTTTATATTATTTATTCCGAAGACAACCGTAAAGTAGCGCATCCTCCCGAGGTTTGCCTTACTGGAGGGGGTTTAAGTATTTTAAATAAAACTTCTGTGCAGATGACTGATTCCATAAGAGCAACGCGGTTATTGACTGAAAAAGGAGATCTTCGGCAAATAGTGGTTTATTGGTATAAAGCCGCAAATCTTAATACTGACAAATACCTCAAGCAGCAATTAAAGCTTGTTTTTGACCGCACGCTGGGCAAGAGAACGGCTTGCGCGATGATCAGGGTGTCAACGGATATCGGAGAGTCAGGAGAAGTCGCAGCCATGGAGCTGCTAGGCTCGTTTACGCGTCAAATAGAGCCGTTATTGGTAAAATATGTGCCATAGTAGGATGTTGAAATTTTGAGATTTATTGTTGATATTGGTAAACACGCCGGTAATTAAGGCCGCTTAGAAGTAGCTTAAACATCCCGCCTCAAAATCCCGTAGTTGTAACCCCTTGCAAATAAAACGCTTAAAAAATTAAAAAAGTTTTTCTAAAATCCCTCAAAGTTGGCATAGAAAATGCTACTTATATATATGAAGGAAAAGGAGAAATAACTATGATAAAAAAATCTTTGTTCTTAGCGGTTACGATAGTAATGTTGTCTTTAGCATCAGCATCCGCATATCAGACCCCGATATATTACCCTTCTTACGACGAGCCGTGGCTGAATCAAGATAAAGCATCACAAGAATCAATATTTACGCATTTGTATGGAATAGGCAATCTCCAAAGAGTCGAAGATAACTTTGATCAAATTTGGGCCAATACTAATGGTGTTGGGGTTATTGCCGAAGCAAAATATGCAGGTTACGCTCAATATTTGGGATATCTGGATAATTCATCAGTCTTCCATAATCTGCTGACCTTGACGCAGGATGGATATTATTCTGGCGGCCCTTATGGCTATATATCGTCTTCAGTGAGCTCTTTCCGTTTTGCTCTCGATCCCAATGGCAGTGGCCAGGCCCCTGGTATCTGGAGTTCTCTGGAGTCTGACAATACAGACTACTTTGACCATATGGTCACTTTTATAATTACAGGAACAGATTCAAGCCATCCAAATAATGTGATAGGGGACTATGTAATTGCTTGGGAGGATTTACCAGGTGGCGGTGATAGAGATTACAATGATTCTGTGTATCAAATCCATTTTACGCCTGTTCCTGAACCAGCAAGTATGTCGCTTTTGGGATTGGGGTTATTAGGATTGTTCGGGTTAAGAAAAAGAAAGACAGAATGAAGAAGATATTTTTAATCCTTGCTGTATGTTCATTAGTTTTTCTTTTGGAGCCTTCTTTAAGAGCAAAATCTATTTTTGCTCTTAATTATTTTGAGCAGCCAAAAGTTACCTCCGAACATATGCAGGTGCCTTATACGGTTGAAGAGGATAATCATGCTATTCCAGAAAAATCGCATGCTCCGGAACCCGGGACTCTCATCCTTTTATTAAGTGGTATCGGAGGATTGATCGTTCGTTTCGCGCAGAAGAGTTTTAAAAAATTTAAGAGAGCGTTAGATTATTTTCTGGCTATTTTAGGGTTGGCTATTGTATCACCGGTGGTTATTTTAGCTGCGTTAATGATAAAGCTTAATTCTCCCGGGCCGATCATCTATAGGCAGAACAGGGTAGGGAAAAAAGGAAAGGTATTCAAGATTTATAAACTTAGGACAATGAAAATAAATGCGGAAAAATATACCGGAGCTGTCTGGGCAAGAAAAAATGACCCGCGCGTGACTTCAGTAGGAAGATTTTTAAGAAAAACCCACGTTGATGAAATACCGCAGTTGATCAATGTAATAAAAGGCGAGATGAGCATTGTCGGGCCGCGCCCCGAGAGGCCGGAGATGGTCAGGGATTTGAAAAAGGTTATTTGTGATTATGAAAGGCGGCTTGATGTCAAACCCGGGATTACAGGCCTGGCTCAAGTTTTACATAAATACGATGAAACAATCGATGATGTAAGAAAGAAAGTTAAATACGATTTACTTTACATAAATAAAATGTGTTTGTGGATAGAGATGCGGATCCTGGCCCAGACTTTTGTTGTGGCTCTGACTGGTAAGGAAGCGAGATAATAGAGGAGGAAGGGTGCGTAAAATAATATTAGGTATTATATTTACTTTCACTACATTTATCTTTGTGAATACTTCTGCGCAGTGTTCTATGCTTGCTTATTGGAATTTTGATGAAGGCACAGGGACAACTGCGTATGATTTAACTGGTAATTTAAATAACGGTACCTTAAATGGCGGCACCAGCTGGACCACCGGAAAATTCGGAAGTGCGCTTAAATTTGATGGTAATAATGATTGGGTAAGTTTTAATACTTCTTCGGCGATTAATCTTCTTTCCAGCCCTTTTAGCGTTGAAACATGGGTAAAGGGAAATGCAACCGATAATTATGGAGATTGGAAATTACTTTTTGATAAGACTCACGGCTTTGAGGATTATACAGGCTGGGTAATGCAATTTCAGAAGGCAAATAGTGTTGAGAACACGGGTAAGCTTGAGTTTGGTTTTGGTAATGGAAGTGGCTGGCAAACGGTTCTTAGCCCGAATATCTTAGATGGTTACTGGCATCAGGTAGTTGGTACCTACGATGGAAGCTATATCAGGCTTTATATTGATGGTAACCTTGTGGCTACCCAAGTTGCTTCAACAAATGCAACCAATACTCGTCCTATGGAAATGGGTTCGCGCTACCCTAAAGGAAGATATTTTGAGGGTAGTATAGATGAGAGCGCTATTTTTAATGAAGCATTGAGCCAAGAGACGATCAGTAATCATTATGCAAATGGTATTGTTCCCGAGCCCGCAACCATGTCGCTTTTGGGATTGGGATTATTAGGATTAATTGGATTTAAAAAAAGGAGTAAGAGATGAAGAAAGTAATAATTTTGGTTATGGGATTGGGTTTAATTCTGCTAAGCCAAGGCATTGCAAGCGCGAGTATTGTAATGTTTAGCGATAATTTTAATAGTGAAAGTTTGGGCCTAAATTATGTAGGCTTTGCGAATTGGAATGTTACAGATGGAAGCGTTGACCTTATAGGTTCTCCTAATTTTTATGATTTATTTCCGGGAAATGGCCGTTATGTTGACCTCGATGGTTCTACGGGCAATGCTGGAAAAATTACAACAAAAACAAGTTTTACTTTTGCCCCGGGTATTTATGAACTGCAATTTTCTCTTGGAGGGAACCAGCGGACGGATGCTACGGATACGGTATATGCAAAAATTGGTATAGGTTCTTTATTTGATGAAACATTTGTGCTTTCAAAAACTAGCCCGCTTACGCAATACACACGCTATATCACGGTGTCAGCATTAACAAACGCTAATTTAAGTTTTGAGAATACCGGTAATGACAATATGGGCGCTATTTTAGATAATGTTAAATTAATTAATACTATTCCCGAACCGGCAACCATGTCGCTTTTGGGATTAGGATTGTTGGGATTATTAGGGCTAAAAAAAAGAAAGGCGAGAAGATGAAAAGAGTAGCAATGTTGTTGTTAATGGTGGCAGCGGTTTTATTTTTATTTAGTCAGAACGCGCTTGCTTTGAATTGGGAGTATAATCCTGCTGGATATCAAAGCGGAGATCTTACTTCTGCTGCGGGAATGGCAATGGGAGGCGGGCCGTATGCTGAAGCTGGATTGCAGTCAATTCAAATTTCCGGGGCAGGAACGCATCTGAATTCTGGTTATTCAGGCCTAAGGGTAAATTTTGACTTTAATGGCAATACTTGGGATTCATATAGTGCGGATCTGGGGGATGACACGGGAACAGGTTATGTTGATGTTTTTGCTGTGGTATTGAGTACGAATGGCTATTACTGGAATCTTGCTGACACAGATACCCATCCATTAGAAAATAATTCATTATTAATTTTAGGTATTGACCCTTATTACCCCGCAGGTGGCGCAGCTTCTTATTGGGGAGGAGATAATTATCTTGATGGCGTCCTCGAGACTGATGATTCAAATGTAACTATTGATTTCCAGAACCTTGATTTAGCAGAAGATTACTATCTAACTTTATTTATGCAAACTACTGAAAATGAATTTTCTCCTTCTTGGGGAATAATATCTAATGTGAGAGTTAGTGAAATTCCAGCCGCCGTCCCCGAACCCGCAACCATGTCGTTGTTGGGATTAGGGCTGTTGGGATTGATGGGGTTCAGGAAAAGAAAGATATAAATAAAAAAAGAGGTGGATTAATGAAACGAATCAGTTTAATAGCGATATTAGCTGTATTGGGTATGTTTATTTTAGCATATACCCCAGCAGAAGCCGCAACTGTAGGCTTATGGGCTTTTGATGAAGGAAGCGGAGTTTCTGCTTATGATTTGAGTGGTTATAATAATACCGGAACTTTGGTTAACGGGCCAGTATGGACAACCGGTAAGTATGGGAGTGCCTTGCAATTTGACGGAAAAAATGATTATGTCGGAGTAACAACAGGAGTAGGGAGCAGCCTGAATTTAAGTAATGCCGTAACCGTTGAGGCATGGGTAAAATCGCAAACAGCAGGAGCCTACGATTACGTGATAGCTAAATATTACGACGGAGGTAAAGCCAGCTATGCCTTAGATACCGATAGCTCAAAGGCAAGATTTTATGTTACTACCGGCGGTACGTATCATCAGTTAACTTCGAATATAAATATCTGGGATGGTGCCTGGCATCATATCGCAGGTAGCTATGATATGGGCGCTTCCGGTAATAATCTTAAGCTTTATATTGACGGAACATTGGTTAATTCGGGGATGACCAGCGGTTCAATGGATATGTTAGCAAGCGGAAATTTATATATCGGTAATTATGGAGCAGGAACTTCGTGGAATTTCCCCGGAACTGTCGATGAAGTGCGCGTGTCAAATGTAGCTTTAAACGCAGAACAACTTGGATATAACGGTTCTTTAGTCCCCGAACCTGCAACTATGTCGCTTTTAGGATTAGGGCTGTTAGGATTGTTAAAATTAAAAAGAAAGAAAACTGTTTAGTTTATACATAGTAAAAATATAAATAAAGAAAGGTGGTGAAAAAGATAATGAAGAAATTAATTTTAGTGCTTGCATTGAGTTTAGTTTTGGGATTGTTAACATCTGCTCAAGCAACAATGACACCTGTTTACGATACGACTTGGAATGTCAATCCGTATTACGAATGGGACTTGTTATCTGGATTACCTAAATTACCGGGAGCTCCTAGTCCGGGCAATGGAAGTTCAGATGGTGCAGACGATATCTTGAATCGTTATTACAGCAGTTGGGCACGTATTGATGATTCTAGTGATCAAACTTGGCTTGATTTGAACGGTGGTGTCTCGGTCATAGCTATCTATACCAGTTCTTCTCATTACCTTGGCTACTCGCTGGACGAAACTACAGGCTCGTCTATAGTTAATGTTCCTGGGGCCGTAGGCAATTTAGACACAGTAGGAGAAACTGGCCACTTTGATATTGCTGATAATAGTGATGCTTTTGTTTGGGCCCTGCTCGGTGGCGGAACTAAGTATAGCCGTCAAGCGTTGAACGGAGGAGCGGACTATATGGTCTCGTTCCGGATTAACGGAATATACAACAATGCATACGATCACAGCTTAGGTTATACTGTTCCAAGTGATCCAACATATGTAATCGCCTTCGAGGATGGGACTGATAAAGACTATCAGGATTTTGTATTCCAATTAAGTAAGGTTAGTCCAGCAGTTCCTGAACCAGCTAGTATGACGTTGTTAGGATTAGGGTTGTTGGGATTTTTAGGGCTTAAAAGAAAGAAAGCTCTTTAATCTATACGTAGTAAAATTCTAGAAAGAGGGAGGTGAAAAAGAAAAAAATGAGAAAACTAACATTATTGCTTCTATTGGTTGTGGGATTAATCGTATCTCCTGCGATAGCTTCAGCAGCGAATATATTTACGATGACTCCTTATCAATTAGGAGAACTTTACCAAGTTTGGGAAACACCATCTTCTGCTGGTACACAACTCAACAATATCATTCCTTTGCCTGGTATTGGAGCTGTTTATAACGGCACTATTTTACAAGTTCCGGGAACGGGTACTATTGATATCGGAGCTAATTCAACAGGAACGCCGTTCGGAGGAAGTGGTGGCTCTGAACCAACTAATGCAGCCTTAGGATTAGGCAGCTTAGCTGGTTATGATGCATATTCGCTTCTTTTTGCCAATACAAACGAGAATCCATGGCATTACGGGCTATGGTTTCAATCGGGTAACTATCGCGTGGTAGGTCCATGGACGGAAATCGATAATGGTACCATGTCTAGTATAACATTAGACTTCTCTTATGCTCATGTTTATCTAGTTGATACTGGAGTGGATCAGGGATGGAAAAATCTTTCTTCTGTTGGAGGAGATTTTAACCTCGCTAATATATCTGCTATTGGTTTTACTATTGGCGCAACCGTACCGATGCCGGGACTAATTGGTGGTAACACAGATTATGCTTTTGAAACAACTGTGGCGCCAGTTCCAGAACCAGCTAGTATGACGTTGTTAGGGTTAGGTGTTTTAGGGTTATTAGGTTTACGCAGAAAGAAAGCTGTCTAGCTAGGCTTTTTTTCGCGTCAAATAACTTCTAAAATGCCCCCCGTTTAAGGTGCATTTTCGAAAATGTCAATGAATGGGGGGGCGAATCAGAATCTTGATTTGCCCCTTTATTCTAACTATCCGTTTTTACTTAACTCATTGGAAATTAACGAATTTCATTCTTGACAAAATCGTTTTACGTGTTATACTTACCAAATGAACCTCGGCATATCTCTGGTAAAAAAGGCGTATCATAGCACGTGGCGGGCGTTTAAAGCGCACCCCGTTGTTTTCCTTCCTTTTCTAATCTTTGCTTTAATCGACTTGATTTCTTTAATTATCCTTTACTTGGCTCCCAGTATGCCTTTCAGGCTCTTATTCGGCCCGATTATCAGGACTTTCTGGGGCGAAGCATTTCTGCATTATCCTTCTAATTTCCTGCTGCTTTCTCATTTATCTTCACTTGCCAGGATGGTCCTTTCAGTGG
>Ga0265297_10010144_pt1 | contig 11913 bp, 22 predicted proteins | sample Munlanlwell13791_FD_192502 | JGI IMG/M metagenome (GOLD analysis project Ga0265297, IMG submission 192502) | Leachate microbial communities from a municipal landfill in Southern Ontario, Canada - Leachate well 137-91 | ecosystem: Engineered > Solid waste > Landfill > Unclassified | place...
GCGTGCCTGAGCTCGAGGATGGCGTTCCTGACGTAGGGGGCGGCGGTCTGGCCGACACCGAAGGCGAGGACGACAAGGACGACGGCCGACGTCGCGTCGTAGAGGGCGACCGTCCAGGGCACGAAGTAGTGGAGGTGGTAGGTGAAGAGACCGATCACGAAGGCACACGCCGCCACGACGTACAGGTTCGCCCATGCTTCCTCGATGTCGAGCTCGTTGTCTCGCTCGTCGAGGCGACGCTTCTGTTCCGTTTGGGTGGCGATCCGGACAGGATCGTCGGGCCGGCCATAGAATTGGCGAACATTCGAGGCTACAGCCGCGGCGGTCACGTGACACCTCCTAGGTCGAGTGCGGGCTGAATGGGTTTCGTGAGTCTCTGGACGATGAGGGGCAGATATTCCTCACCCTTCTCGACGAGGATGCACCGGAAGCCTTCGATGATGCATGCTTCTGCGGTGGTGCCTGTCCCGGCGAAGGGGTCTAGGACGGTCCCGTTTGGGGGCGTGACGAGTCGGACGAGCCAGCGCATGAGGTCGACGGGCTTGACGGTGGGGTGTGCGGTTCCTTCATCGCGTGGCCGCTCGCTCGTGGGGGCTTTGGCTTCGTAGCGGAACGTCGGGAAGAAACGAGACGCGCCACCACTGTCACCATTCACCTCGGGCATCGGAGCATCGTCCGCGCCCATATACCCCATGAGGCCGTAAGTGCCCGTCTGCTTGTCCAACTCGGCGGCTTGCGACTCGTCGAGGACCACATTCGGAGGCCAACGACCCGCCTTCGTCTCGCCCTCATACTCACGTCCAGCCTCCCACGGCAGATCCTCATCGTTCGTTGGCCGCCATGAGCCGCCTGTCTTTTCCAGCGTCGCTCCAGGCTTGAGCCTCTTGACCGTGTATGCCCTGGCCTCACTTCCTTCGGTGTGAATCCGTGTGGCGTCGATGTTGAGTGCCCCCGTGCCGTAGCGCAACACGTTCGCCGCGACCGTACCCGCCAAGGGTTTCCGTGCGACCACGATCGGCTCGAACGCGGGCTTCAGCGCCGTACCCCAACCCTTGTACGCTCGGCCCTTCTCACTTCCGGGCAGGTACTCCGAGAACGCACGGTTGACGGCTTCGGGGTCATCCATCCACGGGCGTTCCCAACCCTCGTTACCTTGACCTCGACGCGCCCTGCCCGTCGCAAGTTGCTCGGCGTGAGCAGCCGACTTCGGGCCACCGAAAGTCCCGGTCGCACCCTCGGCCTTGTCTATCGCCTTGGACACGTCCAGCGACTTCGGAAACCCCGTCCCATACAACCAGGCGATCGAGTCACGCATCTCGAAGCCCGCGTCCTCGATAGCGCACGCGAGCCGATGCCACGTCCTCGCGTGGCCGAACGCGAGCATGTGTCCACCCGGTTTGAGGACACGGAGACATTCGGCCCATGTTGCCGGATCGAACGCGATCCCCGTGGCGTCCCACTCTCGACCCATGAAGCCGCCAGTACTGATCCGCGACCGGCCAGCGGGTGAGTTGACGTTGAGTGACGCCACCCCGGTCCCGCCCTTCTTCCCCGAGGTCAGGTCATACGGCGGGTCTGTCACGACGGCATCCACGCTCGCGTCGGGCATGTCACGCATCACGTCGAGACAGTCACCATGGTAGAGGGTTACGGCTTCGTCCCGGTAGTGGGGTTCGCTCATAGGGGGCCCCCGAAGAGCCGGATGATTGAGACGATGCCGACAGTGACGACCATGATGGCCGTGACCGTAACCAGGGCGCCGATGCAGATGAGGCCGAGGAGGACTGCTTGCCTGCGGGTGTATCGCCAGGCTCGGATCATCGACCATGTGTCGGTGTCGAGGGCGTACAGCTCGTCGGTGAGGCTCACGTCTGTCCCTCCTCTAGTCCGGCGGCTAGACTGCCGGCCGCTACGCCAACACCGAAGGCGACGGACGCGCCCCAGAGGGCCCGTCTCGAGATGGTGCCCCTGTCGAGGCAGTAGCAGGCGACACCGACGAGGACCCCAGCGGCCAGGAACACGAGGGCGTACAGGACCACGAGGACGGTCTTCTTCCAGTCCATCACCCATCCGCCTCCTCGAGGGTCCCCTGGGTCTCCTCCTTGTCGAGGAGGCCCTTGAGTGCCTTGATGAGCTGGTCGGCTTGCTCCTTGTCGAGGTCCTTCGGGGCGAGCCCCTCGACGCCGAGGACGCTGGTCACGTAGTTCTGGCGGTCGTGGGGGTCGACCTTGTCGGTGACCTGGTCGAACAGGACAGCGATCTCGTAATGCTGGGCCGCCGTCGAAGGTGCCCCCTCCCCGGGGGACTGGGGGGGAGAATCCTCTCCGGGGAGGGGGACATCGGTGGGGGGGAGCTCCGGCTTCGTAGTCGGCCGGCGCGACGGTTCCTCGCCGAACACCTGCGCCTCGATCGACGGTGGTGCGCCATGCCGGTCCGCGGGGACGGGGTCGAGGAGCCTCGGCCCTTGGGAGGCTTGAGCTGCCAGCTGGCCAGGCGTGAGCTCCGAGTCCAGGACAGGGACCACGAAGCGGTGGGTCTTGCCTCCCCGTTTCACTGTCCGGGACTCGAGGCGCAGCTTCGCGGGAATCAGGACACCAGCTCCGCCGGCGGCCTCGAGGAGTTGGACGGCTCCCTGGAGCTCCGTGGCCGCATACCAGCCTTGCGTATCGAGACGCCACACGCCGAGACCGGGCAGGTCGGACACCATGAGGGAGAGGCGGGTGTGAATCTTGCACTCCCGGTCGTCAGGGTCGCAGATGCACGGCTTCTCTTCGGGGCCTTTGTCACGGTCGAGGATGGTGGCGTAGTGGCCGTCGCAACGGCGGAGACATCCGCCCGCGGACCAGAGCTCGAAGGCTTGAGAGAAGGAGAGCTCCCCGGGTGGGACGTGAACGTCGAGGACGTTGGTCTCTGTCGTGACTTGCCACTGGGGGCCGTCGGGAGCTTCCCATGGTTCGATCTTGCCGCCGTGGAGAGCGGCGACGGCTTCGATGCGTTCCTTCACGCGGGACGTGAATCGGAACGTCTCGAGCTTCCGGGGCGCCATCTTCCCGGTCGACGTTTGGGCCTGTTCGCCGATGCGGATGCGTCCGAGCTCGAGGGCTCGGCGTTGCAGGTCGAGGATTCTCATGAGGTCATCGCCTTCCATATTCCGAGGGCGATCGTGATGACCGCCGTGATGATGCCGGCCATGATGAACCGGAGGGAGATGGTCACGAGCCAACGGGCACGGTCCCTCGTAGCACATCCAACGGTCCAGGAGTACGGGGTCGGGTCTTCGGTGTCGAAGGCTACGGTCGCTCGAGTATGGAGTCTCCGGGCCCGGAAGCTGATCGCGAGCGACGTGACCAGGAGCGTCCACATGGCGCCATAGAAGAGCCAGTATGCGGCCGTCATTCGAGGCCTCCTCGTGAGGCGTTTCTCATCTTTCGATTCCTTTCGTGTTCTGCCGCAACGGTCACGACAGGGGTGGACGCATGACGTGGCGGGAGTCTTCGTCCTTCCATCGGAAGGCTTCGATCGTGTGGAGGAATGCCCGGAAGACGAAGTCGCCCCGCTCCTCCGTGCGGAGTGTGATCGGGTAGGCCTCACACGATCCGGGGGTGAGTTGGATTACGAGACCCGAGTCGACCTTCGGGACGGGTACGGACGCGGAGTCTTCCCCGGGGCCGAGGAGGTAGTAGCGGCGACGGTATCGTTCCGTCCGGCGGGGCCGCCATGTGGCAGCGAACTCGGCGCCCGCGTAGGCGGCAAGCTGGAGGCCCACCTGTTCGGGGTAGGGGGTGCGGAGCTTGCCCCTCGCGTCGTGCGTTTCGCGGGACGTCTTATAGTCCGCCATGAAGCGGACCCCGCCGATGGTCATGATGGCGTCGAGGGTGCCGGCGTACCTGTAGCGGGGTGAGTACACCGTCATCTCGGCGGCCTCATAGGAGGGTGTGAAGCGTTGGAGCCAGCCGTCGAACTGGTCGAGCATCCTCTCGAGGACGTCGGCCTCGTCGGCGATGACCGTGGTGGGGACGGCAAGGTTCTCGACCTCATTCTCGACGGCGGCCCGATCGGGACGGGACCCTTCGAGGGCGTATGTCTCGCAGAGGGCATGCGCCGCGGTGCCGAGGTCGTTTGAGGAGAGGGCAGTCTTGGGGCTTCGGAAGCGGGCGTCGCGGAGCCACTTGATGGCCTCGTCCTTGCCTTGGTCCTTGACCATGGCGGCGACGAGGTCGGGGGATTCGATGGCGGCGATGGCGGCCTGTTCGGCCGACCAGTACAGGAGGGCGTCCTTCGCGAGTGCTCCGATGATGGTGGTGACGGACCAGTACTCGATGTCGTCGGGGTTGGCTTTCGCAACTTCGAGGGGTTCCGGGTGTCGGACGGAGGCGCTCATTCGAATCGCCCCCAGGTCCCCACAGTGGGGATGGTGCGGTGGCCGACGATCCGTTGGGCCCCGCACCGACACTCTTCGACCTTCTTGAGGAGGTAGCCGGGGCCGTCCGGATTCTCGAAGCGGCGAGTTTGGGGTGGGCCGACGGGGCGGTGGCGGTGGAACAAGCGATGCAAGCGGTTCATCTCAACCCTTCCCAGTCGATGACCCTGTACCAGGGGACGGGTCTCTGCGCATTCCGGTGACGTTCATTCCCAGATAGGGCGTATTCGCCGGTCTTGATGAATGCCCCCGTCTTGGCGAGTGCCGAGACGATGGCTCCGACACGATGCGGGTCAACCTTCTCGGGCAGGTATGGCCTTACGGTTCCGGCATGGAACCGGCCACCACCATCAGAGGCCGCATGCCGGATCGCCTCAACGATGCCTTCCCGTTCCTCATCCTTGAGTGGCCCAGGTTCGTCGGCGATCAGATCCAGTCGGCTGTAGTCGTCCGGGAATAGGGTGTCTTCATCCCATGTTGGCAACTGTCGGATCGTGGTCATGCCGTATCGCCTCCGGGTGTCGCAACGTCGAGCAACGAATCGGGGAGTAGGTCACGGACCGATACATCGAGTGCGTCTGCGATCCTTCCGAGTTCTTTGACTGTGAAGTCGCCGGTCTTGAGCTTCCGTCGCAACGTGGCTTCCGGGATGGCAGCAAACTCGGCGAGGGCACGCATAGAGCGGGCTTGCGAATCGAGTTCGGCTTTGACCTTGTGTCCAGAGTGGTGTGTCATAGCCATGAACCTAGCGTCCCGTACGGTGTGCGTCAAGTGACGCGCCCAAGAATCTTGACAGACATGGCCGAAACAGCACAACGCCCCGCTACAGGCCTGAGGCCAAGGCGGGGCGTTGCGTGTGGTCGCGGCGTACCGGATTGCCCACCACACTCGGGACCCTTTGTACGGTAAGGGCCTGAATCCGAGCCGCCGTGGAAAGACGGGATGAACCCGAACGCCACGACAACATCCGGTAATCCCCTCAGGGCCACCCCTGAGCCGCCGTCCCGGAGGAAGACGGGTAGTAAGTTGTGTCAGGTTCTCCGCCGAAGCGGTGGACACAGCGCCATGCGACCCCGTGCCTGACGGTTCCACGGTAGCACCCCAACCAGACGTCAGCAACGGCTAGTCTACGGCAGTGTCCCCGTATAGCGCGCGGAGCATTCCGCGCTTCGCGGCCTCGGCAACCCGGATGCTCTGCATCGCACGGATGACCGCGTTGGCCGACGCCTCCTCAACTTGGGCGCATAATGCCTCAAGGGCCTCCTCGTTGAGGACGGGCTTGATTTCTACGTGGGCGGTTCCAATCTTCGCCATCTCAGGCTCCCTTCACAGGCCCCAAAGGGGCACAGGATATCGGCTGATCGCCAACACTCTGAGCATACACCGCACAACTAACACCGTCCGTGTTAGTTGTGTTAGGTCACGCCGTAACCCTAACGCCGGACAGGGATACGACCCCGCGACGAACCGGCCCGGATACCATCACCGTGACACCGCATCCGCGATGAGGTCGAGGTCCGAGTCCATGGCCGCGATGTAGCCCATGGTCGTTGTCAGGGATTCATGTCCCATGGCGCGTGCGATCGACGTGGGGGCGACCCCGGCTTCGGCGGCTTTGAATCCGAATCGGTGTCGGAGCTTGTGGAAGGTGGCGTCCACGCCGGCGGAACGAATCGCGGCGTTGACTTTCGTTTGCAGGTAGTTCGTGGCGTAGGGTTCGCCCCCGGTCACAACGTTTCCGCCCTTGTTCGGGAGGATCACATCGAGCAGGACGAACGGGAGGCCCACAGACCGTTCCTTGTCACCCTTGCCGCGTACGATCATGCGACGCGTGTCCTGGTCAATGTCACGCCAGTCCAGGGTTGCCGCCTCGGAGACACGCAACCCGCCATAAGCACCCAAGGCAACCGCACGCCGCAAGTCGGGCGGGAGGCCGTCAAGCAGGGTGCGCAAATCGTCGTTGCCAATGAACCGGGAGATTCGTTTCTGTTGCCGCAACAGGTCTAGGCGGATGGTGGGGTCGTCGGTTCGGTGACCAAACCTCGCAGCCCAGTGGTAGAACCCTCGGAGTGCACTGAGTTCGTTGTTGCGGGCGGAGTGGGGTCGCGGTTCCCCGTCGGCATTGTTGGCGCGTGTCCGCCACCATGCTTCGATGTCTTCCGGGGTTGCGGTTGCCGGGTTGACGGTGAGGGTGCGGAGGGTGCGGGCGTACGTGGCGATGGTGTTCGCAGCCCGGCCTCGATCGTCACGGAGCCAACGGAGCCATTCCGTCGTGAGGTCCGGGTTGCCCCCACCGCCGCCAGCGAACAGGGACACGGCGGTGGGGGTGTCACCCGGACGGGGGACAGTTGTGGGCGTCATTCCATGTCCTCGGCCATGACGGTGAACAGGGTTTCGTCGTCCACCAAATCCTCGTCCACGGCTTCCATGTTGCGGACCGCTTGCACATAGTAGGACGGCTTGAGCTCTACGCCAATGCCGAACCGGCCAAGGCGCACCGATTCGTAGACCTCGGACCCCACGCCCATGAACGGGGTAAACACCGTTTCGCCTGGCATGGTGCGGAGTTGCACGAAGCGGGCGATCACGTCGAGCTGGAGGGGGTGGACGTGCTTCTCGTCGTCCTCGTCTTTGGCGTCCCGGAAAGGGAGGACGTGACCGAGGCGAATGTCGTCCCACACGGAGGATGCGTAGCGTCGCCAAATCCAGTGGGAGTAACGGTTGCCGGTTTGCTTGCCGGTCCAGTTCTTGTATTTGAGGAGGTCGGCTGGCACGTTTTCGGATCCGGCGTAGTAGTCGAGGCCGGTGGGGTGTTCGATGGGTTCGGTTGTCTCGCCAGACTTACGGAAGATGAGGAGTTCGTCGGCGCTTGCCACACCCCCGTATGCGCCGTCCTCCACGATGGTTCGGTGGGAGAGGTTGTGCTGCATGGTGCGGTTGCGGACGGCGAGGGGTTGCTTCCAGATGACGTGCCTCCCAATCCAGTCCCACCCGTGTTCTTCGTGGAGTCGGATCACGTCGCCAGGGAAATCGGTCAGCGAATCCTTGCCGCTGTTCGACGAGGGGACGGGTGCGGCGTGAACGGCGGTTAGGCGTCCCGGTTTGGTGAGTCGGTGAAGTTCGGCTACGAACATTCCGTAGTGTTCGCGGAACTCGGCATAGGTGCGGGCGTTGGACACGTCGCGGTCGTTCGATGAGTACACGTACAGCCCCGCGAAGGGTGGTGAGTAGATGGATGCGTGGATGGATGCGTCGGGCATTTCTGCCATCACGTCCATGGAGTCGGCGTTGTAGATGGCCCAACGGTCGGTGATGTTTTGGTCTAGGACGCCAGCCATGCGGGCACCTCAATCTTCTTGTCGTAGGTTGCCCCGGTGATTCCGCGGGCATCATTCATGTGGCCCACGAGGGCGGTGAACATTGCGTCAGCTTGGGCGGCTTTGCGTTCGAGGTTGGCGAGCACGTTGCGCCCGCCTTCGGTGGCGATCACGTCCACAATGACGGGGGACTGTTGCCCGAACCGCCAGGAGCGGCGGATGGCTTGGTACCACTGTTCGTAGGAGTGGGACGGAAAGTACGTCATGCGGTGGTTATGCTGCCAATTGAGGCCCCATGCTCCGATCTTGGGCTTCGTCACGAGCACTCGGATTTCCCCATCGGAGAAGGCGTGCAGTTTCTCCTCCTTGGCGTCGGGGGAATCGGACCCGGAGACTTCGACGGCGCCGGGGATGAGTTGGGCGAGTAGTGCGGATTCGTCGTTGAGGTGGCACCAGGACACGGCGTGGTCGGCGTCCTCAATTGCGGCGGCGGCGGCTTCGCATCGTTCTACGAGGGTGCGCCGGCTTTCTTCGCGTTCCTCGCGGAGTCCGTAGGCGGGTACGTCGAACAGGGTGCCTTCGGCGGGCCGGTTGGCTTCGACCAACGTTTCACGGGTAACGAGTTCGGGGAGGTGGAATCGGGCGTCATCGAATCCCATGTCGGAGGGGCGACGCATGGCACGAGCCCAGGATGCCACCCAACGCCAGAAGGGATCTTCGGCGTGACCTTTGAGACGCCAGGCGACAGCATCGCCGCGCATGCCGCGCCCTCGTGAGGATGTGGAGTTCTGTTTGTTGGTGAAGAACCTAGTCAGCATGTCCATGTGCCCCAAGCCGCCCAACGCTTCCGAAGACGTGCCCAACTCGATCCAGTCATTCGGGGCTGCCGTCGCCGTCCCCAGTAGTCGGTACGGGATACGCCGCATGACTTCCGTGATGAGTGCGCGGGTCGAGCCGTCAAACGATTTGAGGATGCTCGACTCGTCACAGACAACACCCCCATAGTCGTTGTGATCGAACTTCGCCAACTGTTCGTAGTTCGTGATCGTGATCGGTGCCGCCACTTTCCCATTCCGTGACATGGCGGCATCGTGCCCAAACTTCTCAGCCTCATGGACGGCCTGGAACCCAACCGCCAGGGGAGTAAGCATGAGGACCGGCTTCCCCGTCTTCCGGTACACCTGATCCGCCCACGCCAACTCCATCGGAGTCTTACCCAACCCACAGTCTGCGAACAACGCCCCGCGCCCTTGCCTGACGGCCCACTCGGTGAGCGCGGCTTGGAAGTCGAACAGATGACCGGGAAGGTCTACAGGCTCGAAGCCGCCCGCGTTGGTAAGTTGAGCCTTACGGGCCAGAAACTCGGCGTAGGTCACGAGCGTAGCCATTCGTCCAGGGGTTTGACGGTCATCCCGAGAGCGTGGGCTACGTGGACTTCAAGACTTGCCCCGCGCGAACATTCCCAACCGGGGAGGACCGCCACGGCATCGACGGTGAGTAGGTCCGTGAGGTCGGCGCGTAGGTGATCCGCCCACGGCGCATCGTCGGGGAGGTCATGTTCGCGCGGGTTGACGGATTCATGGTTGTGGAGTTTGAGGGCGATAGCGGCAACCTCGAAGGAGTCGCGGTTATAGTCGGGGTAGCCGGTCATAGGTCCGGCGATGTAGATTCTCATGGGGTTACGGTATCACGGTCCTGCTGTAATGGAAGTTATAGCCGCTCGTGGCGTGGCCTTATATCTCTTAGTCCACAAGCGTGTCGGGGGGCTTGACACCTGTAGTGACGTGATGCAACAATGATATCAACGTAACATACAGACGAAGGGAATCGACATGGCACAAGTCATGGACATCGAAAACATCCACATGAACGACTCACGCCGTGCTGGTGTCACCGCGACTCTCCGGGAACACCGTGACGCGATCCTCAACGACCAGAAAACTGTCGTCTTCGATAGCGATGAGGTCACTCGTCCGGGGTTGCAGGTCCAGTGTGGACGTGTCTTCGGTACGGGTGTTGTCAGCATCGCCAGGCAGTCGGATGGTCGCCTCGCGGTGTATAAGCGGGCAGGGCACGAGAACTAGGAAAGGAGCAAGGAGATGAGACTCACGACAGAAGACGTCCGGGCTCTCCGGGCACGCCAACACGAAGACACCCTCAACGACATGGCCCACACGGTGACCCCCTTTCACTCGATCGGAAACTGCCGAACCTGTGACCAAGGGCGCCGGGACGGGGTCGGTGTCAACCCTGAACACGAGACGGCACCACGCCATGACTGATCTTGCAACTGAAGCGATGACGTTCTTCACGGCCTCGAATGGATGGCAGGTCGCTATCCACGAAAGCGACCACGGCCCCTACCTGGTGGGAGCATCCGAAGAGGGTGGCCGAGCACGAACCCCTTACGTCAACTTGGTCAACTGGCAGGTCGAAGTGATCGCGGCAGGGATCCCGAAAGTCAAGGATCTCCTGGCTCGTGGCTGGCTTACTGCGATGTGCGAGTTCTATCGGCAGGTGCTTTCCGAGGACGGTGGTGAGTGGTGAACGTTGACCGGTATCTTGAGGTCCGCCAGAATCCTGCCTTCTGGGGTTGGGATCACGTGTCGACCCTGCTCTATGCCTACGCCAGGTGGATCGACCATTCAGGCCGCATCAACCACGACCAGATGAGGAAGACATCAAGCGACTGCCCGACACGCCTCGCCGGTGACGAACTGCTTGAGGGTCACGACGACTACGACTGCCTCCTCGACCTCCAAGCCTAGGGACTCATCAGGGCCTACGTCGGGTCGGTGAGTCGACGTCTCGTCTTCACTCCCCGCGGTCAGCTCGTCGTCGCCGTCATCCACCAGGCACGAGCCGACTGTGAACGCATGAAAGACGCACAGATCGACGCCCTCCATGAAGCGATGGCCGTGGTGACGGAACAACTCGTCGGACTACTCGAGACCCGTCGATACCTCCAGTAGAGCCCAGCCGGGCATACGAAAAGACCGCCCCCTCTCAACCCGACTAGGACGGGGAGAGGGGGCGGTTGTTTGTATCGGAAGCGAGTCTACTCGGGGGGATCGTTCGTCGTATAGAGGAGGACGACCCGCCACCAGAGGGCGACACCGATGAGGGCGACGATTCCGAACCATATGCGTTCCGAAATGATCCCGTCGATGGACTGCCACAAGTGAGATCCGAGAGCTGCCGTGATCGAGACTGTCATCACCATCAGATGCCAACCAATCTGATACCGATACCATCGTCCGCGAGCCTTCCGCGCATACCCGATGATGAACGTGAGGCCACCTAGGGCCCCGAATCCGAACACGATCTGCCAGGCTAGTGACATGGTGTGGCTCCCCTCAGCTGGTGGGCTACAGCGGCGGCTAGGTGGTTCATTTCACGGATCTCTCGCAACTCGTCGCCAACTTGTTTCGCTTCGATGCGGCGTTGCTCAGATTCGGCTAGATGTTGACGTGACCGTTCGACCGCGGCCTTCGCTTCCCTACGTATCTGTCGGAACATCACCGCGCCTCCTGTTCTGTGTCCTTGATGGACCGTAGCAGGCTGACGGTCGTGTGGCCGATCTCAAGCAACGCGTCGAACGCTTCCTTGTTTTCTTGCCGTTCGACTTCATGGTTGGCTTCCCTTTCCTTGTAGTCATCGACGACTGACCTTGGGACGATCCATCCGCGGAGGAAGGCGAAGATGACGGCAATCCCGGTAGCACCAGCGAACGTCCAGCCAGTCCATTCAGCGATTTGGGCCGGGAGTACATCCATCGGGAGGCTCCTTAGAATGTCAGGTAGATGGGGTTCCCATACGAGGGTCGGATCTGTACGGTGGAGCCTGGCCGGTTGGCATCGAGTCGCCATCCTGGGGCGACATAGAGGGCGACATGTCCGGCGGACCAATACATGATGTCGCCGGGTTTCGGGGTGGTGGTGACGGTTCCGGCGTTCCTGATGCCGCTTGTGGTGCGGGGGATTGTGATCCCGTTTTCAGCGTAGACCTTCTGGACGAACCCGGAACAGTCGAACCCGGATGAGGTTGTGCCACCATGGACGTAGGGGACACCAATGTACTTCCCGCCCGTCAACAGGATCGCCCCCGTCAACGCCGGAACAGGACCGTAACTCCGAACCTGCTTCCGTTGAGGTGGCGTGACGTGCAGAGGCTCCA
>Ga0265297_10010145_pt1 | contig 11913 bp, 10 predicted proteins | sample Munlanlwell13791_FD_192502 | JGI IMG/M metagenome (GOLD analysis project Ga0265297, IMG submission 192502) | Leachate microbial communities from a municipal landfill in Southern Ontario, Canada - Leachate well 137-91 | ecosystem: Engineered > Solid waste > Landfill > Unclassified | place...
AATTAAGGTCTAGATTAAATAAAATATGACATTACAAATACCACAGTCCGAAACACCGAGCATAGAACCTCCCGCAAAGATGGCTATTCCTCCAACTGCCGGAGAAATCATTACCAGCATGGCGACAGGAAACAGCTACACAATGGGTGAGCTAATTGGGGAAGGTAATTTTGGTGTAGTCTATGCGTGCAAAGATATATGGGAGAATGATCTGGCGGCCAAGGTTTTGAAGCCGAGAGATACGTATGAAAAGGTAAAAGCCTCTGCAACCGAGGAATTCATTAAGCTTCTGCAACTTCGCAATCCTCATATTACTTTCGTGTTCGATGCATTTGAATTTAGGGATACGTTTTACATTATAACCGAGCGGTGCCATTGGTCAGTGAAACAGCTATTCTCTCTTGAAAAATTTAATGGATTGACTTGGCTAATGCCGATTGCTCGTTCGCTCTTACAAGCAGTTCATTATCTGCATCTTAATAGTTATGTTCATCAAGATATTCATTCGGGAAATGTATTTACTGCTCTGGTTAAGGATGAAATGCTCCCTCAGAATAATCAAATATTGCAATTTAAGCTTGGTGATTTAGGCGTTGCAAAACTCTTCAATGAAATAGATGCGCAGAATACAAGAGCAGAATGGATGCTTCCGCCGGAGGTTATAAATTCAGCGGAGTTTGGCCCTATTGACCACCACATAGATATCTATCATACAGGACTTTTATTGCTCGAATTAGCTCATTCAAAAGAGTTGCGTTTTACACGTGAGGAAATTAGTAAGGGAAAACCTCGAGAGATGGCGTTGCAACTTCCATCCCCGTATAGTTTTGCTCTTGAAAAAGCCCTTAGAAGGCATGTGTCCTTCCGTACGGCGAATGCTATGGAATTATGGAGGGATCTTCATACTCCTCAGGCCCCGGCACAAATTTCAGGCATTTTACCTGTAAAAGAATAGAAGACTTTACTGTTACATACTGCGCCACTTTTATTGATTTTCAGAAGTATCACTACGAGGAAGACGCGAATTAAGCGGATAAAAGGAAATAGTTGTGGAAGAAATCAAAGAAGCTAAGGACGAAAATATCAATGAAGTTTTACAATCTGGAGCTGGCCCCAAGATCACTCGATTTATTATTGCGTGTCTGGGAGGGTTACCGGTTATAGGAGGGGCTTTTGGCGCAGGTGCGGGCGCGTGGTCAGAAGCTGAACAGTCGCGGTTCAATAAGATTTTTGCGTCTTGGCTTAAGCTCCAAGAAGACGAAATTAAAGAAATCGGCAGGACGTTAATGGAAGTAATGATGCGGGTTGATCAAGCCGATGAAAAAGTCCGAGAGCGCATTGAAAGTCAAGAATACCTCAAACTGATCAAGAAATGCTTTAGAGATTGGAGTGCCGCAGAGAGTGAAGAAAAGCGAGTTTTGATCCGCAATCTTCTTTCCAATGCCGCCGCTAAAGAGCAAATATGTGGCGATAATATTATCAGGTTATTTGTGGAATGGATTGATCGTTATGCTGAGCCGCATTTCGCAGTCATCAAATTGGTTTATCAACAGCCGGGCATAACCAGATTTGAAATGTGGCAAAGAATCCATGGGGCTGAAGTTCGCGAGGATTCTGCCGAAGCCGATCTGTTTAAGTTGCTGATTCATGACTTGAGCCTTGGCCGCGTTATTAGACAGCACAGAGAAACCGACTATAGCGGAAGATTTGTTAAGCAGAGAGCAAAGAAATCATCCGGCAATTATGTAACCTCTGCTTTCGAAGATGAAAAGGAATATGAGCTGACAGAGCTTGGTCGGTGGTTCGTCCATTATACGATGAATGAACTGGTGCCGAAGATAGAGCAAAAAACTCCAGCTGATTCAGTAGGGGTCTGAGATGGAAGAAAAAAAACAAGGATGGATAACCGAGGGATTGATTTTAGCATCGATACCAGTCCTCGGATATTTCTTCGCCTTTCAATATGAGGCAGGGTATGCGTCTTATTTTCAATATCCTAAAGAATTGATCCTCGTTGGTTTGCCCCAGATTGTACTTGCAACGATAACGCTTTGGACGGGTTTAATCATTTTATTTATGCTTGTCGAATCAATTACGATGATGCTCCCGAAGACACAGCGGAGCCTATCAGACAGCATTATTAAACTTTTGCCTTTAGTAGGATTTTTTGCAGGGTCTTTATTCGTTTATGGCTGGGAACGTGCATGGCCCTTTCTTTTCGTATTTGTCATGATAGGAATTCCTGAATTTATACTGCCTTTATTTACTCAGAAGGATAAAAAAACTTACAGCGAGAAGATTGAAGCTGACTGGGATAGTGAATGGAGGTTGCGTGAGTCAAAAGATGCGTTTTCATGGCGCTTGTTGAGATTAGTCGGACACAAAAATATCGTTCTTGTAATCAATATTTTCATTGTCGCCCAATTGGTTCAGACCGCTGGTGAAGTGATGGCGTCGAGGCAAATGAGATTTTTTACCATGTCCGGCGCTCCGGAAAAGGTGGTTTTGAGGATATACGACGATAAATTTATATGTACTTACTTTGATCGAAAAACTAAAACTGTAGGTAGGGATATATCCATTCTTAATTCAAAAGAGCAAAGCATGTCTAATTTGAAGCTCGAATCGCTTGGGCCGTTAGTCATGGAGAAGGTTAATTGAGTAAGGTCGATTTAAATGAAAATAGGACGCAATGATCCATGCCCTTGTGGAAGTGGGAAGAAGCACAAAAAATGTTGTTTGAATCTTCAAACTCCATCCGCCGAAGCAATTCCTCCCGAAGTTAAACTTCATTTCGAGAAAATACAGGCTATTCAAGAGCAGATAAAGAAGCAACAAGGCCAAGGCCGCCCCATTATTTCGGAGATGTTTCAGGGGTATCGGTTTGTTGCAACTGGGAGCAGAATTCACTACTCAAAGAAATGGAAAACATTCCACGACTTCCTTTTTGATTATATAAAGACTGCTGTTGGAAAAGAGTGGGGATCCGCTGAGTTAAAGAAAAAAGAAGGCGATCAGCACCCTGTAATCCAATGGTACGTAAAATCCTGCAATTATATGCGCGAACAGAAAAAGGCGGATGAGGAAATTCATTCCTCTCCTATGATTGGGGCGGTCTCCGCATTGCTTTCCCTTTCATATAATTTATTTATCTTGGAGCATAACCTAAAAGTTCAAGACCGAATGATAAATCGGTTAAAGAATAAACAGCAATTTCAAGGCGCGCTTTATGAAACTTATGTGAGTTCAATATTTATTAGCGCAGGCTTTAATCTTGAGCTTGAAAATGAGGACGATTCTGATAGCTCGCATTGTGAGTTTGTCGCGATTGCGCCTCTAACTGGCGAAAAGTACTCAGTGGAAGCTAAGGCTCGGCAACCATTCAAGGATCATGTGGGTATAGGAAAACAATTAGGGCAGGCTTTGCGAAAAAGTACTTCAAACAAACGAGTAATCTTTATTGATGTCAACATTCCGAGACTTTTGGAAAAAATGGATGAAGTCGATAAAGAGCTACGAGACAGGGAATGTTCTCAGAGTGGTGACTGGAAAGATTCCCCGCCAGCCTATGTGTTTATAACTAACCATTCTTTTGTGTATGATTTGGAAAGCGTCCAATTCGAACGCATGGGGTTTGCCTACGGATTTAAAATTAATTATTTCAAGGGAAATACTGCCTATACGAGTTTAAAGGATGCCAGATTAGCTCGTGAAAAACATATTGGTATGGTGAGGTTAATCAAGTCAATGCGTGAGCAAGATTCAATTCCTGCAACCTTTGATGGGGATATCCCTGAATTTGCGTTCAATAAGGATCTCCAAGAGAAGCGCCTATTGATAGGCAACAAATATCTTCTGCCGGGAAAAGATGGCAAGGACGTTATAGGTATTTTGGAATCAGCGACATTATCGGAACCGGAAAAGTTGGTTTATGGAGCTTATTTGCTTGAGGACGGCACAAGGGCAATTTTAACTTGCCCGGTATCTGATCGCGAAATTGAAGCGTATAGAAAATATCCTGATACATTTTTTGGCGTCCCTAGACATCAGGGGCGAAAGATAGATGATCCGCTTGAGCTTTATGATTTTTTTTATGACGTGTATAAGAAAACCAACCGAGACAGACTTTTGGAGTTCATGAAGAGCTGGCCCAATTTTGAAGAAATTCAAAAACTGAGCGATAAAGAATTGGCGGAAACGTATTGCGAAAGTTTAGTCTATGCGGCAATGCGAGATCAAGCGCAAGCTAACAGAGTGAAACATTGAGGGTATTAAGCTCGGCTTGGATAAAAAGTCTGGCGTTTTTTATACGGTTGTCTGATAATACATCGGATTAAACGGCGTCGGTTGGCTGATCATCAAGTTGCGGATGTCTAAAAGCCATCGACCTTTTTTTCCTTCTATCGCGAAGTAGAAAAAACCCTTGCCCCGAAGGGGCGAGGGTAAGAACGTTTATCAAATTAATCCCCATGCCCTGGCACCTCTATATAGTTGAATGTAAAGATTCAAAGCTTTATACGGGAATTACAAACAACCTAAAGAGGCGCATAAGAGATCATAACAGCGGTAATGGCTGCAGGTATACAAGTATCAGGGCGCCGGTTAAGTTAGTATATTCCGAAGAATTACCGACGAAATCAGAAGCATTAAAAAGAGAATTAAGAGTCAAGCATTTATCAAGAGCAGAGAAGTTTATTTTGATTAAAAATAAAAGTTCGAGTCTAAAACCCTCACTTGCCAAAGTTCATAAATCTAAAGGCAGATGAGGGTTTAATTTTTATAGGAGTATAAAGGGTAAAAGGAAACAGTTCTAAGGTTTGCCATCTAAAAGGAGAATTTATGAGTGAAATTCGGCACATTACTGAAAAAATAACAAAGTTTAGGGATGCCCGGGACTGGATGCAATTTCATGACCCAAAGAATATGGCTGTTTCAATTATTTTAGAGGCCTCTGAATTACTAGAACATTTTCAATGGAAGACCATTGAAGAGGTAGAGAAATACGCAAGTCAAAATCAAGATGAAATTAAAGATGAGATTGCGGATATCGCTTTATATCTTTTTGAATTGGCTGATAATCTAGGAATTAGTTTGATTGATGCTATGGATCAAAAGCTTAAAAAGAACGAAAAGAAGTACCCGATAGAAAAAGCTAAGGGCAAGCATACTAAATATAACAAGTTATAAATATGGATCTCAATGCAGTATTAGGGGCTAAAAGTTTTTTTAGATTTACAGGTCCTCCTGAGCATTGGTTGACAGCTGTAAAATATATGACTTGGGGGTTAGAGGAGGAGCTAAGGCCAAGATGGTTTAAGATTCGGCCAGGAGATATTTTCTTTATACATAGCACACAAAATTCTGCATTTAAAAACTCGAAATCTGGAATTATTGGTTTAGGAGTTGTCGGCTCTGACTTTTCAGAGAAGAAAAATCCCCTTTGGTTTTATGAAACATTTAAAAAAGTAAATCGCTGGCCGCTGCTAATACCATTATCAGAGATCTATCTTTTTAGTGAATTGCCTCATCCGAATTCTTGGGATAATCCTTCACCTCATAATATTGACAAAACAACGACTTTAATTAATTTATTGCTGACAAATTATATTCCTCTAAGCCAAATTCATGGTTTTCCCCAAATGGGGAGTTTTTCTTCTGTGAGACAGGATGTTGCTAATAGGATACTGTTAGATAAAAGGCCACTTTATCTTTATACTGGTTATGAAGAGGTTGGATTTGCTCAGATTGAATCTACTTTAGATATTAAGACGGAACGCATAGATAGACAATCAGACCAAATTAAGAATGCTAGTGAGGCGTTACGTTATGTTGATACTTTAAAGATCTTTGATAGCGTTAAAACACGGATCATTAAAGAGCCCGTTTCGCAATATATGCGCGATAACGAAATACTCGACCGTGCGAATGCTATGCATTCTTCAATTTTACAGCAACTTATCGACTTGTTCCGGAAACATGGTTATGAAACTCGCTCTAGCAGAACAGTCGATCTTTTCGCACATAATGAGAAGAAAGCTTTTCTTTTTGAAGTAAAAAGCACAGAAAATAGTAATTTTCGTTTGCAAGCGAGAAAAGGGATTGCGCAACTTCTTGAGTATGATTTTTTTGATGTTGAAAAATTTGCCAATGATAATAAGTTAATATTTAATGATAGGCATAAATTAATTATCCCTTCTCGGTTCCCTTCGGATATTCGATATGTAGATTTTATTAATAGTTTGAATATTGGCGTAGCATTGAGCGAAAAGGATCATTTAGAGCCGGTGGGTAAAGATTTTGGTTTTTCCTCAATTTAAGTAAGTTTAACGATGATAGAGACAGGTAGCATTTTGAAAAATAAAGATTTGTGTGAAATCTTCAAATGCGGCTCGCAAGGTGGTATGCGCAGGAGCCTCCGAACGAATTCCTTAATTATTGTGTCGGATCACACAAGAGGTATTTATAAGGATCGCTGGGAAGGCAATATTTTGTATTATACCGGTATGGGCTTGGAAGGTGATCAATCTCTGCAATATGCTCAGAATAAGACGCTGGTTGAGTCAAGTAAGAATGGCGTGAATGTACATCTTTTTGAAGTTTTTAAAAGCGCGGAATACATATATCAAGGTAGAGCAAAACTTGCTAGAGTGCCATTTAAGGAAAAACAACTAGATCAGAATAAGGACGAGCGTGATGTTTGGATTTTTCCTCTTAAGTTGATGGATCAGGAGAATCCATCTCCTATTCCCGAGAAGGATTTCGCAAAGGCTAGGATAACCAGAGAAAAAGTAATTAGACGGCTTTCGGATGAAGAGCTGGCTAAGCGAGTCAAATTGCTTGAAAAACAGGTTTCAAAAAGGCAAGTTTTAGGCTATAGATATGACAGCAGCGAAGAGATAAAGGAACTAGCCAAAAGAAAAGCTAATGGTAAGTGTATGCTTTGTAGGAAAGATGCTCCTTTTAGCGATAAAGATGGGTTTCCGTTTTTGGAAGGGCATCATATTGTAGGTTTGGCAGAAGGTGGACCAGACTCAGAAGATAATGTTGTAGCGCTTTGTCCTAATTGTCATAGGAAAATGCATCATTTGGGATTGGAAGAAGATAAGATAAAATTGGAAGAAAAGGCTAAGAGGATTTGATGAAAGTTTCAGTAGAATTCAAGGAACAGAAATTGCATACTAATGAGATAAGAAAAGAATGTTTTTTATTTTCCGTGTTTTTAATCATATCTATTTTTATAGGCTTAACTTATAGCAGCAATAAATTATTCGGGATTTTTTTAGCATTTTTTCTAATTTTAGGAGTTTATTATTTAACTAGTTTTGTTATTAGGGTGATTAAGATACTGAGGAGGATAAAATGAAAGTGCAAAGCATTCATTTAAGTGATCTACATTTTAGAAGAGATGGCAATCAAATTTATCAAAAAAGCGAAAAGTTGTATGAAGCAGTAAGAAATCTTTCGCAAGATGCCGATTTAAATTTTATTCTCGTAACCGGGGATATTGCTTCTTCGGGGAAGCAGGAAGAATACCAGAATGCTGGCGACTTTATTTCTAAAATTAAAATAAAAATCGAACAATACACAAATAAAAAAGTCAATGTTGTAATAATTCCAGGTAACCATGATTGCGATTTTGATACAAAAAAAGAGAGTGTAAGAGATAAATTAATAAATACAATCTGTCAAGATGGAGGTAAAAGTATTGATGACCCTTTGATCGATGAATGCTGTGAAGCCCAGTCAAAATATAGGATTTTCGAAAATAATCTTTCAAGCGGATTTTCTATTTTGAAAGATAATAAATTATTGAAGATTATAGAATACAAGCAAGATAATTTTAATATTATATTTTACTGTTTTAATACAGCCTGGATGTGTAAAAGAAATGGCGGGCAAGGGAATTTGTTTTTCCCGTTAAATTTATGCGAACCTAACGAAAAAGAAAGAAAATCTGATCTTTCGATAAGTCTATTGCATCATCCATTTAATTGGCAAAACAGTGTGAATTCCAGGGCCTTAAAAGAATATGTTGAGGATATTTCCGACATAGTGCTTACTGGACATGAGCATTCTGCATCGAAAAGCTTGAAGGATAATTGCGAGGGGAAAATTACTTCATATATTGAAGGAAGCATTTTGCAAGAACATGTTGATGATCAACAGAGCGGGTTTAATGTGGTTATTTTAGATTTATCTGCTGGAAAGCAGAAAATATTAAATTTTCAATGGAAAGAGGAAATGTACTCACTAAGTAATCAAGGTACAGAATGGATTAATTTTGTTAGATCACAAAGTTTAAATAAAAAAGTATTCCAACATAATTCAGAATTTAAGGATTTTTTAAATGATGCTGGTGCATCTTTCACGCATCCTTATAAACAGAAGGTGTATTTAGATGATATTTTTGTATTTCCAAATATGCGAGATCTTAGAATTGAGGGTAAAAAGGCAGGGAAAGATTTAGAAAATATTTTAAGTTCCTCTTTGTTCTTAAAAATCGATCCCGTAGAAAATAAGCTAATATTATCAGGCGCAGAAAAATCCGGGAAAAGTGCTTTGTGTAAAGTAATTCTAAAGAATTTTTATAATAATGATTATGTGCCTGTTTTTATTGATGGGCATAAAATTAAATCTGCTTCTGGAGATGCATTCTTTAAATTAATAAATGATTGTTTTTCTGGCCAATATCAAGGTAATGTTCATGAAAAATTCGACCAGCTGGATAATTTAAAGAAAATTTTAATTATTGATGATTGGGATAAGTCAAAATTGAATCCAAAATATAGATTTAAATTGCTAACTAAGATAATGGGGGTTTATCCAAACATAATTTTAACCGTTAATGATTTGTACCGAGTTGAGGAAATGATTGCGGTTAGCGAAAGTGTCTATAATAAATTTCAACAATATGGAATATTGGAGTTTGGCAGCTTGTTGAGACAGAGATTGATTGAAAAATGGAATATTTTGGGGCAAGAAGAATTAATTACCCCGAAAGAGTTGCTTCGAAAAGAAGATGAATCTACTCAGATTGTAGATGTAATTATAGGCAGAAATTTCGTTCCCTCGTTTCCGATATTTATTTTGACAATACTACAGTCAATTGAAGGAGGGAAGTCCCTTGATTTAGCAGAAAGTTCTTATGGGTACTATTATATGTATCTGATAATTCAGTCCTTAGGTAGAATTGTAAAGAAAAACGAAGAAATCGATACCTGTTTTAATTATTTGAGTGCGTTAGCGAGTTATTTCTTTGAAAATCAAATAATTGAGATTTCGGCTAATGATTTTCACGAATTTCACGATAAATATTGTAATGAATACCGGATTAAGCTTAATTTTAAAGATTTCCGTGACATTTTAGTGCAATCATCGCTTATCGAAGATCTTAGTAATTTGTTTAAATTTAGATACAGATATGTTTATTATTTCTTTGTATCAAAATACTTATCAGACAATATTTCTAATCCGGAAATCAAACAAAAAATTGCCTCAATGTGTTCTCAATTATATCGGACAGAATTTGCCAATATAATTATGTTTCTCATTCATCACTCTAAAAATCCTTTTATACTTGATGAAATCTTGAAAAACGCAAAGGAATTATTTAAGGAAAATCAGCCTATTAGACTGGATGATGATATCGAAGTAATTAATCAGTTGACAAGTGAAGTCCCCAAGTTGGTTTTTAAAGATTCAGACTTTAAAGACAATAGAGAAAAAAAATTGGAAGAAAAAGAAAAATCAGAACAAGCAAAAGATAAAGAAATTTCAGATGTTGATGCACAAGGGGATGATGAGTTAGATTATATATCTCGTTTAAATTTGACTTTTAAAACTATAGAAATATTAGGCCAAATTTTAAAAAATCATTATGGTTCATTGAAAGGAACGCAGAAATTAGGGCTTGTGGAAGAAGCTTATAATATGGGGCTCAGATCGTTAAGTTCTTTTTTTGCAATTTTTAAAGCAGATGTTAATCCCCTAGTACATGAAATTCAAGAAATAATTGAGCAAATGAAAAAGACAAAAGAGGAGGGCAACGGACAAGGGAAAAAGAGAGAAGAAAGCAAAGAGGAAATTGAAAAACTAGCAAGGAGAATTTTATTTGAAATGTGCAGTGGGGTTTCCTATCAATTTATAAAAAAAATATCTGGGTTTGTTGGATCAGAAAAGTTAGCGTTGACTTTTGAAGACATTAAGCAAAAAATTCAGTTAAATTCAATTGAATTGATCGATATTTCGATCAAGCTAGATTTTTTTAGCTCCTTCCCGATCAATGAAATAAAGTTACTAAATAACAAGTTTTCTAAGAATATTTTAGCAGGATATTTGCTTAGAAGATTAGTCGTAGATCATCTCTATATGTTTCCCGTTAAATATCAGGATAAGCAAAGGATTTGTAATGATTTAAATATACCAATGCAAATTCAGCGTAAAGCATCTAACGACCAAAGCATAAAGAAAAGAAATAAATAATTCTATTAAATTTGCGTTTAATAAGCTAAAAAGTTGTACATTTTTTGAAGAAAAATATTTAGTTTATGTCTATTGTTTAATAGAAAATTATCAGTATCAATCTTCAATCGCTGGTCGCGAGTTTGAAAACCAGTGGTTTAAGCTGTTTAAAGATGGATTGCAGGGACGTCCTTATAGGTGACACCCTGGCGTCGTGCAATACTTTGATAATGCTAAGGTTGTAAAATAATCTTTGTGAAAGGGTGTCCCTTTTTGGGACGTCTCCAATACCCTTATTTAACAACTTAAGAGGTGAAAATGGAAGAAAAAGTGAATGTTTCAGGTATCAAAGGATGGTTGGTTTTGCCAGCGATAGGCCTTATCCTGAATCTGATTAGATGCGTCATCGCGGTCGCTGAACAGTTTTTTTCTCTAAATAATTCTGCGGTTACCATGAATTTCGGCGTTTTTCTGATAGGCAGAAATCTTATGTTGTTTGATCTTGTCTTGTTGTTTTTTACGCTGACTGCTTTGTTGGTGACTATTTGGATGTTTTTCCGCAAACGGAAGATACTGCCGAAGATATACATTTTTTGGATGTGGATAATGTTCTTTTGTCTGGTGGCCAGTACTGTCTGGAAATATAACATTTTCAACACAACCGGTTTCGACGAATTTGGCCCGGTAACAATTTTAGCGATGGCAATCCTTTGGTTGATTCCAGCTGTTATATGGACGCTATATTTTCTAAGATCCAAGCGAGTTAAAAATACCTTTCTTAGTGAAATCACAAGACAAGATATTGTATTTTGCGTCACCAGCGTATTTCTGGTTATGGTTTTGGCTCTTACGTTGTTTTTGATACGCAAAGATGTTATCGCGCGCTTGTTCCCGCAGGATAGAGAAGCAATCATTAAGGATATGGTGAAGGTCATATCTCCGGAGAAATTCGGGCCGCCGCCGGTTTATTCTTACCCGCTTCTTGAGCTTAAGTTGGTTGAGAGCGACCCAGAGAAAATACGTAAATTCCTTACGGGAGAAGCCTCTTCTGAATACGAGCGTAAGGACGATGAAGGTGGCAATGAACTGCTTATATTAAAGAAAGAACCCCTGATGGTATTGGATACTTATTTGCGGGATGCACAGCTCGACCTTGGAGGCGGAGAGCCGGTGGTCAGGATCGCGCTTAATAAAGAAGGGGCTAAAGCATTCTTTAAGCTCACGCAGGATAATATAGGAAATAGGATAGCCATAGTCTGCGACGGTGAAGTGATTGCGGCTCCTTTTGTGCACGAGGCAATTCCTAGTGGCGAGCTTCAGATATCCGGTCGTTTTGACATGGAGTCAGCAAACAAGATAATCAGGCCTTTGAGATTCGTGATAAAAAACCGGCCTAAGAAATAAAAGGGAGAAAAGAAGACGTTTCTATTCTTTGTTCGAAAATGATTAAAC
>Ga0265297_10010146_pt1 | contig 11912 bp, 6 predicted proteins | sample Munlanlwell13791_FD_192502 | JGI IMG/M metagenome (GOLD analysis project Ga0265297, IMG submission 192502) | Leachate microbial communities from a municipal landfill in Southern Ontario, Canada - Leachate well 137-91 | ecosystem: Engineered > Solid waste > Landfill > Unclassified | place...
GTGGTCGGGCACAAGCGACAAAGAACTGCTCAAGGTGGTGAACATCGGGATGGCCCTTGCGGGATGGCGTCTGTCGGCCGACGGCATCACACCGGCTCTCTCCAACGAGAATTTCAAGGTGCGTTGCGCCGCGGTAGTCTCACTCGGCCAACTGAACAGGCCCGAATTGTTGGAGGCAATCCTCAGCAGAATCGAGACGGATCCAAGCTACCGGGTCAGAGCCTATGCCTGCGCGGCGCTTGCCAACGTCACAATCCCGCCCCCGGATGTCGACCGCGTGGTCAACACGCTTGTCAAGGCAGCCAAGACCGACCGGGAGTATATGGTCCGGGGCTATGCCGCCTTCATGCTGTCCATGTTCAAGGAGAATCGCGCCGCGTTCGAGGCTGTCCGCGGCGTCCTGGCGGACAGGAACTCTGACGTCCTGGCAATGGCTGCATTCTCTCTTGGCCTTTTCGGCAATCCGGAAGCCGCCAAAGGTCTCAGGGCTCTTCTCCAGAAGGGCAGGGGCACACCCATTGCTGACTCAGCACGCATCGGCCTCGGCTTGCTTGGCGATGAATCCATCTCCGCCGACCTTGTGGCAGATTTCGCTTTCCTTAACGAGCCATACATGCTGGACCGTGCAGCATCTGCCATTGCCATGGGCGCAGACCGCAACACATGCACTGACATGTTGAACTACCTTGACTATCCGAGCATTTATGTCCGCGAAAGCAGCATCATGTGCCTCGGCATGCTGCGCAATCTCACCGACGAGGCTCGCGCGAAGTGTATCGAGAAACTCGCTGTCTTCGAAAACGACCGCGACGGAGCAGTTCGCTTCCATGCAGCCATTGTCAGGACGGCGATGGGCGATCGCAAGGCCCTGAAGACCGCTCTTTCTTCCCTGCACGACCGGGATTTCCGCTTTTCCGCAGGGGCTGTGGTTGAACATGATGCACGCAGTTACTATGCCGAGTTGACCGAATTGGTCAACGACGCTATGCCGCCCATGTACCGCATGAAGCCGTACTTCTGGGGCGAAGGGCCGGAAGAATGAGACGGGGCAGGAAGGCCGGAGAAATGCAGGTGCAGAAATGAAGACGTTGGTCTTTTCCCTCGCCGTGCTCGGCGTCATCGTGTTTTCCTCGTGGGAATACGCTCCGGCACCGTGCTGTCCGCCCCCGCCGATAACGACCAGCTCACTGCGCGGCCTTCCGCTCTCCAAGTCTCTCCCTTTGGAGTCACCGTCAATGCCGCCACAACCGGATCTCGCGCCGTCTGGATGCTATCACCCGAAATCTCCGTTTGACGTGGCGATCGCCACCAGTTACTACGCTTGGGAGGACTGGTGGCAAGCCAATAACGTGTACTTGCTCGAAGTGCTGCTCACAGACGATAAGAGCTACCTCGCTGCACTTGACCCACGGAAGGACGTTCCCCGACTGCTGCTGATGTCCTCCTATAGTGGGATGCTCGAAAAGGGAATCCAGGCGATTGCCTTCGAAGCTCTGCGAGGAATGGGTGAGCCAGCGGCAGATGTCATTATCTCCATCATCGACAAGCAGTACGTCTTTGACAAGGACACGAAGAACATCCGGTTGAGTATCGAGCAGTACGAGGAAGCTGCCATCCGAGCTCTTGGCTACATCGGCAATCCCAGGGCTGAAGAAGTATTGACCCGGATGCTCAAGGACGAGTCGATGAACAAGCGCTTCTGGGCCTGCTGCTCTCTCGGCAGGCTCGGGAATCCCGCCAATATCCCGGCACTTGAAAATTCCCTGGCCACCGACTCCGACAAGTTCGTGCGCGCAGCCGCAGCGGAGGCAATCGCCCGCATCGGCGGCGCCACGGCAATTGCATCGTTGCGCAGGGGAGTCGCCCCGAATAAGGACTGCTATCTGGCCAGAGCATACATAGCCGCCTCGCTGGGACTCCTTGCGTCAGCCGACCCGGTCGAGGAAATGCGTGTCGCATGTGCATCAGAGGATGCAAACATCAGGGCTGCCGCTGCCATTTCCCTTGCGCACGCAATTCGTAAGAAACTGGATTTGGGGAAGGACTACGGCCAGTTGCTGGCTGAGTTCATCGCCAACCTCGACCGCGAGGCGGATGCCGATGTGCGCGTCTCCATGGCGCTCGCCGCGCAGATAATGTGCGTCAGCTCCGAGTTCTTTGCGCCTTTCAGGAAATACCTTTCCGACAACCGGGACCCCGGTGTGCGCGCGGCCTTCGCGCTTGCCTACGGGTTCACCGGTGATTCGTCGGCGTTACCTTACCTGACATCCCTTCCCGTTGACGCAGACCCTGTCGTCGAGTCCGCTCGCGCCAGCGCGCTGGCCTGCATCGCTTCATCAGACAAGGCAAAGATAGCCGCTGACTTGACTGCCAGCCTTTCGCCTGTCCTTGCTGCACTTGGCATCCTCAAGGTCTCGGAATTCCTCGGCGAGGGCGGGTTCGACGCCCTTCAAGGGCTGCTGTCCTCCGGCGAGCCCCTTATCAGCAGGGCTTGTGCGTATGCCTTTGGCGTGAACCTTGGCGTGAAAGGGCTCGCACAGACCAGGAAGTACCTGCGCGGCCCCGATGCGGCAGCCCGGGCTGTCGCTTTCATCGCCCTGGGCATCCGCGGAGACGCGGCCGCGATCGGGGAACTGACGAACTGGCCGAACACGGAAGACAAGGAACTCCGGAAGGCCGTCGATTTGGGCATTGCGATGATGAGCATGCCATTCGCGGACTACTTCAAGGTCTCTTTGTCCGATGCCCCGTTACAGGTTCGCTGTGCCGCTGTCGTCGCTCTCGGGCAACTGAACAGGCCTGAGTTGATTGGCCCAATTCTCGGTATGATTGAAAAGGACCTCAGCTATCGGGTCAGGGGCTATGCCTGCGCAGCGCTTGCCAACGTGAAGGTTCCGCCCGCGGATGTCGAACGTGTCGTCAATGTGCTTATCACAGCCGCGACGACTGACCGCGAGTGCTTTGTCAGGATGTACGCCGCGCTCGCGCTGTCGAAGTTTAAGGAGAATCGTCCCGCATATGATGCGTTACGGCGCACCTTGGGTGACGAGACAACCGATGCCGCGGCTATGGCAGCCTTTTCCATCGGCCTTCTTGGCAATCCGGAAGCCACCAGAGACATCAAGGCGCTTCTCCAGAGGGGCAGGGGAACGCCCATCTCTTGCGCTGCGCGCATCGCCCTTGGCTTGCTTGGCGATGAGTCCAACGCTGCCGACTCGATGGCCGAATTCAAAGACCTTTACCAGACGCCGGATATGGAAAGCTCCGCGTTCGCCATTGCATGGAGTACGCCCGGCAAGACTTACACCGACATGCTGCAGCATGTTGACAATCCTGATTTCTATGTGCGGGAGTACGGCATCAAGTGCTTTGGGATGATGCGCAATCTGACCGATGAGGCTCGCGGAAAGATCATCTCGAAACTCGCTGAACGCGAAGCCGACGTCGATGGAACCATTCGGTTTCTCGCGGCAGTCGTCAGGTTCTCAATGGGTGACAGGAAGGCTCTGAAAGTGGCTCTTTCTGCCATCTACGCAAAGGACTTCATGTTCTGCCGTAGCACCGTTGTCGATCATGAGTACACCATGTACATTGCCGAACTGACCGAATTGGTCAACGACGCTATGCCGCCGATGTACCGCATGAAGCCGTACTTCTGGGGCGACAGCGCGGACGAATGAGACGAGCCGGGCGCTTTTTCGCATGAGATGAATTCCGGGAAGGCCGTATCATTCTACGTGTAGTATAGTTGAGGATAAGACCGCCGTACTAAATGCAGGTGCAGAAATGAAGACGTTCGCCCTTTTCCTGGTCCTCCTCGGCGTCATCTCTTTCTCAGCCGGTAACTACGCCTTTGCCGAACGAGCCCCACGGCCACCCGGACCTCCTCAGACCCCAAAGCGGTCGACGGGGGGACCACCCACTCTGCGGACAACCGGAACGGCCACGGCCTCGCTGTCCCGCGACGCTACGGCCCAGCCCGGCCAGAACAACGCCGAAGCGGCAGTCAACTGGGAGGACTGGTGGAAGGCCAACAACGGGTACCTCCTCGAGATTACCCCCTCCAGCGACACGAGCTATCTTGAGACACTCGACCCCGCCAGTGATGTTGTGCGGCTTCTCGCAATGTCCGCTTATTGCGAAATGTTCGAGAAAGGGATCCAGCAGATAGCGTTCGACGCCCTGCGCGGGATGGGCGATAAGGGGCGCGATGTTCTGCTCTCGATTGTCGAAGGCAAGTACACGTTCGACAAGGCGATCAAGACCAATGTGTTCACCCCCGAGTGGTACGGCGAAGCCGCTGTCCGGGCCCTGGGGTACGTCGGAGGCGACAAGGCTGAGGAAGCGCTGCTCGGACTGCTCGCCGACAAGGCGATGAACCGGCGCTTCTGGGCCTGTGACGCCCTGGGCAGGATAGGGAAACCTGCAAGTCTGAAGGCACTCGAAGGAGTCCTGACCGCTGACTCGGACAAATTCGTCCGCTCCGCCGCCGCGGTGGCCATCGCCCGCATAGGGGGCAAAGACGCTGTCGCCGCGCTGCGCAAGGGCTACAGCATCGCGAAGGACCTGACTGAAGCGAGGGCCTACATCACGCTCGCCCTTGGCTACGTGGGGGCTTGCGACCCGTCCCAGGAAGTCCGCACCGATCCCGCGATCACCGAATGCATCAGGATCGCGCTTGCCGACGGCAAGCCGGAGATCCGGTGTGCGGCCGTCCTCGCCCTCGGCTTTCTTAACAGGCCGGAGTACTTTGACTCGATCCTCGCCACGATCGAAAAAGACGGCGACTACCAGGTCAGGACCTGTGCATCCGCCATCCTTGGCAAAGCCGATGTCCCCGCAGCGGAGGCAGGCCGCGTCGTGACCGCGCTCATCAAGGCTGCCAGGGAGGATTCCGAAGCTCTTCCCAAGGCATACGCCTGCCTGGCGCTCTCGAAATTCCGACATGACAACACTGCCTACGCTGCAATCCGCGAGGCCCTTCAGGACACCGGCTCGCGCGACATGGCCCTGATCTCCCTGGGCCTGTATGGCAATCCCGCAGCCGCCGAAGACATCTTGGACATCATGAAAAAAGGCGAGCATGCGCCGTCAGACGATGCCGCACGGATCTCCCTGGGCCTGCTCGGCGACGAAGCGAACGCCCCGGGGCTGGTCGCGGGATACATGTTCCTCTCCTCACCCTTGAAACTGGAAACGGCGGCATTTGCCATCGCGAAAAGCGCCACTCCCGACACTTACGTGCAGATGCTGAAATACCTCGATGATGTGGATATCTACCTGCGCGAAGGCAGCATCAAGAGCCTCATGATGATGCGCAATCTCACCGACGATTCCCGCAAGGCTGTTCTCGCGGGGCTTACGAAGATCGAGAAGGACCCGGATGCCAACAACAGGTTCCTTGCTGTCGTAGCCCGGTGCGCAATGGGTGACCGAAAAGCTCTGGCAATCGCCCTGTCGGCTATGTACGACAAGCTCCCCGTCCTTTCCGCCGGGACGGTTGTTGACCACAGCGTGAATATGTATCACCGTGAACTGACAGAGCTCGTGAATGACGCCATGCCCCCGATGTACCGCATCGCGCCCTGTTACCTGGGCCTGGAGTCGGATGAATGAGACGAGCCCGCTGAGCGAAACTTTTTGGCGGAGAGGCGAATTCCGGTAAGATTGTTTCTTACTGCGTCTAACATATTTGAGGGAAAAAGAGCCGAACGAAATGCAGGTGCAAATGTGAAGACGATGGTCTTTCTGCTGGTCTTCCCGGGCATCATCGCTTTTTCATCGTGGAATTACGCCCTCGCGGAGTGTGCTCCTCCTCCCCCGCCCACTCTGGGAACACCCCGTGAAATCCCCAAATCTGAACCGGCCCCCCGGCCGTCGCCATCCGGCGCTCCCAGCTCGCCCGGCATCAAGGAAACGCCCGGCTTCAGCGGCAGGCCGGGCATCAGTAACACTCCCGGTCTGAGCTACACCCCCGGCATCAAGAACACTCCAGGCCTCAGCTATACCCCTGGTCTTAGCTACACCCCAGGGATCAGTGTCACGCCTCGACCCAGCATCAGGCCAAGCGTACCGCAGACTTCCGCGCTCGAAGACATCGCGCCCACCTCCTCCTTCGGCTGGGAAGACTGGTGGAACGCTAACAACGGTCACCTGCTCAATGTGCTCCCTTCAGAGGATCGGAGCTACCTGACCGCGCTCGACCCCCAAAAGGACGTTCCGCGATTGTTGACGATGTCCGTCAATCGCGGTCTCTTTGACAAGGGAGTCCAGGAAATAGCCTTCGATGCTTTGCGCGGAATGGGGGATAAGGCCGTTGATGTCCTCATTTCCATAGCCGAAGATAGATATATCTTCAGCAAAGATGCGAAGCACGTTAGGTTCAATGTCGATCAGTACATCGAAGCCGCAGTCCGGGCTCTCGGATATGTCGGCGGCGCCAGGGCAGAAGAAGTCCTGAAGTTGAGACTTCGCGATAAATCGGCGCAAGTGCGCTTTTGGGCCTGTGACGCCCTGGGGCGGATCGGCAACCAGGCATCACTGCCTTTGCTGGAAAATGTCCTCAACACCGACTCCGACAAATTCGTCCGATCCGCAGCCGCTGAGGCGATTGCACGCATCGGCGGTACGGCCGCGGTCGCCACTCTGCAAAAGGGTTTCGCCGAGGCAAAGAAGTTCCCAGAGGCAAGAGCTTTTATTGCGGCGTCTCTTGGATACATCGGTGCCCACGACCCTTCCGCGGCTGTTCGCAACGACGCGGCGATCCTTGAGGGAATCAGGTTGGCTCTCGCGGATGAGAGCCTCCAAGTGCGTTGTGCCGCTGTCGTCGCCCTTGGCCAGATGAACAGGCCCGAACTGCTCGACGCAGTCCTCGGCACTATTGAAAAGGACGGCAATTACCGGGTCAGGGGCTATGCCTGCGCTGCCCTGGCATATGTGAGTATTCCGCCCGCGGAAGTCGATCGCGTTGTCAACGCGCTGGTCAGGGCCGCGAAGACGGACACGGAGTATTTTGTCCGGGGCTACGCGGCCTATATGCTGTCGAAGTTCAAGGAGAACAACACAGCGTACGAGACGGTCCGGGGCTTCCTGGCGGACAAGAACTATGATGTCCAGGCAATGGCTGCCTTCTCGCTCGGTCTCATGGGCAACCCGGCAAGTGCCGGAGACATAAAGGCTCTTCTTCTGAAGGGCAAGGGCAGGCCCCTCGCTTATGCCGCGCGCATCGGCCTTGGCTTGCTCGGGGACGAAGCCAACGTCCCAGACCTTGTTGCAGGATTCAAAGACCTCAACTTAATGCAAGAGTTTGAAAGTGCCGCGTTTGCCATAGCCAAGTGTGCCACCCCGAATACTTACGCCGATATGCTCAAGTTCGTGGACAATGAAGACATCTACATCCGCGAATACAGCGTCAAGTGCTTCGGAATGATGCGCAACCTTACCGATGAGAGCCGCGCAAAGATCATCGCGAAGCTCGCCGAACGCGAGGCCGACGAAGATGGAAATGTCAGGTTCTTCGCTGCCGCGGTCAGATGCGCGATGGGCGACCGGAAGGCACTGCCCATAGCGCTTTCCGCCTTGTACATGAGGAACTTCCAGTTCAATGATGGAACCGTTGTTGATAGCGACTATATGCAGTACATGACCGAACTGAACGGCATCGTGAACGATACGATGCCCGCCATGTACCGGATAAAGCCGTACTTCTGGCCTGCGGGGGAGGATTGATACGGTTCGAGATGGTCGGCAAAACGCAGGAGCCCATATGAGAATGGTGGTCTTAGTACTTTTTCTTCTCTGCGTCGTCGCATTTGCGTCGTGCAGCCACACTGCGGCTCCTGATCGCACTGACACGCCGGGCATCAGCAACACCCCCTGTCTCAGCAACACCCCCGGTATCAGCATCACGCCTGGCACCAGCGTTACACCTGCAGCGCCGCAGACTTCCGCGCTCAAAGACATCGTTCGCATGACCTACTACGGCAAGGAAGACTGGTGGAACGCTAACAACGGTCACCTGCTTAATGTGCTCCCTTCAGAGGAACGGAGCTACCTGACTGCGCTCGACCCCCAAAAGGACGTTCCGCGACTGTTGACGATCTCCGTCTATCGCGGTCTCTTTGACAAGGGAGTCCAGGAAATAGCCTTCGATGCTCTGCGTGGAATGGGGGACAAGGCTGTTGATGTCCTCATTTCCATCATCGACCGGAAGTACACTTTTGCTGTTGACACGAAACACCCCTGGCTGAATGAGGACCAGTACGCTGATGCTGCTATTCGCGCCCTTGGATACATAGGCGGGGCCGGGGCTCAACAAGTCGCGATCCGAAAGCTCGCGGAGAAGTCGTTCAGCGATCGTTTCTGGGTGTGCGATGCGCTTGGGCGGATCGGCAACCAGGCATCACTGCCTTTGCTGGAAAAAGTCCTCACAACCGACTCCGACAGATCAGTCCGATCCGCAGCCGCCGAAGCCATCGCCCGTATCGGCGGCATGTCCGCGGTCGCCGCTCTGCAGAAAGGTTTCGCCGAGGCAAAGGAGTTCCCCGAGGCAAGAGCTTTCATCGCGGCGTCTATTGGATACATCGGTGCACACGACGCGTCTGAGGCAGCCCGGGCAGCGGCGTCCGCACCAGAAAGCGTTATCTGGGCAGCGCTTGCGGATGAGAGCTTTAAGGTCCGTTGTGCCGCTGTCGTCGCCCTGGGCCAGATGAACAGGCCCGAACTGCTCGACGCAGTCCTTAGCACTATAGAAAAGGACGGCAATTACCTGGTAAGGGACCATGCCTGCGCCGCCCTGGCCTGTGTGAGTATCCCGCCCACGGATGTCGAACGCGTTGTCAACGCGCTGGTCAAGGCTGCAAAGACGGACAAGGAGTTTTTTGTCCGGGGCCACGCGGCATATATGCTCTCGATGTTCAAGGACAACGCGGCAGCGTTTGCTGCAGTCCGGGGCGTCCTGTCAGACAAGAGCTCTGATGTCCAGGCAATGGCTGCCTACTCGCTCGGTCTTCTTGGCAATCATGAAGGCGGCATGGACCTCAAGGCTCTTCTTCAGAAGGGCAAGGGCACTCCCCGCGCCTATGCCGCGCGCATCGGCCTTGGCCTGCTCGGGGACGAAGCCAACATCCCAGACCTTGTAGACGAATTTGCAGACCTGAACCAGACGCAAGAGCTTGATAGCGCCGCGTTTGCCATCGCCAAGTGTGCCACCCCGGATACTTACGCCGATGTGCTCAAGTTTATGGACAATGAAGATATCTATATCCGCGAATACGGCATCAAGTGCCTTGGGATGATGCGCAATCTGACCGATGAGACCCGTGCGAAAATCATCACGAAGCTCGCTGAACGCGAAGCCGACGAAGATGGTACTATCAGGTTCTTCGCTGCCGTGGTCAGGTACGCGATGGGGGACAGGAAAGCACTGCCCATAGCGCTTTCCGCCTTGTACGTGGAGAACTTCCAGTTCATCGATGGAACCGTTGTTGATAGCGACAACCGCACCTACATGGCCGAACTGACCGGCATCGTTAACGATACGATGCCTCTGATGTACCGAGTAAAGCCGTACTACTGGCCTGCGGCGGAGGATTGATATGGCGCCTCGATGCAGTTGGCTGAAGCGCGAACGCCAGCCGCCGGAGCCTGAGAGGCGTTTGTGGTGAGATCTCTTTGCTCTTCCTTCCCTCAGCGTCTCCGCGCCTCCGCGTCTGCCGTCGCTGTATGCAGCGATGGATGACCCTGTGGGTGAGACGGCTTTTGCCTTTCTTGGCTCGGACTTCCGGACCTCGCCGACCCACCGATCCTAAACGGAACATGATCTCCCGAGACCGGATAGGCATCCCCAACCTGTCCCTCTCCCACGGGCAAGTATGGGCCTTGCCCATTTCCCTCTCCCACTGGGAGAGGGGCCAAGGGGAGAGGGTTGTTGCTTCGGGTTCCTCTTTGTTCTCCTGCGCGCGAGACCCCGCTGCCGTGGTCTGACACCTGCTACAACCTGGGCAAGGCGCTCATCCTCGTATGGGAGTTGGACAAAGACCCCGGCCGCCTCAAATACGCCCGCACGATGTTCGAGCAGTCCATCCGGGGCGCACTTGCCTGCGGCGTCACAACGCAGGCCGACCGTGCCCGTGAGCAGATCGAGTACCTTGATTTGCTTGAGAAGGGCGGCAAGGGGGAGTAGCGCGGGAAACTGAGGCCCATAAAATGGTATTTTTCTCAGATGTGGCCTGGTTGATTCTCGAAAATATGCAGATTAAAAGCGAGGTTGTGGAAAGTAGCGCGACAACGTGCATTCGGGGGTATACTTACGACGGTATGTACTGCAGAACACAGAAGGTGGACGGAGTGTGCCCGGGCACTCCCGTTCGTGCACGGAGATCAATGATGAAGCCATCAAGGTCGGTGGGGCCACTCCTTGCTATCGGGATTGCTTTCTTTGCGATGCTGACTGTTGCAGCGGAAGGGGAAGAAATCGGTGTCCCATACGAGCCTTCCATTCTCGGCAGGATTTCCTTTTCGGTGGAACGCAGTTCCCCACCGGGACTGAACGAGCCGCCCGAGCATCTGGTGTTCCTGCAGTCGGCGGAGAAGAGTATAGCAATCTTGTCGGTCGGCGACTACAGAGCATCCATAGGCATCTTCTCCTTGCCCGACGGCATCGAAATTGCCAAGCGTCCAATGCACAGCGGTGGGCTCCTGTCTGGGCGCCATGAGATCGGACTGTATACGTACGACTTGGAGGACCGCGAAAGGGGTTCCCTATCTGTCCTCAGGAACGTGGCGGAGCGCGGTTCTCTGGGATCTGAAAAAGAGCGAATCCCTATGCCAGGGGGGCTGACCGCAGGACCGCCTTGGTACACTATCTACACCGGAGGGAAGTGGTGGGTGCTCTACGGCGAGGCGGATATCTATATTATCGACCGCATGACGCTTGAGTATTTCACGCTCCCAGCGCTTTATGGGGCCGACTCCCGCATCGCAATTTCCGACGATGTCGCCACACAGATGAAGCTTTCGAGGACGCGGCAGGAGACCTTCCTGTGTCCCTTTGATGTCCAAGCGGAACAGGCAAGCTACACTTTGCTTTCGACAGAAGGCCGTACTTGGCGCAAACTCCCATACGATCCCGATGACAAGGAGTCAAACCTCACCCTCTGGGTACCCTTTGAGGGCCACCTTGTCGGATCGAGCAGATCCGACAGGGGGGTCACGTCAAGGAACCTTGTCTACGTCCTGACCAAGGAAGGCGAGTACAAGTGGCTCTTCACTTCCTCTGCCACGGCCAGCGTGAAGTTCTTCGGTGAACGGAATCTGCTGATGTTCCGCTCTCTGATTTACCACAATTATTGGGGCCAGGATATGCATTATTATGGGACGGCAGAGTACCTGGATATGACAGACAAGGTCAAGTCGGTGGCATCCGGCCGAGAGGAGTACAAGCAAGGGGAATTCCGGGCATGGACCGTTGCCGCCGGACTCGGCAAGCGCATTGACAATCTGCTAACATTGAGTGGTTCGCAACTATCGCTGATCGACGGAGGGGCAACAAGGCAGATCAAGGCCGAGGGCCTGGCCAAATGCGACTCGTACTGCGCTGTGGACGGGAGATTGTATGCGTGGTCATGGACGTTCAAGGAAAAGAGCAGTGAGTGCAATCTGACGATACTGAAGCTGGATGACGGGTTTTTCCCTGGTGTAGAGCCTTGCCTGATGGACTATGTGAGGTAGGCGATACCGCGTGCGAATTGTCCGAGTCAGACCTGCCTGAAGCTACAAGGCTACTCAGTTATATAAGGTCCTCTTGCTTGGCCTTGTCGGCTGCGGCGTGCCGGGGGCGTGGCACCTTCTGCCTGAAGCCCCATGCATGCAGCACCTGCCACACGCGCGTTCTCGACAACCCGACGCCGAAA
>Ga0265297_10010147_pt1 | contig 11911 bp, 6 predicted proteins | sample Munlanlwell13791_FD_192502 | JGI IMG/M metagenome (GOLD analysis project Ga0265297, IMG submission 192502) | Leachate microbial communities from a municipal landfill in Southern Ontario, Canada - Leachate well 137-91 | ecosystem: Engineered > Solid waste > Landfill > Unclassified | place...
AGCGTTCGCCACATCTCGAGCCGTTTGTGCTCCAACATGTAAAATCCCAAGGGCATAAATAAACCTATCTAGCGTCACCTCTCTTGCGCCATGAATCGATTTAATCAAATTAGCTGCACTTTTTTCTGCGAATCTCTCCAGTGGCTCAATATCACCTTCTTCTAATGTGAAAAAATCAGCCGGATCTTTTACTAGCCCCTCTTTGTATAATTGCTCAATGATTTTTTCGCCCAGTCCTTCAATATCGAATGCATCCCGTGATACAAAATGTTGTAGTTTGCGTAGCTGAACCACAAAGCAATTCCTTGCCACGCATTTATAGGCTGCTTCACCCTCCACCCGCACTACCTTCCCACCACACACCGGACAAATCGCTGGCATTTTAAAAGGCTTAGCTGTTTTAGGTCTCTTCTTTTTTATCACCTCAACTACTTCTGGAATAATGTCGCCCGCCTTCTGCACTACTACCGTGTCCCCAACTCTCACATCCTTGCGACCAATCTCATCTTCGTTATGCAAAGTTGCCCGGCTCACAGTAGTTCCCGCCAATCTGACTGGCTCTAAAATAGCCACTGGCGTTAATGTCCCTTGTCTACCCACCTGAACCTCAATTCGCAAAATCTTAGTTTCTTTTTGTTCGGCCGGAAATTTATACGCAATCGCCCATCGTGGTGCCTTGGCGGTTGTTCCTAGCGCTACCCGTTGCTTTAACTCATTGATCTTGATGACTACTCCGTCAACTTCGTACGACAAACTCGCCCGTTTAGTTGTCCAGTGCCGAATGAACTCATCTACCTCTTCTAAACTATGAGCCACCTTGTATTCTGGATTCACCGAAAACCCTAGTTCTTCCAATAGTCCTAATATTTCGGTTTGAGTTGAAGGCTTTAAATCTCCCTCGATATCGTACACAAAACTACGCAGAGTCCGACTAGAAGCCACTTTGGGATCTAACTGCCGCACTGTTCCCGCCGCTAAGTTTCGCGGATTGGCGTAAGCTTGCCCTCCCGATTGAGTTTGTTGATGATTAATTTTTTCAAAATCTTTTTTGCCAATATAGACTTCACCCGACACCACAATATCAATCGGCTGAGCTAGTTTCAGCGGAATATCTCTCACTGTTCTGATTGTGTGCGTCACATCTTCTCCTACCACTCCATCACCTCGAGTAGCAGCGGTCACTAATATTCCTTTTTTATAGGTCAAGACCATCTGCAACCCGTCAATCTTCAGCTCACAAACATAATCAAAATGTTCGTCTAGGATCTTTTTGGCTCGTGTTTCAAATTCGTCGACCTCCTCCAGTGAAAAGGCATCATCCAGACTCATCCGAGGACGACTATGTTTAATCTCCGCAAAATTACCCGAGACCTTATCCCCAACTCGCTGCGTCGGCGAATCAACTGTGACTAAGTCAGGATACTGCGTCTCGAGCTCCACCAGCCGACGATATAACCGATCGTACTCTGCATCTGTAATCTCGGGCTTATCTAGAACATAGTAAAGATAGCTGTGATGATTCAGCTCTCCCCGTAACTGCTCAACCTCCTTCCGCGCCAATGTCTTATCCATCCCTGTCATTATAGAGGATTCTGATCGTCCCGGGCGGGCGGCACGGTTGGTGGCTGAACCGGCACAACCGACTCACTACCAGATGCGCTGGCATTCGGCTTGGTCGTTTCCTGCCGGGCTCGCTCCAGCGCCTCCTTAAACGACGATGGTTCGCTCTTCATATCTTCTGCCAAAGTCTTAGTCAGCTCCTCTTTTTGCTTGGGATCCAGTTTTTCCTGCTTCTTCCGTTCAATACTGGAAATCAGACTTTTCAATCCCACAATATTCGGTCCCTGTCGGGTTCCAGTACTGCTAGGCGGCACCGATCGTCCTCCCGGCCTAATTGGTTGACCAGACGGTCGTGTCATCGGTTGAGATTGCGCTAAAGTACCGGCCTGTTCTGTGCGGATGTTCTCCTCCACCCCAGAAGCCTGAGTCGCGTACTTCTGGCGAGACAATGTAATCACCCGCTCACGATTATTGTTCTTATCCGCTGTGGGTGGCAAAGTGGTCGCCGAAAATGCTCCGGCCGTCATACCATCGATTGATAACTTTACATAAATGTTAAATACATCCAAATTTACTAAGTCTTGCTCGGTGAATACTGGCGCGAACTCTTTCGTTAAAAATGCCGCATCATCACTACCGACCCGAAAAGCGACTAATGTGCCGACATTACCAAACACCGCCTTGCTCACCGGCTCAAGCAGTTGGGCGATATACTGATGCGCCATCGTTAAACTTAAGCCGTACTTTCTTGCCTCCGACAAAATTGTCGCAAACGACTCTGTCGCAAAGTTCTGAAACTCATCGACATATAGAAAGAAATCGCGTCGCGTGCTCACCTCAGCATCAGCTCGACTCATCGCCGCTAACTGCATTTTGGTAATTATCAATGCCCCTAACAAAGCCGCATTGTCCTCCCCGATCAACCCCTTCGATAGCTTCACCAGCATAATCTTCCCGTTATCCATCAGGTTTCGAATATTAATCGTACTTTTTGGCTGACCTACGATATTTCGGATGATCGATGACGACAAGAATTGTCCTACCTTGTTTAGAATAGGACTAATTGTCTCGCTCCGTTGCTTCTGATCCAATTTGTTATATTCCGTGATCCACCGATTTTTAATGATCGGGTCTTGCACTCTAGCAATCACTTCATCCCGAAACGCATCATCCACAAACAAGCGTGGCACCATCACTAGAGTCGCCCCTGGGTAATCTAACAGCGCCAAGATCGCCGAGCTCAACCAGTACTCCAACCGCGGCCCCCAAGACTCACCAAAGATCTTCTTAAACACCCCGACCACTCCACTGGCCGTCACCAACTTATACTTTGGATCTTCCACCTCCAAAATATTAAAACCAATTGGATGATCTTTATCACTGGGGTCAAACACAATAACATCATCGATCCGCTTCTCTGGGATTCTATCCAGTACATAATCCACATATTCACCGTGAGGATCGACCACTGCCACCCCTCGATCCTCGGTAATATCATCGATCGCCATGTTTTGGAGTAAAGTCGATTTACCAGTACCGCTTTTACCTACTACATATACATGTCGCTTCCGGTCAGTGATTTTGATTCCAAATTTCTCTTTGCTGCCTCGAAAATTGGTAACCCCCAAGTTAGTTAACAATGCTGGTTCAGTTTCATCTGCCAACGGCAAATTCGCCGGCGGCTCTCCCTTCTTGGCTCCCGCCCACACAATATGTGGTGTACTGACTGTCTTGTTCGGTAAATGATAAATACTAGCCAACTCGGTCACATTCAGTACAAACCCAGTTTGAGGAAAGATCCGTGCTGCATACAAATCGACCGGCGATCGTCCTGCTAACACCATTTCTGGCACAGCCATAAACCCATTCAGATTGGTCGTATTAAACTGTTTGAACGATCCCACCACCAAATCCAGCTTTTGTTGCGCCGCAGTTGGCGTACTATCCATCGCTACTACTCGCACAAATGTCTGGAAACCAAGCTTAGTACTCTTTTCCTCTATCCGCTTCAGCGCCTCCTCCATTCCTGGTGGCAGCTCTAATTTCTTTTCTGGTGTCGCCGATGCGGCAGTACCTCCGGTCACAGCCGTTCTGACTACTTCAGACGCCAACCCACCCAGATGCTTCATAAATGATGCTGCAAAGCCCTTCTTGCCCGCTTTCACATCGGCAATATATTTCACGGCACGATTGCGCCATGCATCACTTTCAGGACGAATCATGATTTGTAGCCAAATCTGCCCCTCTCCTTCTAATTTACTTAAAGTAGCAGTAATCCCAGCCAACGGGTCAACATCGAAGCTATCAAAACTTTTAATTGGAAATAGGTCTGGTCGCATTAATTTTAGTTCTGCCGACACCACCGAGGTTCCGGGTCGCAACTTAGCCGCATCGGCATAGTCCTTAAACTCTCGGATCAGTACGCCAGGGTACTGAGCATAAATCTGTCCTTCCACATAGCCTTGCAAATGTTTAGGTACCCATACAAAAAACCGAATCGACTTCTCTTGGGCCTGCATTTCAAAGCTGACATGGTCCTGCACCCCCTTACCCTTCATCGCCGCCTTGTGAATTCCATGCAAACTCGCAAACATCAGCTCCGCCGCTAACGGCGTAGTCTCATTTTCTTTTGGCACTTCGATCGCTAACACCACGCCCTCTCCCAAATGACTATCGATCAATGCCGGACTGGCAACATTGCCTGGCACTACCCCAGCTTCACTCGTGACTCCCAATTTACTAATTTGTTGCTGCCGTGATCGTTGCCACGCCCAAATCACCAAAATAAACAATACTAGCCATCCTACAGCTAGTAAACCAACCCCAATTAAACTAAAAGAATCATCTGCCATCTAACTCCTACTAAGAGCAAAAATTTATTGCTGATTCGTAGCTAAGGTGTACAACCCCTTTCCTATTCTGCGGAACAACTGTTTATTCTGCAAATTAGCGATTACCGTATTCCGTTTTACTTGGCGATCCTTTAGCACCACTTCGATAATTTCATCTACTGCCAACGGCCGACCCGCCTCTTGTAATATCTTTACAATTACATCCGACACTACACCTGGCTGATATCCCCATTCTTTTAACCCGTAGATTCCTCTCCCCACCAAAACAAACCGATTGTCACCGATCAACTCATTGTGCACCGTCCGGCTTAACACTGTTTTATCAGAATAGGCTAAATTAATCGCATCTGTAATATCACGAAAATGCAGTGGCTTAGTCACCTTCTGTAGTACTAAATAAATCTTATCTCGAATCCGTTTCGGCACGACAATCGGCCAGCTAGTCAGCCCCCATTTAGCATCGGTAGTGGCTGCTAGATTACTCCCCAGGCGCAAAATCCCGCCAATCACACTGGGCGTCAACTGCTGCCGATGTTGCTGATAAGTCTCTGTGTCGGAAAATTCCGCCCACAGTTCTTCTTCGGTCAATGGCTTCTTTTTATTCAGTAAAATCTGTTCGACAACCCTCAACACTTCAATCAGCAGACTTTCAGGGATACTTTTTCTGGCCCAGCCAGTTCGCAATTGTGGCGCCTTCGATAGCGCCTCAATATCCTCACTAATCGTCATTACTAGTCTTAATGCATTCACCTCGGCTACATATCGCTGATCTCGTGACAATTTAAAATATCCCGCTAATCCATCCAGCGATACTATCCCACCTGATTCAGTTAAATAATTCTGCACTACCTTTAATAGTCGTCCCAAATCTTTGGTCGGCTTTTGAGCCAATCGTTTTACTGCCGAGTTCTCGATCTGCCTAACCCGCTCACGCGTCACGCCAAATTTTGCTCCTACCGCCTCTAGGGTCATCTTATTACCGTCTTCTAACCCAAACCGCGACAATAGAACTTCTCGCTCGCGATCTTTTAACGAATTAACAGCCCCAATCACAGCAACTAACGGATCGATTGATTCGCGATTTTTTTCCTCCTGCTCAACCAAAATCGATTTGATTACCGAGGTTGAGTCATCTTGATTGTGGTCGAATTCCTCCATCGCTCCTCTATCCCCTTCCCCACATCCCCTTAATTATATCATACAACCCTTTATTTGTCAATCCAAAATCGCTACCAACCATCCAGTAGGCGCTTGTCTAATCACCCTATTTTTGACCAACCAACCCCGACACCAACACCTCTAAATCGCGAACTACCTGATTCTTTTCCGCCAAGGAACCGGCCGCCCAGTACCGATCTAGATGAGATACCAGCTCCGTTATCTCCTCTTTTGATACTGAAATAACTGGTGGCAGTGACTCCAGTGACATCACTTGTGCACTTGCCCCACCCGCCAGGTTGCTAGCATATTGTGCCCCGATTACCAAAATCCCTAGCACCACGATAATGCCCGCAATCGCCCCAGCGATCTTTAGCGTATTGTCTCTCACTCTCATATTTTAACCCAAATCCCGGCGAATGCGTATCGCCTGCTTTTCCCCTACTACCCGAGCAATTTCTGCCAGTCCAGCCCGCTTTACCCCCGCCATACTCCCAAACACCTTGATCAGCTTTTTCCGAGTTGCCGCCCCCACCCCGCCAATCTTATCTAACCCCGAAGTTGTTGTGCGCTTTTTGCGCAGAACAGTATGATATGCAATCGCAAATCGATGCACCTCATCACGAATATTCTGTAATAAGATTTTGGTGGGTGAATTGTCCGGCAAAACCCTGATGCCCGTTGATAACACTAAATCATCCTTAGCCTTGGTTCGACTATGACTCCCTTTCGCCAACCCAATCACTGCCACTTTATTATTTTTTAACACCCGAGCAATTGTGTTCACCTGCCCCTTGCCACCATCAATTAACACGACATCGGGCAACCGCGCAAACTTATCATCTCCTTTGTCATGTTGGAATCTTCTTCTTAATATTTCTGCCAACGACGCAAAATCATTTGGGCCAGCCACAGTTTTGATCTTAAACCGGCGATACTGTTTTTTATCCATCTCTCCTTTTTCCCATACCACCATCGCGCCAACCGAGTCAGTCCCTTGCAAGTTCGAAATATCATAAGCCTCGATTCGTGTCAGTGTCTTAAGACCAACTATTTGCTTAAGCCCCTCCACCCCCTCGGTTGCCACCAATTTTTCTAACTGCCATCGACCGGCTGTCTGTTGAAACTTCATTTCCGCGTTCGACTGCGCCAACCGAACGATTGCCCGTTGTCGCCCCTTAGTTGGAACACTTATCATCACCCTTCGGCCAGCCAATTCCGTCAGCCAGCCAATAAACGATTGGTTGTCATTGATCGGATGAGACAACAAAATTGTTTTAGGCCAATCAGCTGCTTCAGCATAATAATCTCTTAAAAAACCTTCTAAAATCTCCGGCTCATCCGCCTCGTATTTTGTATCAATCGCATACTGTTGTCCGTTAACTATCGCCCCGGATCTGATTTGCAACAATACGACTAGCGCCTTATTTAACTGTCTCGCCACCCCGATTACATCTTCACTCACTGACAGATTCGCCTTAACCACACTCTGTCGCTCATTAATCGCCTCGATCGCCTTGAGTCCATCCCGAACTCTCGCTGCACGCTCAAATTCTTTTTTGCCTGACAACTCCGCCATTTGCTTCTTCAGCCGCTGGATAACTAATGGATAGTTGCCTTGCAAGAATTGGATCACTTGATCAATCGTTTGATGATAGGCCGCGCTTGTCACCCTCCCAACACAAACCCCAGGACAAATATTGAGATGATAATTCAAACAGGCCCGCCCTTTGCCTTTTTTCAATCCCGCTGTCGTAATTGGCTGACTAGCACTGCAGAGTGGAAATGTGCGCTTTATCAGTTTCAGTACTTCGTGTACATGTCCCGACGAAGCATATGGTCCAAAATATTTTGCCCCATCCCGAGCCACTTTTCTGGCCAACAAAATGCGGGGGAATTCTTCATCAACTGTAATCCGAATGTATAAATAATTTTTGTCGTCCCGCATTACCACATTGAAAGCCGGACGATATTTTTTAATCTGTTCGTTTTCTAATAAAAAAGCTTCGAGCTCACTTTTGACTGCAATGGTATCGATTTTATGAATCCGCTCAACTAGCGCCATGGTTTTAGGCGACTTATCCTGCTTAACAAAATACGAAGCCAATCGCTTCTTAAGATTCTTCGCTTTCCCAACATAAATTACCGTACCGGATTTATCTTTCATTAGATAAACCCCGGCACTGCTGGAAAAGTTCTTGGTTGAGAATCTATAAGTCATCTTCTCTATTATGCCGGATTGGATTACTAACACACCCCACCCAAAAAGTTAGGGTCCAGCCGTCACCACCGCCTCTAAGATCTATTTCAAGATCTTGGCTAAATATTGTCCAGTATAGGACTGCTTAACTTTAGCTACTGTCTCGGGTGTGCCCTCCGCCACTATTTCCCCTCCCATATCGCCGCCCTCAGGGCCCATATCAATAATCCAATCAGCCGTCTTAACCACATCTAAATTATGCTCGATCACCACTACCGAATTGCCCTTATCCACCAACTGATGCAGAACATTTAATAGATTTTTTACATCCTCAAAATGCAGCCCGGTGGTTGGCTCATCTAAAATATACAAAGTTTTACCAGTTGCTCGGCGAGATAATTCCGTTGCCAACTTCACCCGCTGTGCTTCACCGCCTGACAGTTGAGTTGCTGGTTGACCCAACTTAATATAGCCCAATCCCACCTCTTTTAGGGTGTCCAGTTTGGTCTTAATTGGTGGAATATGAGCAAAAAACTCCGCCGCGTCCTCCACTGTTAAGTCCAACACATCGGCAATATTCTTACCCTTGTAGTGAATCGACAAAGTCTCTTGGTTATATCTCCTCCCTTGGCATATATCACACGGCACATACACATCGGGTAGAAAATGCATTTCAATTTTTATCACCCCGTCCCCACGACAATTCTCACACCGACCACCCTTCACATTGAACGAGAACCTCCCCTGTTTAAACCCGCGCATTTTAGCCTCTGGTAATTGAGTAAAGAGGTCGCGAATATAGGTAAACAATCCGGTATAGGTGGCGGGGTTACTCCGTGGGCTACGACCGATCGGCGATTGGTCGATATTAATCACTTTATCTAGATATTCAATTCCCTCGATCGCCTTGTGTGCCCCCGGCTGTTCGTGTGCACCATAGAAATCCCTCGCCAACCGCTTGGCCAATATCTCATTAATTAGGGTTGATTTACCGGAACCCGACAACCCGGTCACGCATACAAAGGTCTGCAGCGGCAAACTGGTTGTCACTTTTTTCAAATTAAACTCGCTCGCTTCCAAAATCTTCAGCCACTTGCCGTTTGGTGTTCGCCGCTTTTTAGGAACAGCAATCTTTTTAGCACCCGATAGATACTGACCAGTTAACGAAGCTTTGTTTTTTTCGATCTCTTTCGGCGTACCTTCAGCCACGATCTCTCCGCCATGCTTCCCTGCCAACGGCCCCACATCAATTACCCAGTCGCTCAACCGAATTGTTTCTTCATCGTGTTCCACCACCAACACTGTATTACCGAGATCACGCAGTCCCACCAGCGTTTCGATCAATTTACGGTTGTCGTGTTGATGCAAACCAATTGATGGTTCGTCTAGAATATAGATCACTCCTGATAGCCCGGAGCCGATTTGGGTCGCGAGCCTGATCCGCTGTGCCTCACCCCCTGACAAAGTATTAGCCGAGCGATCGAGTGTCAGATATTGCAAACCCACATTTTGCAAAAACCCTAACCGCTCCGATACTTCTTTTAATACCTGCTTCACGATCAACTGATCTTGAGTGGATAACCTGAGTTTGTCGAAAAACTCCACCGCACCCCGAACCGGCATCTTTGAAATCTCTACGATTGACTTCTCGCCCACTGTCACCGCTAATACCTCTGGTTTCAATCGACTACCATGGCACTCCGGACACACCTTGCTAGTCATATATTGTTCGATCTCCGCTCGAATGAAATCTGAATCGGTTTCTTTATATCGCCGCATTAAATTCGGTATCACGCCCTCGTATTTCACGACATATTCATTGGTTTTGCCATGGGGCGTTTGATACTTCACCACCACCTCTTCATCCCCAGCACCGTACAGCACGATTTCAAGTGCCTTTTTGCTCAAAGCATTAACTGACGCATTAATATCAAATTTAAATTTCTTAGCTACCGCCTCTAAAATTCGATTATTCCACCCTCCCCCGCTCACCATGTGCGCTCCCCATGGTCGGATCGCTCCTTCCGCAATACTGAGCTTGTCGTTCGGTATCAACAGCCCCGGGTCAAGCTCCAGTGTCACACCTAAGCCAGTACATTTCGGACAGGCGCCATGCGGACTATTGAACGAAAAATGTCTTGGCTCGAACTCTGGAATACTAATATCACACTTAGGACAAGCTAAACTCTCGGAGAAAAACCACTCCTTATCGCCATTGGAAATCTTCATCTTCCCCTGGCCAAGCCGCAATGCCGTTTCTACGGAATCTGCCAACCGTGTTCTAGTATCCTGACTCGCATCTGTCAAATCCAATCGATCCACCACTACCTCGATCGTATGTTTCTTATTTTTATCTAGCTCGATCTTTTCGTCTAATTCATACAAACTGCCGTCGATTCTGGCTCTGACATAACCGCTTTTTCTCAAATCTGCCAGCTCCTGCTTATATTCTCCCTTCCGATCCGAAACTACCGGAGCCAATACCATTGCCAGTTCCAACTTCAAACCCAACACATGCGCCATAATTTGATCAATACTCTGGCGTACCACCGCCTCTCCGCATTGCGGACAATGCGGTACTCCTACCCTGGCATACAATAGCCTCAAATAATCATAAATTTCCGTAATCGTCCCAACCGTTGAACGCGGATTAGATGATGACGACTTTTGATCGATCGATATCGCCGGACTTAATCCTTCGATACTATCAACATCCGGCTTATTACTCGCCCCCAAGAACTGTCTGGCATACGCCGATAAAGATTCCACATAGCGTCGATGTCCCTCGGCATAGATCGTATCAAAAGCTAAGCTACTCTTACCCGAGCCCGACATACCAGTAATCACCACCATCTGATTCTTGGGGATTTTTACGCTGACATTTTTAAGATTGTGCTCACGCGCCCCGCGAACCTCAATATAGTTTTTCACTTATTTAACCAGAAATTATCTACTATTAAGCCGGCTGATCCGGACTTCCAGTTTCTACTCGAGTGCCCCCAAATAATTGGAAGATCCAACCAGTTGGCGTAAACCCGCACTGACCCAGCAAAAATGTGCTCATCATATACAACAGAAACCCGGTAATCGCCGCCGTAATCATTGCCTTGGCCGTACCAATTCCGGTGTCACCCCCTGACTGTCCCATAGAAACCATATAAGTAATTCCGGCCGATAATAGCATCAAGACCGTCAGCGCAATAATAATTGCGCCCCCCATTGGCGCTATTGTATTGCAAAAATAATCTCCAAAGGTGAGCCCAGTCAGAGAATCATTCAATGCGTTGGCACCGATCGCCCCAATCCCGATCGCTACAACCACTGCAAAATAACTCGTGATCGCCACTCTGAGCCAGACCGGCTGTTTAGTGATTGGCTTTTTCATAAGTAAACCAGCCATTTAATTCGGATGTAATATACGCTATTTTCCACTTCTCAGCAACCCCCTAGGCAGCATCTTTTTCTTCAAACCCACAGCTACTGCACACCGGATACCCCTTCTTGGCCGGCTTAGTCATTGCCCCTTGGCAAGTGGGACATTTATGTGCCACTGGCTCCTCCCATGACGCAAAATCACATTTCGGATAATTGCTGCACCCCCAGAATACCTTCCCTCGCTTGGTTCTCCTGGTCACCACTCGCCCCTCGACACACTTCGGACACGCCATATCCACCTTATTGGTCTCAATATTCTCGATGTTTTTGCACTGAGGATAATTACTACAGCCATAGAACGGACCGAACCGACCCACCTTCTTCACCATTGGTGAGCCACATTTATCGCATATCTTATCCGTCATCTCCACCGCACTTTTGCCATGTCCATCTAACGCTTCGGTATATTTGCAAGTTGGAAAGTTAGAACAAGCCATAAATTTACCGAACCGACCAGTTTTTATCACCATTGGTGAACCACATTTAATGCAACTCCGGTCGGTCGCCTCATCTTCCGTAGTCTGCTTCACCACTTCCTTATCCTTCAGCTGGATCTGTTTAATAAATGGCTCATAAAAGTTTTTCACTACAGGCTTCCATGCTCGCTTGCCTTCTGCTATTTCATCCAAATCGTCCTCCATTCGCGCCGTAAAATTAAAGTCAACTATATTTGGAAAATGTTCCACCAAAAAGTCATTTACCATCA